>TARA_R110000772_G_scaffold61232_5_pt1 | contig 11287 bp, 7 predicted proteins | sample TARA_R110000772 | Tara Oceans TARA_R110000772 (sample SAMEA4397948) | marine metagenome | biome: Polar Biome; feature: [SRF] surface water layer (ENVO:00010504); material: water (ENVO:00002006), including particulate matter (ENVO:01000060) such as... | depth 5 m | reverse complement strand
TCTGAGTATGCTAAAGGTTCTGGCGGTGCTGGAGCTGCACAAGCAGGTAACTCTGTAGATGCATCATTTACACCGTTTTCAAACAAGCCAATCATTTTAAGAGATCGTTATACCGTAAATGGTTCTGACGTTGCTCAAATTGGATGGGTTGAAGTAACTACTGAAGCTGGAACTGGAGGATACTTATGGTACCTAAAGTCTGAGCACGAAGCTAGATTACGTTTTGAAGATCAATTAGAAATGTCTATGATTGAAGCTGAAAAAGCCGCAGCTACCTCTGCCGCTATCACTCCAGTCGCTGGAACTCCTCTTGGACCTAACGCTGGATCTGAAGGTTTATTTGCTGCTGTAGAAACTAGAGGTTTAGTTTATAACGATGCAGACTTCGACGGCCAAGCCGCTGGGGAAGGTATTGCTGAATTTGATGCTATCTTAAGTGAGCTTGATAAGCAAGGAGCTATTGAAGAGAACATGCTTTTCTTAAATCGTTCAACTGCTTTATCAATTGACAATATGATCGCACAGCAAAATTCTTATGGAGCAGGCGGAACATCTTACGGTGTATTCGAAAACTCTGAAGATATGGCGCTTAACTTAGGATTCTCTGGATTCCGTCGTGGATCTTACGATTTCTATAAGACTGACTGGAAATACTTAAACGATTCTACTACTCGTGGACTTACACAAGATGTAAATGGTATTATTGTTCCAGCTGGAGTATCTACTGTTTACGATCAGCAATTAGGTTCTAACATCTCAAGACCTTTCTTACATATCCGTTACCGAGCTTCTGAAGCTGATGACAGACGTATGAAATCTTGGGTTACTGGTTCTGTTGGTGGAAACTTTACATCTGATGTTGATGAAATGAATGTACATTTCTTATCTGAAAGATGTTTATGTGTTCAAGCTGCTAACAACTTTGTAATGTTGAAATCAACGCAAGAATAGTAAATTACTGTAATTTTTACCCTCGTTGTATTGACGGGGGTAACTATTACTTTTTATCAATTATTTAATTATATTATATCATGGCTAAACAAGCTAAAGCAAAGCAAGTTGAGGTTGCTCCTCAGGAATATGTAGAAACAAGAGTTGCTGCTAAAGTACAAACCACAAAACCAACGTGGGAAATTAAGGACAGGTTATATGTATTAAAAGGACAAAAAAGACCTTTAATATTTTCTGTTCCAACTAGACATAGTACGAAAAGATCTTTATTATGGTTTGATGAAAAAACCGGAATGCAAAAAGAGCTTAGATACGCTACTAATCAAAATTCACCGTTTGTTGATGAACAAAAAGGAAGTGCTACATTAGGTAGGATTGTTTTCAGAGAGGGATCTTTGCTTGTAACAAAGGAAAAACAAAACCTTCAAAAATTACTATCTTTATATCACCCTTACTTAAATGAATTTTATTCGGAATACAAGCCAGAAGTAATTGCTAGCAACGAAATTGATTGGATTGAATTAGAGCTGGAAGCTTTAAATACTGCTAAAGTAATGGAACTTGAAGATGCTGAAGCTGTACTAAGAGTAGAGTTTGGCTCAAAAGTCAACACACTAACGTCTAGTGAACTAAAAAGAGATTTACTTATATACGCTAAGCGTAACCCTGTATTGTTCTTAGAACTAGCGCATGACGAAAATGTACAATTAAGAAACATTGGAGTTAAAGCTACTGAAGCTAGAATAATTAAACTATCACCGGATCAAAGAACATTTACATTTGGCGATACTGATAGAAAACTAATGACTGTTCCGTTTGATGAGCACCCGTATTCAGCTTTAGCTGCTTACTTTAAGACTGATGAAGGAATGGAAGTTTACAAAAACATAATTAAAAGACTAAATTAGTCACCTATTATAGTAGCTAGGCCGCTTTAATGGTGGCCTAATTACTATAAATAAATAAAAAAATATGGCTGTAAGTGTAGACACTGTTTATCAAAGAGTATTAGGTATACTCAATAAAGAACAAAGAGGATATGTTACTCCTCAGGAATTTAACTTGTTTGCAAATCAAGCACAATTAAGTATTTTTGAGCAGTACTTTTATGATATAAATCAATTTGGAAGACTCCACGGAAACGATACGGAGTACTCCGACATGCTGAATATACTTGAAGAGAAAATACAAATATTTGAACAAACAGATCCCTTAGTTTACGGAACTAGTAGCTTTACATTACCATCAGGTATATACAGGCTAGGCTCTGTTATCTATTCAAACATTACAACTGATGCTTTTGGCGTACAATCTACCGCGCTTATTGAAGCGGAGTTAATTAATAAAAAAGATTTCTTATATATTAATTTGTCTCCATTAACAAAACCAACAAACACAAGGCCTATATACACATATAGAGGGGACGAAGTGCAAGTTTTTGGCAATGCTGAAATTGTTACAAATGTAAGTTGCAATTATATAAGCAAACCAGCTACTGTTTCTTGGGCTTACCAAATGGTATTTGGGGAGGCTTTATATGACGCCACTACCTCTGTTAATTTTCCATTGCATCCTTCAGAAGAAACTACTTTAGTTTTAAAAATACTAGAACTTTCCGGTATATTAATGAGTGATCCTGGACTATATCAGATAGCAGCTTCAGAGGAAGAAAAACAAACACAATTAGAAAAATCATAATAAATGGCATTACTTAATCAAACAAACGAACAATACTACGAAGGCCCTGATAGCGTATGGAATAGCTTTGACGAAGATTATGGCGGATATCAGTTTATTAAAATCAAAGATCTTATAAACAATTTCATGATCGCCTATGTAGGTGAGGATAAAATCATAAGTAAAATAAGGAGAACCGACGTGGCTTTCCATGCTCAGCGTGGGATACAAGAGTTAAGCTTTGATACTTTGCCTTCTACAAAAGCATTGGAAATTGAAATACCTCCAACCTTGTATATGATACTTCCACAGGATTATGTACAGTATGTTAAAGTGAGCTGGGTAGGTCAAGACGGAATTGAAAGGATTATATATCCTACGAGAAATACAAGTGACCCATTACCTGTTTTGCAAGACAATAAGTACGAGTATTTATTTGACGAGAACGGTGATATTATATACGCTCAAGAATCTGAGACTTCTAGAAGGTTCAGAGATGGCACGACAGGACGTGGTGCAGATCTTGAAAATGTAAATAATAATGACATATTACAACAGAGTGGCTTTGGTAGAAGATATGGATTAACACCTGAATACGCTCAAGCTAATGGAGTATTCTACATAGATCAAATAAAAGGCATCATACACTTTAGCGGAGATATGATTGGTAGAGTAGTTACTTTAAAATACATAAGCGATGGCTTAGGTACTGAAGAAGAAATGGTAGTACATAAATTTGCAGAAGAAGCTATGTACAAGCATATTGCTCACGCTATATTAGCTACAAGAGCAAATGTACAAGAATATATAGTAGCTAGATTTAAAAAAGAGGCTGCAGTAGCAAGAAGAAATGCTAAATTAAGATTATCCAGTATAAAGCTAGAAGAAATTACTCAAGTAATGAGAAATAAATCTAAGCAAATAAAACACTAAAATATGGCTGAATTTTTACGCACTTTCACAAGTGGTCGAATGAACAAAGACCTTGATGAAAGACTACTTCCAAACGGTGAGTATAGAGACGCATTAAACCTAGACCTTTCAAGTTCAGAGGGATCCGATATAGGTGCTTTGCAGCTACTAAAAGGTAATTTAGAGTTAAAAAATTCAAGCTACAACACGTCTACACAGTCTTTGATTGAATGGAATGCGTCTACTTATATATCAGAATACACTAATGCTTTTTGCGTTGGTAGCATTGCTGACGATACCAATGATAAGATTTATTGGATAGTTGGATCAGATGATTACAATTGTATTGCTGAGTATGATTTAAAAACAAAAGTTACCGTTCCGGTTCTAGTTGAAAGGAAATCTATTAGTAATTTTTTAAATTTTAGTGAAAGCTATCTTGTAACTGGTATAAACTTATTGCAAGGATATTTAATATGGACAGACAATCAAACTGAGCCAAAGCAAATTAGCATTGAGAAGTTCAAAGCAGGTACGCTTGACTTTGTAACTCAAACTTTTTTTGTTGATGGTATATCAAGTTTTGTTATGACTGAAAAGGATACAACAGTTGCTAGCATAGGCCCATTATATGCTCCTGAATTAGCAATGTATAATACTTCAAGGTCGATGCCTGTAGACAGCGCGTTTAGTTACAATTTAGCTGGTACCCCTGGCGTTCCACCTACGGGTGATAATGTATTAAGTATTGATCCTGACACTGAAATTACTGTGTTATTAGATTCGCCAGCGGAATACGAGCCAGGAGATAGAGTTCTTGCTTATGCTTCAGTTCCAAATTCCGGAGGCGGCACTCTTGTTGTTTATGCTAACTTTATTGTAACTTCTGGATTTGAAGCCTCCTCAGGGGGTTATAATTATAGTTTTCAATTTAAAAGCATAGGAAGCGGTGGAGAGCAACAATCTAATTTTGTTACGGATCAGCTTCAATTATGGCAAGTTGAGCTTACGGGTGAAAAAGCGCTTTTTGAAAAAAAGTTTGTAACTTATGCTTATAGATATGTATACGACAACAACCAGATATCTCCATTCTCTCCTTTTTCTACAATAGCTTTCTTAGCTCAAAGATATGATTTCGAATCTTATACGGGATATAATAAAGGCATGTTAAATGACCTTAAGAAATTGGATGTGTTTTTTGGCAAAGATTTACCATTAAACGCTTCTAAAGTAGAAGTCCTTTTTAAAGAAACTCATAACACAACTGTATATACAGTAAAATCTATAAATCGATCTGATCTAGGAAACACAAATCAAAAAACAACAATAACAGTGTCTACAGATGAACCTAGCGATTTATCCGTAGCTTACGATACAATAGGCGGAAATAATGTTGTCACTCTACTTGCTCCGGGAGCTACTGGTATTTTTTATCATACAGAAAACTCATTAATTACTAGTACCCCTACTTTCCCATTAACAACTACTATAGAAAATACTGGCTATGGATTAGAAATAACTTCTGAAATTGTAAGAGGAGCGGTTGAAACAAATCAATTGCTAAGGCCTTGGGATAACGTTCCTAAAAAAGCACTTGCTCAAGAAGTAATTGGTAACAGAATAGTTTATGGGAACTATACACAAAACTACACAGTAGACGATACATTTACTTTTGATGCTACAAAAACAATACTTAACGAAGAGCCGTTTTCTGAATCTTATCAAGTTCAAAATCCATACCCTACAATAAAATCTCTTAGAACATACCAGTTTGGTATTGTTTTTAAAGATAAATATGGAAGAGAAACTCCTGTGTTTTCAAATGAAAAAGCTGTTGTTGGTTCTACTATAGAAAATAGTGATGGCAAGTTTTTTTTAACCGCGGGCATGAATGGTATTTCACCTAGAAATGCAGATGGGAGTGAAATGTTTGAATATTTTAAGTTCTTTATAAAAGATCCTACACTGCCGTACTATAATACTGTGGCCGATCAAATGTATTTGTCTCCAGACGGATATAGTGCTTGGGTGTCGTTCCCGTCTTCAGAGGTTAATAAGTTTGGAGTTGGAGATCATATTATACTTAAAAAGACTCACGGTGAATCCACAGCTGTGCAGACTTCAGATAATAGGTACAAAGTTCTTGCTATAGAAAACGACCCTCCTGCGGATATTTCTTTTAGGTATAATATCTTGCATGCTGACGACCACGGGTTTTCTGCAGCTTTTCCGGTTTACATTACAGCTACTGAATTAGTTTATGGTAATACGCCTGTAGAAGGGGCTAATGTATTTTCAATAGCTGGAGGTAGTTCAAATCGATTTACAAATGACAACGGCACACAAAGAGGTAATTTCGTTAGGTTTATTAAAGACGGGGTTTTCTCTCAATATTACAGAATAGATGAAGCTACTGCTGTTAGGCAATCGTGGTTGATTTCTGTTTTTCCTAAATTTGGCTCAGATGTGAATTTTCTGTATGCCACCCCTGGAGACGAGCAGTCATTACTTAATTTGCCTATAACAATAGAAATTTCTGAACGTGAAAAGATTGAAACTTACGAAGAATTTAAAGGTAGATTTTTTGCTAGGCTTGAATCAAACGCCACGCTTACAAGCTCTTTTTTAGGTACTAGCTCATTTACAGAAGGAGCTGCCGCTACTTTTAATAATCAGCCAGCTAACTGGTATAATGGACGCCTTGGTACTGATGGAAAAATTTATGGGATGAATTTGGGTTCATTAGGAAGCACAGTTTCTGACGCTATTCTTGGCAACGTAAACGCCCCTAACCAATCCTATAATGACGGCTGGTACTTTACTGGCGGCGGAATGGGGCCTTCTGCAGGATTTGTAGATGCTGAGGGTTATTCAAGGACCGACGTGCCTTGGACTTTTGGCGGTTTAAGCGATACGAGCACCCCAACCTTAGGCTCCTCCGCTCTCAACTTAGCTATTTGGGGTGATGGTGGATCGAACGCATACTTTAGCGATATTGAAGGTACTAGAAGTTATAAAGCGGCAGGCGGATTTGGATCAGCTTATTGGAAAGGAAGACCTACTGACTGGGAGGGAGATAAAATAAAATCTGGGTTGGCGATGATAGCCCCATCTTCTGGAAAACCTTGGGACGTTCATATAGGAAGAAGAATAGACGGACAATTTACTGGCACAGGAGGGTTTAAAGGAATTGCAAAAAATTTAGTAGCTGGCACTAAAATTCGTTTTAGTAATCACGATACAGAGTATATTATTGTAGAAAGTGGGTTTCAAACAGGTTGGGAGACTCATTTCTGGGGGCTTTTGTTTGACAAAAGACTGCAACATCCTGTAAACGCTTATGCAATGTACAATATTATAAATTATAATAATAGACCCGCTGGAGGTCACCTACCTCTACCGTACACTCAAACGTCATTTGAAGTTCAAGGACAGCAATACCTTCCTATAGACAGAACAGACCCTGAAAATCCCACGGGTAGGATTGACATTGAAATGATTGTTTTAGTTCAAGCCACAGGGGACAGGAGAGTAGATGAAGATCCTGCAATATTCGAAACAGAACCAGACGAATCTTTAGACCTTAATCTTTACTACGAAGCGTCCGACGCAATACCGATTTCTCAATACAGCGAGAAGCATAGGTTGCCTTGGTTCAATTCTTTTGGCTTTGCTAATGGAGTAGAGTCAAATAGGATAAGAGATGATTTCAATGCTTTTGAAATTGGCAAAGGAGCTAAAGTGTCGACTGTTTTAGACGAGCCTTATGAAGAGGAAATACGTTCTAATGGTTTTATATTCTCACAAATATTTAACTCGACAGCGGGCATTAATAGGCTTAATCAGTTTATACAAGCACTACCTATTACTAAAGAATTAAATCCGATATATGGAAGCATTCAAAAGCTCTACAGTAGAGATACTGATCTTATAACTTTATGCGAGGATAAGTGCTTTAGAGTATTAGCTAATAAAGATGCTTTGTATAACGCGGATGGAAATACTAATATTACAGGAAACACTAATGTTCTTGGTCAAGCCGTACCTTATGTAGGTGAGTTTGGTATTAGCACAAACCCGGAGAGTTTTGCGTTTTTTGGATTTAGAGCATATTTTGCAGATAAAAGTAGAGGATCTGTAATGAGATTGTCAAGAGACGGATTAACGGAAATATCAAACGTTGGTCTTGCTGATTTCTTTGCGGATAACTTAAAGTTAAACAATCGTATTATTGGAACTTACGACGAAGATAGCCAGCTGTACAATTTGTCATTAAATACGCTTTCAGCGGAATGGCAGGAAAAATTAGCAGAAGGCATTGTAGACAGAACTGATTGTGATGATGATTTAGATATTGGAGATCCTAAGGTAACAGAAACTACTGTTTCGTTTGCAGAAGGCACTAAAGGATGGGAATCTAGAAAGTCCTTTATACCTGAGACTGGAGTGTCTATAAATAACAACTATTACACTTTTAAAAATGGATTACTTTGGATTCATGCTGAAAATGAAACTTACAACAATTTTTATGGTGTACAATATTTTAGTACGATGACTACCATATTTAATGACGGGCCAACCGTTGTTAAAGGGTTTAAAGCATTGGATTATGTTGGATCACGTCCTAGAAATTATGTATATTCTACAGGAAATGGAGTTGATTATTCTATAGCTCAGATAGTAGCAGGCAATTTAACGCCAATATCTCAATCTGTTCCAGCTAACAAAGAAGGCTGGTATGCTCAAGCTATTGTTACTGACATGCAAGAAGGACAGATAAAAGAATTCATAACTAAAGAAAATAAGAATTTTAACTATATAAAAGGTCTTGAAACTTTTTTTAATTCAGATTGTGATACTAATGTTAGCACATCGGAATTTAGTGTTCAAGGAATTGGTAGAGCAACAACAATAACCGGAGATGTAACTGTAGAAGAATATAAAGTAAGAATATTTATAGACAATACTTGCTACGTCCCTTAATTAATAATATAATATATGTTTTTAGTAGATTTTCCAAATTTTACCGCTGAAGGAGAAGATTTTTTCCAAACAGCAGGTACAAATATTGCATCCACAAGGCCAACTGTATCTTTAAAAATGCAGCCAAAACCGGGGTATGCTCTTCTTTCAGGATTATTTGATCCAATTTTACCACTACCAACAGGCGTGGCTTCTGTAGCTTTTGTTCAAGGAGTTAGCCCGGAGTCTCCTTTGCATGTGTTTTGTAATATTACGCTTGACAATCCCTTAACTATGCCTGCTGCTCCTTTGGACTTAGGGCTATGTATAACAGGAGATGTTATTCAGAAAGTTTACTTTAACACTGTTACTGTAGAAACAGAACTTGATTCAAGAATAACAGCAAGTAAAAGCTCAGGTACCGTGTCTTTAAATGGAACATACAATTCAACCCAGACTTCTAATCAGACTTTAACTGCAGACGCTGGTTATTACTTACCCTCATTACCGCAGGCTTATGTAAGCACGTCTTTCCCAGCCAACTACGAGCAATCTACTACAAGTTCTTTTGATGGAAACGGCTATAGATTATCAACGCAAATTACAGTTGATTATTTAGTTAGATCAGAAGATTTTACTACAGATAAAATAAAATATGTAGCGCAAGATGTTAAGCCTATACCTGTAACAACTGTTGTACAGGTTAATTCTTACGATATTGATGTCAGTTCTCTGACTGAAAGCGGAGGAGTTAAGCAGATGGATATTAGAGGTGTTGAAGGTGCAGCTTTTTCTGTTAATGTTGTAAATTCTTTGAGCGTAAACATATTTTCCTACTCAAGCACTATAAATAGCGTAGGCCTTAACTCTTTAAATATACCATTTCCTAAAATAACAGCGGCTTCTGAAACATACACTATTACTATAAGTGGGACACTAAGCGCTACTTTAACCCCCACAGTATTTACTTTAAATCAGTATCAATCTATATCAGTTGGTTTTGGTATTACAAGTGCAAATGGTTTTATTGGTTCTACTGTGTCTCCTACTATAAATCCAAAATATTCTGCGGATCGAGCTTACAGCACATCGTATTTAGAAAGATACGACTATACTGTGTTAATTGAAAATCCCACGGGAACATTAAACAATTCAACAGATATTATAAACTTTCCTACAAGGAATTCTTTTACTAATGTAACTTATACTGCTGGAAATGGTACAGAGATTTTTATAAATAGTGTAGGTTTCTTTGAGTATCAGGAAGCAGGAGTTGTTAGCACCAGTAAAATAACTATGCTAATAAGCTATTCCATACTTTCAACAGGAACAACTGATATAGCTAGTACCATAAACATTGATAACTTTTTAACATTTAATTAATATGCCTTCTATAACTTTAACTTTTCCAAATTCAATTAATGTTTCAGCTCAAGTAGGAGATACCGCTTATTATACTAATGATGTTAACGGTGAAACAATTGTTGAAATAGGAACAATAACCGCAATAAACATAGCAGACAACTCGATTACCTGTAATATTGCAGCTGGTACTGTACGCCCTACGGTATCTAGTTTTATACTATTTAGCAAAAACAATGAGCCTAACATAGGAGCTATGGTCGGAGCTTATGCTGTAGTAAAATTAAAAAATGAAAGCACTAGCTACGGTGAAATATTCTCAACAGGAATAGAGGTTTTTGAAAGTAGCAAATAACATGTAATAATAATATATAAAAACTTAATAGATATGATGCCAATAATGGGAGCTATCTCTGGTGTTGCGGGAATTGCCGGAGGATTAATAGGTAGTGGAAAAAGAAAAAGAGAACAGCGTGCTGCACAAGCAGAAATGAATAAATTCAAAGGTCAGTACGAAGCGCTAGACACTAGTAACCTAATGGGTAACATGGATAACACTATGGAGGACCTAACGGTTAACACTCAGCAAGCAGATTTTACAGCTCGACAACAGCAAAATCAAATGGCTAATGTAATGGACAGTTTGTCCGGCGCCGCTGGAGGTTCCGGTATTGCAGCCTTAGCTCAATCTATGGCAAATCAAGGTTCTCAAAATGCTGAAAGAGCAGGCGTATCAATAGGCCAACAAGAAAGACAAAACGAAATATTATCAAACAAAGCAGCCGATGCTAATCAAATGAGATCAGCAGCAGGGGCTAAAGACGCTAGAGGCTTAGAGTACCAGAAAACAGGGACTTTACTTGGGATGGCTCAACAAAGACTAGGCGCAGCTAATGCAGCTAAAGACGCCGCCACGGCAAGTATAATAGGCGGAGTTGGTAGTGTAGCAGGAGCAGCAGCTGGTGTTATGGGTGGTTTAGAACAAAACCAGGATCCAGGCAGCTTTGGTGCAGCGTTATTTGGTAATTCATAAAAAAACAATAAAATGGCAGTAAATGAAGCGTTAATAAAAGGAGCAGGTATAGCAAGCAGCAGGTTTGTTGATGCAGGTGCAGCCGTAGGTCAAAGTATAAAATCTTTGCAACCTATGTTTCAGCAGCTGCAAGCTAACAAGCTTCGCAGAAAAAAAGAGAACGCGGCAATTGACAGGCAGGTCGGCAGCTATGTAGATGCTTTAAATTCCGATGTCGATCTATTAGGTTTAAACGCAGAAGAAGAATCTACTGTGACACGATTTTTGTCTATGGAAAAAAACCGTTATGTAGAAATTTCAAATCAACTAGCTAGAGTTAAACCTGGTAGTGAAGTTTATTTAGAGTTAAAAAATGAGCTAGGCACTGTCCAGAGATCTTTTAGTACTTTA
>TARA_R110000772_G_scaffold267767_1_pt1 | contig 11289 bp, 9 predicted proteins | sample TARA_R110000772 | Tara Oceans TARA_R110000772 (sample SAMEA4397948) | marine metagenome | biome: Polar Biome; feature: [SRF] surface water layer (ENVO:00010504); material: water (ENVO:00002006), including particulate matter (ENVO:01000060) such as... | depth 5 m | reverse complement strand
TGGATAGCTATCATCATGCGGTTGAAGCAATTTTTAGTCATTGAGGCTTATATATGCATGTTTTTAGTCCGTTTCAAACGCCAGAAAAACCGATTGTGAATCGGTTTTTCTGGCGTAAAGCAATTACCTTACTGCCACTTTTGTTGATTATGCCTGCAGTGTCGTTAGCCGAGACGTCATTAACACTTAGTGAGGCTATTCAGCGTAGTTTTGCTAATCACCCTGAGCTTCGGGCATTTAGCTACCGCCGCGCTGCCGCTGACGGAATGGCGCAGCAGGCGCGGGTGGGCAGTCGCCCCCAACTAGACTTAAGTGTAGAGGATGCCCTTGGTTCAGGTGACTACAGTGGCGCCGACAGCCTTCAGTCGACGCTTAGTATTAGTTGGGTCTTAGAGGGTGACTTACTGCAGCAGCGCGGACATAGCGTCGACGTGCAAAAGCAAGTAATTAGCGATGAGCAAGCGATAAAGAAATTGGATGTGGCCGCCGAGACCGCTCGTCAATTTCTCACCGTTGTTGTCTATCAGCAGCGTAAAGCACTCGCCGAAGCCGCTAGAGCGCAAGCGGAATCAGTGGCCAAAGAGCTGTCGAAGCGCATGGATGCAGGCAAATCGCTGCTTGCTGACAAACTTCGTGCCGAGGCTGAGCTAGCGCGGGCAGATATCGCCTTGGAAGATTTGGATCATGAAATTCGCGGCGCTAAGCGGATGTTGGCGACCCAGTGGAATGCCCGCCAAACTGATTTTGATATCGCTTCTGGCTCCCTCGCCATTGCCGCCGAAAAACTGGACTACGAGGCTTTAGCGCAGCAGCTAAGCAGTCATCCGCGCGTACAAAAACTACTCAGCCAAGAGCGCGTTGCACAATCCGAAATCGCCTTAGCAAAAACGGAAGCCCAGTCTAGGTGGCAGTTCTCAACCGGTGTAAGGCGTTTTGAAAACACCGACGACTACGCCTTAGTCGCTGGCTTTACCGTGCCCTTGGGAGGCGAACAGCGTAATAGCGGACGTATCGCCGCATTAGCTGCGGAGCGTGATCGTTACCGCGCCGATGCCGACGCCATGCAAATAGTGCTGGAAGCGCGCTTGTACGTTTTGCTTCAAGAGTTCCAGCATGCCCAGCATGTGGTTGGCGCACTGCGCGAGCAGATTCTTCCACGGCTTGAAAAGGCCCAGAGCGAAGCCCGAAATGCATATCAGCTTGGTCGCTACAGTTACCAGGATTGGCGCGGGGTGCAGCAGGAGCTGCTCGCAACACGTAGTTATTTATTAGATAGCCAGTTTAAAGCACAGCTCACACGCGTTGAAATTGAACGCTTAAGCGGTTTGCCACTACTGGGCAGCGACGAGGTAAATCCATGAGTATTTCAGTAAAACGATCGTTAATGGCCAGTATGTTGGTCTCATTATTAATGAGTTTAAGCAGTGCTGCGCTGGCCTCTGGCACAGAGGCGAAGGAAGTTGAGCCCGAGAAGGGCCCGCATCGGGGACGTATGCTGCGCGAGGATGATTTCGCGATTGAACTGGCCATCTTCGAAACTGGCGTGCCGCCAGAGTTTCGTGTTTGGGCAAGTCAAGGTGGCGAGGCGCTGCCACCAGAGAACGTCAAAGTAAGCGTCACTTTGGGGCGCCTGGGTGACGGCGACGACCTAATCAATTTCAAACCGCAGGATGATTTTTTGCGCGGCGATATGGAAATAGTCGAGCCCCATTCTTTTCTCGTTACGCTTAATGCTTCTTATGGTGGTAAGCGCTATCAGTGGCAGTACGATAATTTTGAAGGGCGCACGCGGATTAATGCCGATGTGGCTGACGCCATGGGTATCACCACTGGTACTGCGCGTTCACAAGTGCTCGTCGAGCGGCTGCCGCTCTTCGGTCGATTGGTCGCGGATACCAATGCTTTAACGCAGCTAAGCGCCCGTTTTGAGGGTGTAATTAAAAGCATTCACGTTAGCTTAGGTCAGCAGGTGAAAGCGGGCACTCCGTTGATGAGCATCGAGAGTAACGAAAGCCTGAAATCCTATGTGTTGCGCGCCGATATTGCCGGTGAAATTGCGGCGCTGCCGGTCAATGTCGGCGAGGCTACGTCTGGCCGTACGCTGGTGAGTATTGTTGACCGTTCCCGCCAAGTGGTTTTACTCAAAGCTTTTCCCGACGACCGGCGTCGAGTTGCGCTAAACAACAGCGTGCAGTTGCGCAACGATACGATGGACGTCATTGGTGAAGGCAAAGTGCAGTGGATTTCTCCGCTGCTGAATGCCGATCAATCTGCAGACATCAGGGTTAGTGTTGATGCCAGCAATCTTGCGCTGCCAGCGGGGAGCTTTATTCGCGGCGATGTTGAAGTCGCTCGCTATGAAGTGCCACTCGCGGTAAAGCGGAAGGCACTGCAAAGCTTTCGGGATTTCACCGTGGTCTACGCCAAAGTGGGCGATCAATACGAAGTGCGCATGCTCGAGCTCGGTCGTGAGGCTGGCGAATGGATTGAAGTCTTAGGTGGGTTAAAGCCGGGAACTGAATACGTTACCGACAACAGCTTCATCATCAAGGCCGATATCGAAAAATCCGGCGCTTCACACGACCACTAAAGGACGTCCCATGCTTGATGCAATAATACAATTTTCCCTAGCGCGGCGCGGGGTGGTGATGGCCGCCGTGCTTGCGCTCTGTGGTCTGGGTTTATGGAATTTTAACCGACTACCGATTGATGCCGTTCCCGATATTACCAATGTTCAGGTGATGATTAACACCGAAGCGCCGGGTTACACACCGCTGGAAGTAGAGCAGCGCGTTACCTATGCCATTGAAACGGCGATGGCGGGCCTGCCCGAACTGCAGTACACCCGATCTATTTCCCGCTACGGTTTGTCGCAAGTCACGGTAATATTTGGCGATGACACTGATATTTATTTTGCTCGCCAGCTAGTGAACGAGCGGCTTGGCAGCGTGCGCGCCAAATTGCCGCTGGGGCTGGAGCCGGAACTTGGGCCGATTGCGACGGGGCTGGGTGAAATTTTCATGTTCACCGTGGATGCGGAGCCCGGTGCGATCGATGCTGATGGCAAGCTAATAACGCCAACAGATTTGCGCTCAGCCCATGACTGGATTATTCGCCCCCAGTTATTGCGCGTGCCCGGTGTGGTTGAGGTTAATCCCATTGGCGGCTACAAGCGTGAAGTCTTAATCGGCCTGCAGCCTGAAAAAATGCTTGCCTATGGCGTCACTCAGCAAGAGCTTCTCGACGCAGTTGCCGACAATAATCAAAACCGTGGCGCGGGCTTTGTTGAGCAAAAAGGCTCGCAGTGGCTGCTACGTATTCCGGGGCAAGCCGAAACGCTTGCTGATATCAGTCAAATAGTAATCAAGACACGTGATGGCCAGCCGCTGCGTGTCGGTGATGTTGCGACCGTGGGCGAGGGCAAGGAGCTGCGCACGGGTGCGGCTACCCAGAATGGTCGTGAAGTCGTTATGAGCACGGTATTTATGCTCGTTGGCGAAAACAGCCGTACTGTTGCTAAAGCTGTGGGTGAAAGACTTGAGGAAATTAAGTCGAGTTTGCCAGAAGGCATTACCGCGACGGCGGTATATGATCGCACTGGCCTTGTGGATAAAACCCTGAAAACCGTAACGACCAATCTGCTCGAAGGTGCATTGCTGGTTATCGTTATTTTATTCTTATTACTGGGCAATGTGCGCGCAGCCATAATTACTGCTGCGGTTATTCCGGTTGCGATGTTAATGACCATCACCGGCATGGTGCGTAGCGGTGTCAGTGCCAACTTGATGAGTTTGGGCGCATTGGATTTCGGCTTGTTGGTCGATGGCGCCATTATCATTGTAGAGAACTGTCTGCGTCGTTTGGGTCTTGCCAGTGACAAGCAGACCTTGTCGCTGAATGAGCGCCTCGACGTTGTGTTTAGCGCCACCAAAGAGGTGATACGACCGGCACTGTTTGGAGTGTTTATCATCACTGCGGTGTATTTGCCGATCTTCTCCTTAACGGGTGTAGAAGGCAAAATGTTCCACCCCATGGCCATGACGGTAGTCATTGCTCTAAGTGCAGCCATGCTGCTGTCCATCACCTTTGTTCCAGCGGCTATCGCCATGATGTTCAAGGGGCCGGTAGTCGAAAAAGAGAATCGCGCATTTGATGCCACAAAAAACCTTTATGGCCGCCTGCTGCGCAAAGCAATCGCCATGCGTGGCGCAGTGGTTGCGGCTGCGCTGGTATTACTTGTTGTGTGTGCTGGCTTGGCCAGTCGCTTGGGCAGTGAGTTTGTGCCAAATCTCGATGAAGGTGATATCGCGATGCACGCACTTAGAATTCCGGGCACCTCGCTTAGTCAGGCGGTAGCCTTACAGGAAACATTGGAAGCCGCCATTAAGACCATGCCTGAAGTAGAGCGGGTATTTGCCAAGATCGGAACCGCCGATGTTGCGACTGATGCGGTTCCGCCAAGTGTGGCAGATAATTTCATTATCCTAAAACCGCGCGATCAGTGGCCCGATCCGAGTAAGCCTAAAAACCAGATAGTGGAAGAGCTTGCAGCGTTGGTCGAACCCGTGCCGGGCAATCGCTATGAATTTCTTCAGCCGATCCAGATGCGCTTTAATGAGCTGTTGTCAGGCGTACGTGCCGAGCTAGCGATTAAGATATTCGGTGATGATTTGTCTCAGCTCGAAAGCCTTGGTGAAGAAATCCAAAGTGCCATCGGCTCAGTAGATGACATTGTCGATATTCAAATGGAGCAGACTACGGGTTTATCCATGCTAACGCTTAAGCCTAAGCAGTCTGCCCTAGGTCAATATGGTGTTGAGCTTAATAGTCTGCAAGATCAAGTTGCCACGGCAATGGGCGGCCAGGGTGCAGGGTTTTTCTACGAGGGCGATCGCCGCGCTGAGATTGTTGTGCGGCTACCGGAAGACCGACGCAATAATATTGACCAGTTAGGCTCACTTCCCATTCAAGTATCTAGTGGTGGCTATGTACCCCTGAAAGAGTTGGTGGATATTGAGCTGACAACGGGCCTGAATCAGGTCAATCGCGAGAACGGTAAGCGCCGAGTGGTGGTGACGGCGAACGTTCGTGGTCGCGACCTCGGTAGCTTCGTTAGCGACGTAAAGGCAATCATCGAATCGCAAGTAGCGCTGCCAGCAGGCTATTGGGTGGAATACGGTGGTACCTATCAAACTTTGCAATCCGCTTCGCAGCGACTCGCCGTGGTTGTACCTGTGACCCTACTCATGATTATCAGCCTCTTGTTGTTAGCGCTTGGTTCGCTAAAAGACGCAATGATTATATTCAGTGGTGTGCCACTTGCACTTACCGGTGGAATCTTGGCGCTGGTGTTTAGAGATATTCCCTTTTCTATCTCTGCCGCGGTGGGCTTTATCGCCTTATCGGGTATCGCCATATTGAACGGCTTGGTGATGGTGTCGTTTATTCGCGAGCTGCGCCGCGAAGGCTTGGGGCTGGAGCCTGCGATTATCGAAGGCGCGCTGACGCGTCTGCGACCAGTCATCACCACGGCACTGGTTGCGTCCTTGGGCTTTATCCCAATGGCACTAAACACCGGAATAGGCTCAGAAGTACAACGCCCCCTAGCCACCGTGGTAATTGGCGGTATTCTCTCGTCGACACTGCTAACCTTATTTGTACTGCCGTCTTTATACCGTATGCTACATCGAAGCGAAGCGGAGGTATGAAGTGACGACAACATTGATTCGAGGCCGCATTTGCGCGCTCATAGCCATACTAGTGGCGATGCTCAGTAGCGTAAGTGTGTTAGCCCACGGCATGTCTGAGGCAGATAAACAGCGCGCGATAGAAGCGGGGTTACCAGATTACGTTCTGTTGGGTGCGGGACATATGCTCACGGGCTATGACCATTTGCTCTTTCTGTTTGGCGTTGTTTTCTTTCTCAGCCGCTTTAGCGATATTGTGAAATTCATTACGGCGTTCACTGTGGGCCACTCGATTACGCTGGTCTTTGCCACGCTTTATTTCGTGCAGGCAAATTACTTCCTGATTGATGCTGTTATCGCGCTGACCGTCTGCTACAAGGGCTTCGAGAACCTAGACGGTTTTAAGCGCTATTTTGGTGTGAGCTCGCCAAACCTGATGTATATGGTGTTTGGCTTTGGTTTGATTCACGGTTTTGGCTTGTCTACGCGGCTGCAACAGCTGCCCATGGGCGAGGGCAGTATCGTTATGAAAATACTCGCGTTCAATGTCGGTGTCGAAGTCGGGCAGATCGCGGCGCTCACTGTCATGTTGGCGCTGTTAGTCGGGTGGCGTAAAACTGCCTCGTTCAAGCGCTTTAGTGTTATGGCCAATACATTACTGGTCATTATTGGCGGGTTGCTTTTCCTGCATCAATTGCATGGTTATCAGCACACCGTGCTTGTCGATAATTTCCCGATTAATACCGATGATCATTCACATATCCATGAAGATATGGCGGCGGAAGCGAAAGCAAATATCCTCGATCACTATCCTCGGCGTATTATTGCTCCTCAGCCTTCGCAGTATGACGAAGGCGCCCATGAACACGGTGATGGCGCGCACCATAGCCACTAAATAAAGGTGAAAACATGAAATTCCGGATTGCTTTGTGTTTACTCGCGAGCTTGTTTATAAGTTCAAATCTCTTGGCCCATGGCAGCGGCCATGCACCCATTTCTGAACAAAAAGCCTTGCTCATCGCAACTCAAATCACTAAAGGTTTTGCCAGTATCGATCCTCAACTTGGTTTTGGGGTAGTACCCGCGAGCTGGGCCAATATTACAAGTGATACCGCGACGATTTTTCAGAGTGGCGATGGCTATCGTATTGTCAAAGTTGTAAACCCGAAAGAAGAGAGCGCACTCTATATACTGATGTCAGATGACGGCGAAGTTTATGATGCGAATACCAGCGGTAAGTTTGAAGGCGTAAATTAACGGTGAGTCTATGACAAACTATGTCTTTGCCGCAAAGATACTTCTCGCTGCGTCGGTTATTGGCTATGCGTCGTGGCTATCGGATAAAAAACCAGTGTTGGCTGGCTTTATTGTCGCGCTACCGCTGGTTTCTATTTTGGCAAAGTTATCTGGCGGGCTTGCTGTTGCTAGTGGTGGGCTACTTTGTACACCGCGCGATAATGATTGCCATTGGATGATTTGTCCATCTCTAGCAAGCTGTCCCAACGATTTTATCGGCCGATGGTAATTGAATGGCAGCACAATATTAGTATCGCATTGAAAATAAAAAAGGCCGCTAATTAGCGGCCTTCGGGATCATCACTAGTGATAAAATGTCGCTCTCTAGTGAGAATTGCCACATGTAAGTTGACAGTTGACGTCTTGCCCTGTGCTAACAAAATCAATGAGTTCGTGGTTTATTGCCAAGCTAAAATCACTGTTTATGAAACTTGAAAAGTAACCTCTTTGTTAATACACTGTTAAATATAACTTTTTGTCAGTTCTGAAGCTAGCGATGATCCGTCAGCTGCAAGCCCCATTGGCCCCCAAGGCAAGAAACGAAAATGGGGAAACTGCTGAGCGGCGTCAAAGTAGTGGATATATTTTATATCGAAAGTAGGCGTTTTATTGCAGAGTAATCTGAATCGCTGACTTTGCACTCTGCCGCGAAATACTCCCATTGCTGAATGGCATCCATAATCTGTTCAGCTATGTTTTTTACCGTGGTTTTGTCTAAACCGAATACTTTTCCTTGCTTAATGACCTCGCTGGGTTTTGGTGGATAAGGTGAGTATTGATAACCAGCAACATGATATGCGCCGGCTGTTAGGCTGGGCACTAAGTCGTATGCGGGCGATAAGCGAAAACCGCTGCCATCATTGATCATTGAAAAATTGCGCTCGTGATCGTCGGTATTATTGATCGCTCGATTAAACAGCATTTGTCGCAACAGCTGCTCGGCATCCTCACGAAAATCGACGCTGTGTGATTGCAGTAGCTTATGAACATCGTCATAACGAAATACACCCGCGTCGTCCCGCTGGTAAGCGTCCTTACGTAAACCGTTTATAGAAATAAGATGGCGCCGATGTGATTCAGAAATATCAAAGCGTTGCAGCAGCAGAACATCACGGCCGCTTATATCCTCAAGCAGTTCGCCATCATACACATTAATTCCCGCCGCTTTTGCCATCTTAAGACAGGCTAGCTCAACGCGAGCGACGTTGAATTGATCGCTTCCTAGCCGGTTAAATTTAGCAAGAAAAGCTTCGGCGCCACGATAGACCAATGATTTTGGGCGGGCACCGCCAGCTCCTGATCCTTCGTTAGCGAGATAAATTAAATCGAGAGATTCGTGTGGGATTTCCTCGAATGACAAGGTGTCGATTTGGTGGGCGATTTGTTCTGCTTGAGCAAGCTCTTCCCAAGCGATACCCAATTGGTACAGCGGCCGTTCGTTGTTTGCGGTGAGCTCTAGAGCGCCAATCCGGCTGCGACGTAAGGCGCCTAAGCAAGCAATAGCGCTGTTGGCGTTCATTTTCTCGCCGGTTTGTTTTAGCACTGCATAACTTAATACTCGGCGCCCCCATGCATCGGGTAAATAATCGTCAAGGAATGCGGGGATGCCGCCGCGGCATTCTATAGCGCGTTCTTTGGGTGACAGGGGCAGGCAAAGGGGGTCAATGGCGATGGCGCCGCTCAGCTCAAGGTATTCAGGTCGGTATCGAAAACCGACTTGCTCGACATGCCCGCGATCTTCCATGATCACAACGTCGGCGGCCTGAGTTCGCCCAGTGCTCGGCAGGTCTATATGTAGTGCATAGCGGGCTTTGTCAATCATCGAATAAGGACGTTGGCATGACAAATAACAAGTTGAACTGATCCTCTAGGCCCAGCACTCTCGCAGCTTCATGGTAGTTGCCGAGTGACACCGACAATTTACCTTGCTCCATCTTGACGAGCGTTGACACGCTTACGCCAATGCGTGGCGCAAAACCGCGCACGCCGTCCTTGGGGAACCGCTTTTTGCGGGCCGCGCATAGGCGCTTGCCGAGTTCGGGTAGTTCGTTTTTCATGTTGTATTTTAGTAAAACAAAGTGGGATAAATGTGGCTTTTGTACTAATATAGTATAACTTTCATGCTGTGGGAGCAAGGTTCATATATCTTCTGGGCTTGGCTCTTTGCTATCTGAAATCCCTCCTCCCTGGATATGGTGTCAACTAGCTGTTCAAGTTGCGGCCAAGATAGAGCAGGGAGTCCGTTTGACTGGGATCTAGCTTGCGCGAGTAAATCCTTACCTCGGCGGCGTTGCATGAAACCCCCAAGGGCACCAAATAGCAGCGCCGCTGGCACCAGATATTGGCCGAATAATCCGAAAACTCTTGCGGCCTGTACAAACACGACCTTGGATAAACCCTGCAGTCCGCTAGAGGCGGGCGGCTCAATTAGGGAGAGTTGGTGTAAGCCAATTGCGGAGCCAATGGCGAGGACAAGGCTTAGCTTCCAAGGAAGTTTTGCGCCCAGAGCAAAAAGATCATCCATGATAGTGGCTTTCGCCATCGTCTGTTCCTTAGCGGCTAGTTTAGTAGATATATATTGCGGTAAGTTATAGGCGGGAACAAGTTGGAATTAACTAGGTTTTCGCTCGGGTTTGAACGACTGGCGCCGACGTGCGTTCATGACCGTTCATAGGGCGATCTGACCTTTGGTTTTGGACTTGAAGCATAAATCAAAGACCTGACCCTCGTTGTTTCTTGATTCGCTCTTTCGCGAGGGTGGGTCACGCAGACAAGTTGTTGAATAGATTACGGCTGAGTAAATGCGGTTTCCCTGCTAATATTCTGCTTTTTAGTATTTACTCGGATTTTGAATAGCCAAATATCGGAGCCGGAAGCTTTTTTGTCAGATCGCTGTTGGCTTAGGAAAGTGCCAGCTGCCGTAAAATAAATTTGTCCTATTTTTTGTATTATAATTGAAAATCTTAAATATAAGTTTGTGGAAGGAGTAGGTTTTTTGTATGGAAACAATTTTTGAGGCAAAGTGGTTTTATTGGGAAATAAAGAAGGAGAAGAAAACCTCATTTCCTGGGAGACAGATGGGGCTAGGACAGGGTTCGCAAAGCGAGTCCAATGCCTGGAATATTGACAAAAAATCTTTAATTCAGGGGCTAGATAAACTAACAGAACTGTGTAATTCCGAAAACTATGAAATAAAAGCAGTTTTTCCAATAGACGACGCGCAGGCATTTTCTGACTATAAAATGTATTCTGATGCGGGAAATGGCTTTGGTTGGGGGGTTAGTTTTACTAATGGATTCGTGGCACTGCTGCAAAAATCCATTTCCGTATCGGAGGAGGGCGCAAAAGCATATAGGGCTAAGAGAGAAATACGAGATCAAATTGCTGATTTAGCGAAAGAGAGAAAAAAACTAAATTTGATTTTGAGACAAGTTAAGCGCCCCGAGATTAATAAAATAAAATTTAGGAAGGGGCTTATAGGAAAAGGCGAAAGTTATGAAGTTGCGGGAAATTCCTTTGCGACGAGTGCCGAGGCAGAAGATTATGTTAGGAGTACCTATGCGGCTCAAGTTGCCCCTACGAAAAAATCAATCGCTGTTATAGACGCTAATATCGCAGAGCTGGAAAAGAAGCTATAAAGTGAGCAGGGTGAGATTGGCACAATATTGCCATTACAGTAAAAATAAATTTGTGCCCTTTTTCTTTCTTGTGGCAAAGGCTGGGCCGCCACATAGCGGTCACGGTGACATATTGCTTGAGCCGTTATAAATACTTTTATGCTAAACAAAAGAATGGAATATGATTAACTGGGTAGATCTAGATGGCGACGGAATCAGTTGGCGGGATTTATAGTGCCAAAGTACCGGGTGGATGGTTAGTTAGAGTTCAGTTGGGTGGTTCCGGTGATGGAATAATCGTCTATCCAGGTCCCGATCATATATGGGATGGCAATATTCATCCTATTGTGTCGCTGAAATTCGCATTTGGATTGCAGTTTCAGTAAAAGTTATTTCTATCCTGTCCGCTTTTTACCAATATCGAGCTGTGGAAATTAAAAGCAGAAATATTGGTAATGAACTGATAAGCAACAAAAAAGGCCGCGAATAAGCGGCCTTTTTTGTTGCTGAGAATATTTTCTCTAGTGATAGAATATTCTCTAGCGTTACTTCGGGGATGATGATTTACATCACCAAGTCAACGCTCCACCAGTCTGATACTCAATCACTCGCGTTTCAAAGAAGTTTTTCTCTTTGCGCAAGTCCATGATTTCGCTCATCCATGGGAATGGGTTTTGCGCGCCGGGGAA
>TARA_R110000772_G_scaffold51809_9_pt1 | contig 11300 bp, 2 predicted proteins | sample TARA_R110000772 | Tara Oceans TARA_R110000772 (sample SAMEA4397948) | marine metagenome | biome: Polar Biome; feature: [SRF] surface water layer (ENVO:00010504); material: water (ENVO:00002006), including particulate matter (ENVO:01000060) such as... | depth 5 m | reverse complement strand
GCGAATAACTTAAAAACACAGGGTGCAGGCACAAAGGATGTCATCTGGCACAAAATCCTTCACACCCTCGCGTTTACTGAAGACGGTGCGCAGTACATCCACCCAATATCCAAAGGGCATGATGACTATGCGCCGGGGGCGACTGATGCTCGGTTTGCACATGCACAACGCCAAGTAGGGCGTGGCGGCATGGGTGCGGTGAAGTGTTCTACGTTCAAGGATGCTGGAGCGCAGGAGTGTGAGACATGCCCCATGCGGGACCAAGGCAGGTCACCTATCTCGTTAGCGTTCATGACCGCGCCGACACCGGTTGGAGAACTCCCTTTCCCTTTTCGTAATGGGCCGAATGGCGTTGAGCGGTACGACGCAGACACGGAGTCGTGGGATGCGGTTCTGCCCGAAAAAATAACGGACTTCTCTGCGAGCCTGGAACACGGCGTGACAACTCACATCGCGTTCTCTTACGGCCCACAGGGCGTCCAAATGGAGCTGGCTGACTTCGCTTCGTCGCAGGCAACTCACACCGTGTTGGGGCAGTACGGCCTGCACCTGACCCGGTTTCAGATTGAACAGGTGAACATGGTGACACATAGCTTCATGCAAGAGCTTCGCCGCCAAGGCAAGCTGCTACCACCAATCCAAAGCTACGGCTGGGTGGCCGGGGGCTTTCATGCCGGGGAGACCGTGCACAGCGGTAAGACTGACGGCCGGAATATCAAAATCGACCCCCAAATGATTCAGACGTACACCCCGAAAGGTGAACTACAAATCTGGAAAGATTGTGTCGCGCACACGTTAAGCCAGGACAGACCCAGTGCCTGGACCACCATCGCCGCGGCGTTCGCTGGTCCTCTGATAACGTTCACAGGAGCTGAAGGGGCCATGCTTGTGGTGTCTGGGCCAACGTCTGGCACTGGCAAAAGTACAAACCTCAAAGTGGGCGCTGCGACATGGGGCCACCCGAAAGACAGCGTTGCTCATTTGAATGACACAACCAACAGTGTGTCGGCGCGACTGGGTGTGATTAAAAACCTACCTTTCTACTGGGATGAAATCCGCGGCAAAGAGGATGTCGCCAACTTCGTCAAGCTGATATTCCGACTCAGCCAAGGCAAGGACAAGCAGCGCCTCACCTCGCAGATTCAACAGCGTAAGGCAGGGCACTGGTCGACTTTGATGATTGTGTGCACCAACGAACCTATCCGTGAGCACATTGCACGCACAGTAGGTAACTCCGATGCCGGTGCGGCGCGTGTGTTCGAGATTCCTGCGGACAAAATCAGTGACGATGGCTGGAGTGATGGTGAGGCACGTAACTTTTACCGGCGCGTGGAGGCCAATTTTGGGGGTGCGGGTGAAGTGTATGCGGCGTACCTCGGGGCCAATAAGAAAACCATCGAGGCCGCGGTTGCCAAAGTTGATGCAGCCATCTGTCGCCAATACAACACCACTGGCGACGAACGGTACTGGGTCGCTACTGTGTCAACCTTGTTGGTCGGCGCTTCGATAGCTAACAAGCTGGGTCTCACAACATTTGACATGCCAGTGTTCAAGAAATACTTGCTCACACAATTCGAACAGATGCGTGCGTACAAGGCCGAAGAGTTCGCCACGGGGCACATCCGCGCGGTGCGCTTGCTCAAACGCTTCCTGATGGAAAAGGCCGAGAACACCTGCTTTGCGGACCACATCCCGAAGAAAGGCCAACCCGGCACAATGCACCAACCCGCTGACCGTCCGCCCACACTCATACGAATTGCCCGCGTAGATAAAATGGTACGGATATCAGCCAAGGACTTCACAGACTGGGTGTTCGAAGCTGAAGGTGCCGGTGGCCTTGCTGTCGTCAAAGAACTCGCGCAACACGGGGCCATTAGGACACGCGGTAGCCTGGACGCCGGGTCACCTAAAACGACCGGGGCCCGTTATATGTGTCTGGATGTTCCCTTCACTGGGGCCTTTGCAGAGCTGGCGATGGATGCGGAACCCAACCTCAACGCAGATTTAGGGTAGCGAAATGACTGAGATGGAAGCACAGTGCCACTGCATGTCATGCGCCGCGAACCGAGATGGCGAAGTAGACACCCGCCGCACCGTCAACAACATCTACATGCACCTATGCCCCACCTGCGGGAACAAGCGTTGCCCACACGCAACTAACCACACACTGCCCTGCTCAGGCAGCAATGCACCTGGACAAAAAGGCAGCGTGTACGAGCGGGTCGTTTAGTTAGTGCCTTGACGCCGGTTGGAGCGACGTGATTTGACGGTTAAGTTTGCTCGAGCAGTTTTTGAGCCGCCTTTAGAGATCGCTTTTTTGTGCGATACCTCTTTACCATCACCCTTATGTACCCGGCCATCCGCCTCAGCTGCAGCTCGGTTTTTGTTCCGGGCGGCGCGGTTCTTCTTTTGCTCATCTGTACCCTGATACCCCTTCTGGCGCTTGCTCTGCGCCGGGGTCCGGTGGGATGTCTTGCTGCGAGTTTGTCCACCTTCAGCCATCGTATGCTCCTATTGGTACGCTCGGCCCATCCGTGCGATGTCCCGGTCCTTGGTAGGATACACGCCTTGGCGCTCGGCGCGGCGCACTTCCACCTGAGATTTGCGTAGGCCGCTTCGCGTGATTCGGCGGGTGCGGTTGGCGAGGTTGAACGGGCGGATTTTCTCCCGGAAAAACTCGGCTTTGTTATCCGCACGACGCCACATCTGCATGAGTTTCTTGCGACGCTCACGCAGCTTGGTGTCACGCTTTTGCTGCGGGATGCGTTCTTCGTAGACCCGCGCGGTCTTGGCAGTTTGGAACCCAACGCCCTGCACCAAGGTGTCATACCAGTTATAGGTATCGGCACCCAGCAGGCGCTTGGTGTTGTAGTCACGCAACCCATCGTTCAGCAAACGAGGTGCTTTGATAACATCCCGGATGCCCTTCGGCACCATCCCTTCAATGCCTCGCACGTATTCACCTTTGCTCATGTAATCCATACCACGAGCACCGGCACCAACAGCGCCAGCTAATGGGCCCAACACCGAGACCAAACGTTCCTTCCAGGCATCTTCATAGGACCGCGATTCACGCACGTCCATGAACGCCATGTTGTTCAAGCCAACCCGGCTGGACAAGTCGATACCGATTGCCCGCGGTATGCCGCGAGTAATCAACTCCGCCGCACCGGCACCTACCAACTCAGCAAGAAACGCAGTGATTTCGTATTCCATATCCCATGGGTCATCTTCATCTTCCAGCAGCGCTGCTGCGATAGAGATTAAGACTCGCGCAGGCTCAATGAACAACCCACCAAAAATACCCCCCATCAGTGAATGCGAAGCGATGAGACCGGCTAATACCTTCCGAGACTCCGCTTTGTTATCCCCCTTGAACGACCCAATAGCATTAGATGCCAACAAGGCATACATCCCCTGCGCGTACATCTTGAACATCATGATGGCGCGGCCACCCGTGAACTTGAAGAACCGAGGCTTGTTCAGGTCCGAGTAATCGAACTGAGTCTTGTAGATGGCTTCAGCAGCAGCCTCAGTGGCTGTGTTTACATCCCCACCTGCGTTCCGGGCAAGCCGGTATGCGGTACGCGCGACCACCGCGCGGTTCACTAACTCAGCGACCTGCGGCGTGGTGCGTGCGATATTCATCACTCGCTCGGTGACTGTTGTTAGCGTATTCTCATTACGACCCCGAGATGTCTCATACAACTCCTGAGCAAACGTAGCATCCATGATGCCCATGTTTGTCAGTGTGTCGATAAGCACCTGCTCGTCCGAGCTGAAGGTGTTCTTCACTTTATCCAGAACGTTCTCTGCTGTTTGGCCGGTTACGCCACCTTTGATGTTTGCCCACTCTTTACCCGCGGCCTTAACAACTTTGGCGTAGGAGTCATAAAGCTCTTTGGCAGCTTTAGCCTGTCCGTACTTGCCACCCAAATAGGGCTGAGCAACCAGCGGAACCTGAGTAAGGTTCACTACACTGTATGACGGTGAGGCCAGGAACCACACAAAGCCCAGTTTGCTAAGTTTGCCCTCCCAAGCAGCAACTGCACGGTCTACCAAGTTCAGGTCATCACGTAGCTCCAGCTCACGCACAACCTCTTGTGCCTTAACATTCTGCACCGCGTGGTTCTTGAGCGACTGCATGGCTGTGCGGTGGTCCATTGCTGTCGTGATGTCAGCAAGTTGCCAGGAGCCTGCATAGGCACGCTCAGCGAACGCACGGCGCATATCCATACTGGCACCAGCACGCTTCTTGCGTGGCTGCTCAGACTTACGCACGTTGGTGTCCAGGAGCATATCCACGAACGCCGTATCGAGTGCCTTCGCCTCGGCGCTTGCCGGGTCAAACTTTCTCTTGGCCATAGCCAACACGTCGTTAGCTCCGACCTGTGGTGGCATCTTCCAGCGAGCCTTGAGCCCCGGCGCGAGAGGTTTCCCCGCACGTGCAGACGTGTAGCCTTTTTTAATCAAATCAGCGGCGGCGTCTTCGGCCTCGCTGATACTGTCATGCATCTCGACAACGTGCTCACGCAGCTCGTTGTAATACCCACCACCGTTGGCGTCTTTGCGCGTTCGGACCTTCACTGTAGGGTCATTCGCGCGGATATCACGTGCCGCAGTATAGGCATCAGAACGCTTCGCGTGGGTTCCCGGCACTCGCTGGGTGAGCTTGAGCCCCTCCACAACATACTTACCAAAACGACGAAGCGGGAAATACGGCCCCTTAACAGAGTTCATCGTGGCCGCGCCAGCCAGCGCAGTCTGTACCATATTGGCATTGGTCCCGAGTGCAGAGAAATCGATAGCTTTAATATCCGCAGCGGAATTGGCATTTAGGATCTGCGTGTACTGCTTGATGCCCAGCGTGTTGGGGACGTCCCACACGTCCGCGATGTGCTTCATTGCGGCACGGCGCAGGCTGAGTCGCTGGTCTGTGTAGAACTTGGATACAGTGCGGTACAGCGCACGGCCCTGAGGTCCAATCTCCGCGGAGTTGAAACGGGCCTTGAGCTTCGCATGGGCGACCTGCTTAGACTTGTCTTTCCAGGCGTGCTTGTTCTTTGTGTTAGCGAACGCAAGGTCTGGGTGCAGTTCAGCCAGCGTGGCATCGTGAAGCAAGACTGCGAATGCATCGGCTCGGTCCTTGCCCAGTTTCTCTAGTTGTCCCCACTGCTGATTGATGTGCTCTGCTTTTTGCTGCAGTGAACGAGCCATCTGAACTTTGTGGCGAGTGACGTTGTGATACGCCTGTAGCAGGTTTTTGGCACCGTCTTGGAACATCGGCTTAAACCGACGTACCAACTGGTCTGTGGTGGTGAAGCCCAGTAGAGCGCGACCGGCGAACCGACCACTCTCAGCCAAATCGATACCTGCAACATCATGGGCTTTACCTCGCAGCGCTTTGAGAAGAACACCAGCCGCCTGAGTCACAGACGGGTCATTCGAACTGCCCGACAACCGTTCTCGTGAGACGCTCGTGTCATCATCGAGGAAAGACGCCATCAATTCGTTGGCTTCCTCCTGGGTCATCGCAGGCTCAGGCTCAGGCTCAGGGTCAAGGTCAGCGCGGCGGATAGATGTACGCTGTTTGTCGATAATCTCAGGCCAGAGCGTTTGCTGTAACCGTGAATCAGTAAAGACATCCGGTGCCAGTGAGAGCACTGCTGCCAGGATGTTGTCAGTATCGGCCGTGGCATTGTTGTCGAACGTATCGACCAACCCGAACAGCTCACTGATACGGTCGAACATCCGCCCGAGCAGATTGCGACGACGCCCAGTGGTGGGAATCATTGCCAGCATCCGCTGGAACTCGACGTTGGACAGTGCTTCGGCCAGGAACTCCTCTGCGTCCTGGAACCCATACGGCTTTTTCTTGGTATTCAAGATGCCAGGATGCTTATCCACGAACGCAATGGCTTCTTTGCGCAGTGACTCAATATCCATCGCAAACTTGTTGTCAGTAGTCATGGACGCCGCGGTGTACGCGTGGGTCAACTCATGCATCAAGGTCGTAAGCAACGCTGTGCCTGGACCCTCTTCACGACCTGCTAATGCCTTGAGGTCTTGCAACAGGATGCGGCGGCGGATGGATTTTCCTTTTGCACGGGCATCGGCTTTAGGCACCTGGACAGTCATCAAGCCAATCGCTTCGCCTGATGGCGAGTATTTGGCCATCTGCGCCTTGGTCACCGTGATGATAGAAATATCACTAGACCCCTGCTCAGCCATCAACTGCAGCAGAGAAATCCAAGGGTCTTTGGGGTGCAGCATGTCCGTGATTTTGGCCAGGATAACGTCCGTCTTGGCCCCGTAACGGGTCCGGGCTTCGATGCTATCCACCGACGCCAGGAACTCAGTGATGGCCGTACCAGCCATTTCACGTGCTGCGAACACCTCCTCAGCAATATCAACATCGACGTTCTCAAACAAGGCCGGTTGTGCGTTGGATTCGTTAGAAACCTCGTCACTACGGTTCAGGTCTTTGAGCGTGAGCTTTTTCCGAGCGGAGACCTCTTTCTCTTTGGCTTCAATGGCATCCAGTTCCGCTTGAGCCGCATTGGCGCGTTCTGACCCTTTAGGAGCCATATGCTTAACAAACTGCGCTGACTCTTTGGTGTGCCGCACCCGCCCCATTGCCCGGTCAACATCCCCCAGGACAATCTTGTTATTGGCACCCGTGCGCTCGATGTCCGCAGTCTCAATACCCTGCTCTTTGGCTTTGACATACGCCTTCAAATTGGCGAAGTCTTTGCGCCACTCAGCCGGGTCGACTTTCTTGGCCGCAGGTGCAGCCTTAGGCTTTTTCGCTTCAGGCTGCGTTTTTGTTTGGGGCGTGTCCGCTGCAGCTTCGCGTGCGGCTTTCGAATTCGGGAATTGTGCAGGCTCAAGCCCGGCATGTTCTCCTGTTATGACGAGCCCAGTATCTCGGTTGTGCCCAACCGCATAATCCCCCCAGAAAAGATCGCCAGATGGCCCCCGCATTAGTTGGCGGCGATTCCCTTTGTCAAATCCGCCCACGGATGCGCCATAGCTATCTCCATCTAAATGTGTTTTGCCGGTAAACACAGGAAGATCCCCAGCTTTCGCAGGTGCAGCAGGTTTTGCTACAACGCGGCGCTTCTTTTTGACCTTTGCGACCTGAGAGGCTTTCGCAGCGTTGGTACTGGTAACTACGTCAGACGTAGCTACAGTGTCGCCCGCCACCTCAGGATCGGCGGTGTTTAAGGCCGCATCAGGTGCTGCATCAGGCTCAGCTCCTAGTGATTCCTGGAGCGCTTTAATCTCCAGGAGGAGTTTCATTTTGCGCTTCTGGTCCTGCTCACTCAACGGCGCACCGCCACCACTTCCCTTTTGGCGGTTGTCCATCATCGTGACGGCATCATAATTCGCCTTGATGCGGGCTACGGCCTGTGCACGGCGCATCGCATCGGGTGCCTCGTCCTCAACACCCTCCGCTTGTTCAGACGCTGGGTCAGTGTCGTCAACTGTATCCGCGGCGACCTCTACGGCGTCGGCGGAGGTCTGCCCTTCAGCGGGCGCATCATAAGTTGGCCCGACCTTCGCAAGTGCCTTAGTGACATCACCAACTTTCAGGGGGCCAGTTGGCTTTTCAATGGCGGTGCGGATCGTATCGGCATCAATCCCTGCATCTGTAGCACGCTTCCAGGCATTATTATTCGCGAATGCCAGCGGGCGTTTATCAGGCAGTGCAGCAGGTTCAGGCTGACTGCGGATGCCCTCCAACGCCTCTTCGACGCTGGTGTATAGGTTTTCAATCTTAGCCTTCCAGCCGCCTTTGGGCCCACGGTTTGAATTCTGTGTAGCCGGTGGGCCTTGGCCAGAGATAGGTGACCCTTTTTTCTCGAGCATTGCACGGCCGCTAGCACTGCCACTGGCACGCGCAAGAGCTTCACGAAGCGTTGAGGTGTCGTACCCCGCCTCAGTCATCTTGTCCATCTGGGCTTTCATCAGCAACCAGAACGAATCCGCGGCAAGGCGTCGGTCATCCCCAGTCACCATAGCCGCACCGGCCATACCATCACCTTTAGGGATGCTGTTTTTGTCGTCCTCACGGCCTTTATCAAGCAATGAGAACGCATCTTGCACACGCTTTCGGGGCGCGTTTGCTGCTGCTGGTTCTTTTAGATATTCAGCTCGCTCAGCTTTTTTCGCTTCAACTTGTGCTGCAGCTTCAGCTTCAGCAGTGGCCACTTCAGCTTGTGCAGCTTCGGCAGCAGCAGCCTCATCCTCTGTGGGTTCAGGCGTAGCCGGGATTTGCTCTTCCGGGATTAGCGTTGGCTGTCCAGGGGCTTGCTCCGCAACCGCAGGCTCGGCTTGTCCTGGTGTTGGGATAGCACCCTCAGGCTCAGTGGCAGTCGCTTGCGCAGCAGCCTCGGCCAGTGCGGACTGCTCAGTTTCCCCGACAGCCGCCGCAGTGGTCTCAGTGGTGGCCTCAGCCTCAGGCTCAGTCGGGAACATCTCCGCTTGAGTCGGAGTTTTGCTGCTCAGTGCCTCTACAGCAGCAGCAAGGTCACCGGTCACCTGAGGTTTTTCCTCAGGGATGGCGAATTCCTCTTCCGCTAGTCCACCTGGATCGGCGTCAGGGCGACCTGGAATGGCTGAAGCCTCAGCACTACTGGCGAGCCCTTGTGTCTCCTGAGCAACAGGGTCTTGTGTAGACTGAGGTGGCCCGGCAAGCGCACGCGCGAGTGCTTCCTTCCCGTATTTTCCGTAGAAATAATCAGTTTCAGCGTCAAACTGCTTCTTGGCCTCGGCCCCATCACCACGCAGTGTGGCAGCGTCCATTTCTTCTTGCAGTATCAGCAGTTGTGCAGCGTCGTGCCCTGCCTGTAAGGCATTGAGGCCAGCGGCTTGGCGAGCGGATTTGATATTCGCAGGCACTTCGATGGCTGCGGTTGGGCCCTCAGCAACGGCCTCTAAAATCCACTCCCCGTGCTTGAACTCATCACCGGAGGCGACCATCGCTGTGGCTTCCCCTAAACCGCCGCCACCCATCTGCATGAGCACCTCAGCGGTGCTGAGAATGATAGGGCTGATAATGCCGCCTTTGGACGCTGCTAACATCTTGCCAGCAAGCCCAGCGGTCACGGTGTCAAATGACCCAATCACGGCACCACGGATAGCGGCCTTTTTATAGGCAGCGTGCATAATCTTGGGGTCTTTCAACACCCGGTTCCAGGCCATCGGGTCAGTAGGGTCACCGCCCGCCTTCGCCATTTCCTGGGTCAGTGTGGCTGCAAACTCTAAACTACTACTACCTAAGCCAGCACCAATAGCCGTGCCGACCGGACCTACCGTGGCTCCTGCTAACGCCGTACCAGCAAGCGCTGGGGCGAACATCGTGAATGACTCAACGATGACAGGCACCAGAATTTCAGGGTTATCCCACAGCGCTTCCACACCGTCAGTAAACCCTTTGGCTTCTGCGACTTTGGAGAGCTTATCCGCCATCTCACCCGTTGGGCGATAGTTGTCAGTCTGCCGCGACAAGTCAGCTGCGCGGGTCGCCCAGATTGCACGCTCTTCATCACTGGCATTGAATCCAGGCGCTTGGAGCGCGTGCAAGCTTTCGCGTAAGCGGTTGTGGCCAGACGCTGCGGGGTTACCGATATACGTGTCAAACGCGGACACCGGCGTATTAGTCATGTTGCCGTCTGTCGGGTAGTCCGTTACTGAGTCGGGCAGTGCCCCACCTGGAGCTGCAGCCTGTGGGGTGAACTGCGCCCACGGGTCATCTGCATCTAAAGCCTCATCGTCGAGACTTTCTTGCGCCCATGTTGTGGCGTCCTCCTCCGCTGTCATCTCAGTGGGGCTGAATGCGGCCCAAGGGTCCGCCTCCTCCTGGGGCAGAGCCCCATTAGAGAAATTAACAGCCTCCCACTTTAATGATGGATCAGCCATTCGGGACTTCCCCAGTCATGTATTTCTTCTTTGTAGGGTGGTAAAACCGGAACTTGGTCCCTGGAGCCATACCCTTCGTTTCCTCTATGGATGTCACAGTGGGTATTTTCCCTGGAGCCGCCGCTGCCGGTTGCGTACCAGAGCTGTCAGGAGTTGGGATAGCCCCCCCTTTAGATAGCTCATTCATGCGGGCACGCAGTGCGATGGTGGTGTCCTGCAAACTATCGACAGCGGCTTTCGCCTCATCGTATCCAGGATCACCTTTGCTTGTAACACGCAGCAATTCCTTGGCATCTTCGAGAGCAAACCCTACCTTCTCGGCGGCATCAGTTGCCTGCTTGATGTTCATGGCCTTCGGGTCACCCGCTTTGGCTGCGGTGGCCAAGGCCGATCTGGTCCGCGCTTTAGCCAGCTCGATATCAGCTTTAGCCTGTTTCTCACGCAGCTTGGTCGCCTGTGGGCTGTTCTTCGCCTCAGCTGTCTTCGCTTCAGCCGCCGCTTTCTTGGCGAGGGATTCAGCTTTACGCACCTCAGGCGAATCATCTTTCGATGCACGCTCAGCTTTCGCTGCTTCAGCCTCAGCTTTACGGCGCTCAGGGGAACCCGCCTTGGTCTTGTCGATTGCGATCTGCATAGCCTGTCGGGTACTCGCAACACTTTGACGCGATGCAGCACGGGCCTGACCCTGTGAGGCCAGCGTGGATTCATGGGACTCCGCGGTCTGTGTGTCTTTAATGGCCTCGCGACCACGGTCATGTGTTCTCTGCTCAGCCGCAAGAGACGCCTGTTGCTCGTGCATAGCGAACGTTGCTGGGTCTTTGAAATTGCTAATCATCTTCTGCAGGGTGGTCATCTGACCAGGAGCCGCAGAACGATTGAACGCAATGACTGGTGGTAGCGACTTGTCAGCAACGCCATCCTCACGTTCCGGGCGCAGGACAATTGCCGATTTATCGGGGGCTACCGCCCACTTGCCAGCCAGCCCGTTGGGCATGAACTGGTGTGCCTTTTCCAGGTACATTTTAGCGGCGTCCATTTGCCCGGACCCCATATAAACTTGAGCCATCTTCAAGTTATCCATAAACCCGGTGTGCTTCACTTCTTTGACGCGATCCCGTGCGGCGGCGACTGCTTTTGGATCACCTGTGGCCGCAGCGGCATCAAGGATCTTACGTGAGTAAGCATCCCACTTGGCAGCGGTCATTTGCTCTGCGGAAGCCGAAATCTGTTGGGCCTCTTTCTTGACAGCAGGCATCACCGGTGGGGAGTCATCGGCGTCGGGTGCTGCCTCATACCCATAGGTCTGCGCAGGCTGACCCTCAGCAAGTGCAGAAGGCGCAGCGGGTACACCTCCAGGCTGTTCGACCGTTCCACCA
>TARA_R110000772_G_scaffold14855_4_pt1 | contig 11308 bp, 9 predicted proteins | sample TARA_R110000772 | Tara Oceans TARA_R110000772 (sample SAMEA4397948) | marine metagenome | biome: Polar Biome; feature: [SRF] surface water layer (ENVO:00010504); material: water (ENVO:00002006), including particulate matter (ENVO:01000060) such as... | depth 5 m | reverse complement strand
TAGTCTGTTCGGCGGAGCAAAGGGTAGCCACAAGCAGGGCCATGTGATTGTTAGTGCTCCGGCTATGCAATGTCTCTCTGCCGGATCAGGAAAGGGAGATCGAACAGCCGCATGGTGTCTGCTCGCTGATGGCCGCAACGTTTCTTGCGAGATGATTACCAGTGGTACCGTATTACGTTGGAAAACCTATGACCTGGAAAATGTCTGCGGCCGAAAAAAGCGCCCTTAACAGACTTAAAGTTATCAACCGTTTGGAAATGGTTCACCCTGTTTGATATTTTGAGCATGGGGCTACATTTCTAACTAAATGTCAAAGAGGGCGAGATCCCTCCAAAACGAATCCGGTCTTACCATCTACCGTAGCAAGAATATCATCGTCAAAGTAATGTATGGGGGGATAGACTACGTTCTGGCCGAAACTATCAATCCAAAGATTCGGCAGTTTTCTTATTATGTGCAATCCTCGCTCCGAGGGGCAATTATGATGAAATCTATTGTTGTATCTTTTGCGCTTGTCGTTAGTTTGCTTGGGCCTACGGAAATCAATCCTTGCGCGTCCGGGGCCGCCTTTGCGCAAACCAGCGCTTGCTGCAAGATGTGCAGCAAAGGCAAGGCTTGTGGGGATAGTTGCATAGCTCGAGATAAGGTCTGCCACAAAGGTGAGGGCTGTGCCTGCAACAGTTGATGCGCCTTCGTTTGGAATTTGGGTTGCTATTAGCCTTCGCGCTGTGGGGCCTTTGGGTATCTGTATTAGGTCTGTTGCGGTTTTTTTAGATGTGAAGGTTTAGAGATCCGCCGATACGGCAACTAACTTGGTGGTCGGCATAAAGGCGGTTTAAAAAAATCTGTTTGAGAAATTGCACATTGGCACCCACCGGTTAGCTTGCTTGGGCCTCTCTAAAGCAAGTCGCAAACCGTGCTATATCCGCTGCATTGATACTGGCCTCACGGAATGCTTTTTCCCATCCATTGGCAACAGTTCCAGCAAGCTCGGCGGTAACAGTCTTTGCTTCTTCAAGCGAAAGATCAAAATCGGGCGCGCCGGCAATGGCGTTGACTAGGGTTGCGTCCCGGCCTTGTGGGCCAACTCCCAAGACCAATCGCCGCTCAAATCCAATTTGCGGTTTGGGGACAACGTCATACAAAGGTGACAACCTCCAGCCATCGCCATCATATAAAAACCCGTGATTGCGTAGATGATCATCATCATTAGTCACCAGAATGTTGAACACCATCCGCTTAAAAAGCTCGTTCAGATCGGTTTTCACCATTGTCCCGTGTTGTCGCAAGACAGCGGCCAAATCGCGATAATTATACTGGCTAACCTCACTTTCATGGGCCGCCAGCATCGTTAGTCCGGAGGCAAAAGGAGTGCGATGTTGCTTATTCATGCTCCTGTCGAACCGCTTAATCATATATATGTCACGGCCAAGTATATTTTCAAATCCAAGAGCTGGCACGTCGAGCCCGCAATCTTTTGCTAAACGCATTGTTGCCAGCTCAACCCGGCATTCAGGGAAAGTGTCTTTTTGTGCTTGGAACTTCGCGATCCAGGGCTGGCCATCAATCTCAGTTGCGGCTTTTGGGCGAGCACCGCCAAGTGATGATCCGGCGGTTAGCAATTTGCGTAAGTTTTCATCAAGCAGGTCAACCTTTTGGGCGCGTTCGGCCGCTTCAGCGAGTTCGGCTAAGTTGAAATGCTCGCCAGGTGCATCGCCTTCCCCCCAAGGCGTAATGCGCTTTGGCTGTGCCGGCGTTGGACCAAAGGCCAATGCGCCAACCCGGTAATCGCCTGATGCTAATATAAGATCGGCTTCCGTTGGCGTTCTGTCGCCCATTGCCTTGTACATCAAATATTGGCCCCAACCATCAGGAGCTGCATCGCGAATGCCGCCAAATACAGCTAATCCTTCTTCGGTTCGAAATGTCTGGTCCGCCGACCCTCCGGTCAATGACAATGCTACAGGGTCGACGGGAATCCGGTCCGGGCGCTCGAGATAGCGGCGGCCATAAGCGAAAGTTGAAAACTGTGTCCGCTGCTCATCTGTCATTGTCAGAAGTCCTGCGGGCACTGGTCCCTCTGCCAAATGGACAAAAACATAGGTCTCGATCACAGCCATAAGCGCCTAGAAATCCATATCTTTAGAGGATCCACTATGTGTTTTCTTTGGCAATCGAGCCAGATGTTCGCGCATACCAACTTGGTCGCTTTCTGGAGCTGCCAATCCTGCAAGTCGCTTGGTAAACCCGAGAACGAACAATGCGCTGGCAAGGACTGCAATGCCTACAGTAGGGTCACCAGATTCGAGCCGCTGGACTGTTTGGACCGACACAAACATTCGTTCGGCCATGAGTTGTTGACTAATCTTGCGCCGTTTGCGGGCTACGGCAATGTCCTTGCCCAACGACACAAGCGCTCGCTTGCTTTGTGGTGGTAGACCCGATGTGACTCTTGAGGCGCGCGGCATTAAAAATACATGACATATCATGCGTATAATGTCAATAGACATGATATGTCATGTATTTAGGATAAGCGATCTGACAATAGTGGCTAACCTTTTGGTCGCAAGATGGCGAGTATCATCAAGCACTTTCAAAATCTCGTCGAAATCCTACATAAATTGCGAAAAATCGGAAAAATGGCTTCTTAACTAACGATAAATCGGTATAATTGGCAAAAGGAGCACGTTAATGCCCGAATTATCCATAGCAAATATGCCAGAAGTGTTTGTATCGAACACGGAAATCACGAAGGCTGTTTATGACGCCGTCGAGGCAGGCCGTCTGCGCAAGATTGGAACCCGCCTTTAGGCGACACGTGCGAGCAGGAAGAATCTGAATCTACTCTGTCTGATTATTCTGAAGCGATCAAGAAATTGGCACCCAGAGCGAACGTATCGGGTTACCGTCTCGAATCAGCGTTGATGACAATTGATGAGCGTATCGGGCATATTGAAGAAAATTTTGTGCCGGTTGCCAGCCCTTCAACAATTCCAACTTCATCCTCCGCGGAGGATGAAAAGTTCGACGACGGGGCGTTGAACGCTCTGTTTACCAGTCTTAGAGCCTAGGCTCAGGACCTATTAAAGGGATTCCCAACGTTAGGTTTTTATGATTCAATGACGACATCGAAGGAGGTGTTGTCATGGATGATCTGTTTTTGCTGAGTGAGGCGCAGATGCGCCGGATAGAGCCATATTTTCCTTTGTCCCACGGGATACCGAGAGTGGATGACCGCCGGATCGTGTCGGGTATCATTTATGTGATCAAGCATGGACTGATGTGGCGTGATGCGCCGAAGGCTTATGGTCCGCATAAGACCATCTACAACCGCTTTATCCGCTGGAGCAGGCTTGGCGTGTTCAACCGCATTTTTGCCGAGCTGGCGGGCAAGGCGGGCGAGCCTGACCGGATCATGATCGATGCGACCCATCTCAAAGCGCACCGGACGGCGGCCAGTCTGTTAAAAGGGGGGCTTTACCCAGACGTATCGGGCGCACCAAAGGTGGGTTGAACTCAAAACTCCATGCCGTCTGCGACGGCGAAGGTCGCCCCATCATCATGCTGCTGACGGAAGGACAGATGAGCGATCACAAGGGTGCTGCCCTGCTGCTTTCATCGCTACCACAGGCAAGGGAACTGCTGGGGGACAAGGGATATGACAGTGACTGGTTCCGGTCCGCTCTGGCCGAACGTGGTATTACGGCGTGCATTCCACCACGCTCCAACCGAAAGGTGCAGCACCATTATGACAAAAGCCTCTACAAACAGCGCCACAAGATCGAGAATATCTTTGGCCGGATCAAGGACTGGAGACGCGTCGCCACCAGATACGACAGATGCGCCCACACCTTCTTCTCTGCTATCTGTATCGCAGCAACCGTCTGCTACTGGTTGTGATCAATGAGTCCTGAGCCTAGTGATTTATCAGCATATGATTGATATCAAAGGCGATGAAAATCTATTCCCCGTATAATTAGAGATCCCTAATTGAGTAATTTCTTGATCGTTTTCGAAGTGACGAAGGTTTGGACAATCCTATCAGTGCAATATTGCAGCAGTCAATTGTGTGCGGAAACTGAGAATTGGCTATCGATCTGGCGATGCGTGGCCGATGCGACAATGTTGGCGAGATGGCTTTAGTCGAACCATCACAGCGACGTTCAGCAGAGGTGGGCTCAATTGCGGATGGTTTCTTTGTTTTAGCAAACGCAGATATCTAAACGCGTTCAATCTCGACGATGTTTGCTAACCCCTTAGCTTCTAATCGGTTAGCATCGTCACGCACTCGGCTATGATGGGTGAACAGCAATACCTGGTTGGTTTTTGCAAACTCTGCGAGCAGATCCAGCGTAGCTGCGCTGCGCTCATCATCGAAATGCACCAAGATATCATCTGCAATGAACGGTAACGGCTCGGTCGAAGCGGCATAATTCTCGAGACTTGCCAGCCTGAACGCTAGGAACAGCTGATCACGTGTTCCATCGCTCATGTTCGCAACCGAAACCGCAGAACCTGTTTTTCGCCGACCAACCACAACAGGCTGGCCTTTGTCATCAATATCGGTGTCGATTCCCGCAAATTCCCCGCTCGTCGTGAACGCAAAAAGTTCACCTGCACGGCTAACTAGCGGATCTTGCTGCTCGTTGCGAACCTTCTCGATTGCCTTAGTAATCAGCGCGCGCGCTACAGTGAGTTCGACATAGCGTTCGATAGCGATCTGCATGGCAGCGGCCGCGCTTTCGCGCTCAGCGATGGCATGATTTACACCTGATTCCGCCGCAAATTGACCGAGAGCATCCTGTGCAGTCTTTTGTTCAAGTATCGTAGCCTCTAGTTCAGTTTCCAACTGTTTTGACTGCTCCTGAGCAGTGCTCAGGGCGCCTCGAAGCACATCTATATCGCGTTCTGCCCATTGATCACGCAAGGCGGCAATGGAGAGTCCATCGCTCACATTCGCTATCGACCGCTCCGCTTGTGCTTTCTCCTCCATAAGCTGAGACCGGATCGCACATCGCTTCTCAATGTCACGCAAAGGAGCAACTTCAGCCGGAATGCCAGCGCGCTTGGCAAGTGTTTCCAGCGCTTTCTGTGAGTTGCGATCGGCCGTCTCCAACAAAGCGCAATCAGCCTTGATTTCCTCGACATCGGGAGCGAGTGCTACGCGCTGTACTCGAATTGCGTCATGTTCTTGCCACCGCGCCGCGATCTGATCGGTGGCCGCAAGAAGATCTGCTGGCAATGCGAGGTCGAGACTTTCACCCAAAGCGTCAACTGCCACCTGCAAGGCCGCTTCATCTTCATCCATACGGGTAAGCCGCGTTTGGGATTGTGCTATCGTCCCTAGTGTCGCACGGGCTCCGGACCATTCGCTGACTAGCGCGCCAGCTTGCTCGGGGGCAAGATTGGAATCGAGCCCTAATTTGACCAGCGCAGCGCTCCATTGTTGGTCCCAAGTTTTTTGATCCGCCAACAGATCTGAAAGTTCCTGTTCCGCTCGGGTCGCTTTTGGCCCTAGTTCCTCATAATCACGCAAATCGCGCCGATAGTCCTCATGCCCACTTTCATGTTTGCCGAGCGCCGCGCATAATGCGTGTACTTGGGAAACAAACGTTTGCCCTTCCGCGGGCGTAGTCTTCATTAAGACTTGCGCGCTCTCGAATAGCGCGCGTACTGGCTCTAGGTCGGCTTCTTGGCGATCAACATCAACTTGGAGTGCGCGTGCAGTGGCGAGCGCGGCCAGAGCCAGTTCTCGGCGTTCGGCAAATTCGAGCAGGCTTGAAAGCTGGGGGTATTGTTCGGTTGCACTTGGAAAGGCGGACGCGAAGACGCTGGTTCGCTTTTCGAGCTGATGGCCAATATCTTCAATCAGCACAATGCACCCTTCGATCTCAATATTGCTGCTTTCGAGCTGCTTACGGGCGAGCGCAAGATTGGCTGCATGCTTCGCCTCTGCCGCCCGCCGATCTGCCAAATCATCGGCATCCCGGATTTGATTTTCATAGACTTCAACCTCCTTGCGCCGGACTACCGTGTCTGCGGGGATGGCATCATCAAGATAAGCAGCGCGCAGAGGCGACCAGGTATCACTGCGTGCACTGCGCGCATCGGCTAGCGCACTGTCTGAAGCCACTGGGCCGGTTGCCTCGAACTCTGCAATGGCATTAATTGCCGTCTTTGCCTTCTTTTCGGCCGCGACCTTTTGTTCAAGCTGGTCCGCTAGGGACTTTTCGAGGTCTGAGCACGCGACTTGTTCAGCGCGGATGGCTTCTGATGAAGGGGAATCGAAAGAAGCGAGCGCGTCGGAAGTTGGAAAACCAAGGAAACTAACTGTGTCTGCCACCTCGGTCATTGCTTCGAGCGCTTGGCGCCGGGCGGTTTCAGTTGTCCCTACCTGCGCTGCCAGGTTAGAAAATTGTACCGGGCTAAACTCTACCGGCGTTTGATGGCCGGCAGCGATAGCTACATCGAGCCGATGCTTTAATACCTCAAGACGGTCGGTGAGGTCGGCTTTGCGTTCCCGAGCCGCAACGACAGCGGCACCGCGCTCGATCGCCTGTGTTGCCAGTTTCTGGACTTGATCCAAAGCTTCTTGGCTCGGCAAACGGGTTGTTAAATCGGCATCGATAGCCAAGTGTAACATGCGCCGGAGTGTCGTAAGTCCAGCTTCGTCATTTTTGATCTCTTTGAGCCGATTTGGCCGATCAGTCCGAGCTTTGCGAACATGGATAGCTTGTTCGGAGAGATCGCGAACTGCTGCCTCTGCTCCAATAAATGCTTCTGAAACCTCCAGCGCATCAAACCGCAGTGCGAGTTTATCCCTATTTATACGACCTTTTGTTAGGGCTGATCCAGCTTCTTCACGCAGCATAAGTACCGCTTCTATCTGTTTGTCAAAGTCCGGCTCTAGCGCGGTGATATCCTCATATTCGTTCAATGCTGCAGTTAACTGATCGAGCGCGAGCATATGTGGGACGGCCCGCACTAATCGCTCCAGAACGGAAATTTCGGTACTCACATCTTGCCGTTCGGCCCGAGCATCATCCAGTTTTTTGTTCGCGATATCCGCTGCCTTTCGGCTTTTCTCATAGGCATCACGCGTCACCGTGTGGAGCTTAACCTCGCGTTCAGCGGCATCGAATGTCTCTAGGGATTTGTAAAAAGCGCGCTCGCTTGATTTGCGCGGCGCAAAGAGTTTGTCCGCTTCTTCATCAATGGAATCGAGCCGCGTCATAAGCGACCGTAGACCTCCGCCTGCTTCAACTATCAAACGACCTATATCACCTTCTGCCGCGAGCAGGCTCGATCCGCCTGAGCGAAGCGTCTCATGGTTGAGCCCAAATAATGTCGCAAAACGCTCTCGGGTGGTAGCGCCGAGCATCCCATTTAGGATTGAGTCATCAAGGGGTGTGCCTGCCGCATCGGATAGGGTGCGAACACGGCCACGACGTCTGCGCAATGTCAATGCAGTTCCATCAGCATCGACCAACTCAGCGCTCACTCTCATTCCATCATAACCAAATAGGCTCGCATGAGGGGTCCTTTCTGGAATGCCAAACAGGAAGTCGCTTATTGCTGCTAGGCATGTGCTTTTGCCGGCTTCATTGGGGCCGTAAATAATTGTGAGACCCGCATTGGTTGGAATTGGGAGGATGCGTTCGGCAAAAGCCCCGTAACGCTCAAGCGTCAATTCAGTTAGCTGCATCGCCGGCCTCCGTTTCGTTTACCAACGAGAGCGCCAATATGCGCGCGCGCTTTGGCGCATCTTCCCGTAGCATTTCGAAAAAGGCGTCAGCATGCGCAGCAGCAGGCATTTTTGCACGAACCTCTGCAATTCGTTCCTCGATCAGCTCGTTTATGAAATCAGCGCTTTCCGCTATAATCTCGGCTGCCAGCTGGCCCGAAACCGTCGGGTCGAGCGAACTTGGCAGGGGAGGGGCCGTTGTCGCTATCACAATCTTTTCTAGCCAGATGTCTTGCGCCAGTGTCGCCAGAAGCACGGCGATGTCCTCGCGCAAAATCTGTTGTTCAATTAGAAGTTGTTGGTGTTGGTTGGTTTCGCCAACGAGCCGTAAGCGTATTGCTAGAGCACGATCGCCAGCGTCAGTGCAGACCTCCTCAATTTCGTTACGGATTTGGTCGATCAGTTCGGTGCGGCCTTCCGTTTCGGCGACATCTACCGTGACGACGAACCAGCGAACGACGTCGAGGTCGTGATGTTCGAGATGCGCAACCTCACCGTCGCTAACTGTGACGATTGTTGCACCTTTAGCCCCGGTTTCCCGGGGACTACGTCCCTGCAAGTTACCGGGATAAACGATATGAGGATGTTCGTTTAGCACTGAGCGTGCATGGACATGGCCCAACGCCCAATAGTCATAGCCATGATTGACTAGCTGTTCGACGCTACACGGAGCGTAAGGCGCGTGATAACTTTCGCTTCCTTGGCATGCTGTATGCAGCACGCCAATATTGAAATGGCCAGCGACTGCAGGTGGATAATCTCGTGCGATATTTTCGGTCACGTCACGTTGAGGGAAGCTGCGGCCATGGACAGAGACTTTTAGCGCTTCGATGGCAATCGCCTCGGCTGCCTTACTGGCGAACAGATGAACATTAGCCGACATTGAGAGCTTGGCCGCGAAACGATTTTCTGCATCATGATTACCGAGGATCAAGAAGGCCTGTATCCCTTCCTCTTCAAGACGCTGCATCTGGTTGACGAAGAAAAGACCGGTCTCAAAATTGCGAAGGTCTCCATCAAAAATGTCACCTGCCAATACGATGAAGCTGCAGCCCTCTTCAATGGCAAGTTCTATTAGCTTTTCGAAAGCGTCACGTGAGGCGCGGTCAACGCGTTCGGCATAGTCGGCTGACTTGCTCGCCAAACCGAGGAGGGGGCTATCAAGATGAAGATCGGCTGCGTGAAGAAATGTAAAGTTCATGAGGTGTTTGACTTTTCTTTGATAGGAAGGCGGAATCAGGAAATCATTTCCGTTGGCCGCCAAAATGTCTTGATCTGAATATGATACATTTGCATATTTTCGATACCCCCAAAATTCCCTTGCTAGCTGACGCTAGAATTATCACACTGACAACTTCTTTCTACTAATGAAATCAATCAGCCCATACTGCTCAACTAGGGTTCCGTTTTGAAACAATATGTAACGTCTGAATCTCACGGTGGTTCGCCTAAATACATGATTGAAACCCAGGATTGAGCTGAGTTAACACCGAATTACCTACGGCACGTCGTGCATCTAATGCGCGCAGATCAAAATCAATAACTGCATCAAGTGTGTCGCCGTGCAACAGTCTCAATATTTGTCCGAGCATAAGAACCCCGGCGATGCCCCCAACGAAGGGCGCACCGACCGCTGTGCCTGCAAGACGCGTAAGCCCGCAGTCGTCAACGCCCTGCTCTTTGAAGCGATTATACCCTGGAGTCTTTCCTATTGAGATGTCCGGCTCAATAGCACCAGCTTTCCAGAGTGCCGACGCCTTCCGTTGTGCAGGGAAACTGTGCAGGCGAACAGATCTAAAGTCATCCGCAGTTCTGCCGATTCCGGCTTCAATCACAAGCGGGAAACCGGGCGTTTCTACCTGGCTACGGGCTAAGGCGTTATCGACGCCACAGACGAGAATTGACGGATCGTCGGCACGCCTGCAAAATCCATCATCAAATGGCCGCTCGACTAAGCTCGTCATGAACCCGAGCGATTCAAAAAGCGTTGCTACTGTGCGGGTTTTGCGTCCAGTACTACCGTCAATCGTCAAGATTGATGTGCTCGATGTTGAACCCGTCACTATATCGGTATCTTGAAGTACCAGTTTTACGGCTGACCTATCTTGATAAGGACACATCGCCAATACCCATAGAAATGCTTGCCCTAGATGTCCCAGACCGAGCACCCATAGATGATTTGGCAACTGCGAAAGCGTTGGCCCGTCACTCATAGTGGAGAACCAGTCTGCGTCTCCGTCAGGTCGCCAAACCGAAAGCCCTTGAGGACGTAAGCCCGCACCGGCTTCACCGCGCAATATTGCGAAGACTTCGGCTGCCGCAAATGCGCCCGAAAGCACAGCTGCCGGTGCTGTCACATCACATTCGCTAAGACGTTGATGCCCTAGCGGCACGACACCGCCGCGCCAGCCTTCGAAAGTGAGCTGACAACCTCGCTCTGGGGGCGCCGACAGGATACTGCCGATGATCACAACCGGTGCTTCAGATGCTTTTGATCCAACATTGCCGCCCAGTGCGATGACTGCTGATTTCAAATCTTTTCCAAGCCATGGTGCGAGTAGTGGTACATCGCCGAGCCCGGATACAGTCACACCGCCTAATGCGAAGCGCGAAGCAATATTTACAAAAGTGAGCAGTGCAATTTGGTGAGCCACACTCTGGACAATTTCTGGGCCTACTGCGACATGTGCGGAATAGCTCATCAACCGCGCCATTGCAGCATCTGGATCGACCGCTTCGCCGATGTCGAGATCAAGTTTGGCTAGGCGGTTGAAGCCATCGACGAACTGATTGAAGTCAGCATGCTGCATAGATAAATCCTTTCAAAATTTTAGCCCGCGCAAACCGGCGCGAGGAGACGGTAAAGAAATCCATTTGCGTGCGCCAAGATGACGATAGATGCCAATACCGCGCAGATTCAAAACAGAAGAAGCGAAATTGGGAACGATGAGCGCTGTGTGACCTCTAATTGCAATCATGGGATGGTTCTGATCCGAAAGGCTCTGACCGGAGCTGCCAGGATGAGTGTGAACATCGGCAATAACCTCCAAGCCAGTTGCTGAACAGCGGTCCCAAACTCGATTAAGAGCGGCGCCCGCTAGATGAACATGTCCTTGGGCAAGGGCGTAGGGGTCGATGTCGTCATAAAAGACAAAATCCGTGACCCAGCCACCGGTGACTGTGCGGGACCCGAGCAGAAAAGCACCACTTTCTCTGATGCCAGCACCGCGAAGACGCAGTTGTCGCATAAGCCGCCACCACTTATACCATGAGATTCGTAAACGATTATCCGGTGATGCCATGATAGCCTCGCGCGTTTAAAAGTCTGTGAACTTCACTAATATACTGCACGAGACCCCGGTCAGGTTGCCACATAAGGTGGGGATATTGAGTCGGCCAATCATGATGCCCATTAAGGGATACCCGATCGAGCGGCATATATAATGCTAGTCCGTTTTGCCAACCGCGGTTGAAAACGCTTACGAACACGGCATCACCGGTCGGCCACTGGTTGAGGGCAGGCACTGTTTCAGTTTCAGGATCCCAGAGACCGCCTGTTGGCGG
>TARA_R110000772_G_scaffold244333_2_pt1 | contig 11311 bp, 19 predicted proteins | sample TARA_R110000772 | Tara Oceans TARA_R110000772 (sample SAMEA4397948) | marine metagenome | biome: Polar Biome; feature: [SRF] surface water layer (ENVO:00010504); material: water (ENVO:00002006), including particulate matter (ENVO:01000060) such as... | depth 5 m | reverse complement strand
CATCACCTGTAATGGGAGTGTCAGTGATTCCACCAATTTCATTATTCGTTCCATCCTGTGTAATAGTTGCAGTAAAGCCATCACCAATTTGTGCAACATAAAGTTCATTTCCCCAACAAGGAAAGGCAACTATAAAAAAACTAACGCACTTGAATAATAGTGACTTCATTTTGTCCCTCTCCAATCATTATATCATAAAACTCTATAGCATCTTGTTTTAGATTTATATTGTATCCGTTATTCTTATTTAAGTACATCTGAAAAACATGACTACCACTGTCTCTTTTAAATAAGTAGTTTTGCGTTTGGTCATATATCTCAATACCTGTCTCTGGGTCTTTACCAAATTTTATACCATCTGCACCCTTTTCAAATTCACTTCTCATTTGTAGTGCTAATTGTCTGTTCAAGATAGTTAGAACGTCTAACAAAAATGTATTTGCAAGAAAGTCCATGTCTAATCCTGTATGCCAAATAACCCTGTCATCTATAGTCAACTCTTCATCAAAGTAATCAAACTCTAAGAAATCAATACCTAAAAAGTCTGCAAGTTTTTCAATCCTAAGTTTTTCTGCTTGGTCATCAATTTCTACTGGGGTTCTTCTTATCAATAGATTAAGAATACTACGTTCATCCAAATCTAGTACTACTGGCCGCATAGGGTTTGAATAAGGACTAGGGACAACCGTTGCTTGAAATGCTTGGTTCATTATCACTGTGCCAACTGCTGAAGATACTGATATCTCACCAACCACACAATCAAAGTTTGTATTACAGGATGGTAGAAGTACAATAGTAGAAGAACCCAACTCATCAACAGTCATTGAGAAGTCAGTTCCTCTAACACCCACTGTAGCAGTTGGTGTCTTAATCTTTACATTCTGTCTTGAGTTTTTTGCAATTTGTCCAGACGCATAACGTATTGTTCCAAATGCTGCTTTTAAAGATAGTGACCCTGTCTGAGTATTTGGGTCATATACGAATGAATCAATAACTAACTTAGAGTGTTCTGTTACGTCTACTCTAGTCTCATCTATAAATTGAATCGCAGTTCTACCGTCTTTAGTACGAACTGTATCCATACTTTGCACAGAGAATGCATTTCCAATTTCTTGAAAGGTGTCATTACCTCTCTCTACGTTGGTTCTACCTTTTTGTTCTATAACTTCCCCCACATTGCTAAATGCAACAGTGGGGATAAGTAGAATTAGTAGAACACTAGTCCTGCTGAATAATGTCAACATCAAAACTGTCACCGTCTAAAGTTAGGTCAACTATATTATCGTTTACACCACTTTGTGTGATATCAATAGTTCCTCCACCACCAGTAACATCTAGGGCAATAGTGTGTCCAACAGAATCACCATTACCAGTTTGAGTTGTTGTTATAGCATTACCTTCATTACTAGCAGCACTTGTTGTTGCAAGTGAAGCACTGTTGTTCATTACTACGGTTAATGCTGCAGATTGTCCATCAATAGTCGTGTTAATAATATTATTGTCACCAGTAGTTGTAAAGTTGATTACAGAGTTATCTGCATCACCAACCTCACCAATATCAAACTCATAACTGTTGCTATCACCAGTATTAGTTATATTTAAAGTTACTGTGTCACAACTTCCTGCTGCCGCAGAACTACAGTCCATGTCAACGATGTTGCTTGAACCAGTGAATGCCCATGTACCAGTGTAAGTTGAACCTTTAATCACTGCGGCAATAGTATTATAACTACCAGTTTGTGTAATACTAAAAGTCATACCATCACCATTTAATGTTGCATCTGTTGTGCTTGTTCCCACTTTGTTATCTGCACCATCTTGGGTAATATCCAAGTCAAGTGTGTCTCCTACTTGCGTAATGTAGATATCATTTGCATACAGTACGCCAGTAAATGCCATAACAAAAATAAAAGAACTTATTATTATTTTTTTCATATGCGTTCCTAATGATTAGTTTATTAAACTTAATCACTCTCTTTTTTGGTTATGTAAAGGTCTTGTTCAAAGTCCCACAAGCCCATCTCTTCTCCCTTATAAATCATATCAATAATCGCTTGATCGATAGCAGATTTAACCGCCACTGAAGTTGGTTCGTTTGCCGCAGCGCCCGACTCAAATTCGAATGCCCTAGTTCCCATTTCAAAGAACCTAAACACATTCATATCACCTTTCACACTAGCAATTGTTTTAGTAACATTTACTGTTAATAACACCTTACCAGAATTAACTGATACAAGTCGCATTGAAACTGTAACTTGATCAGTCCTATATGATGTATCACCGCCAATACCAAAGTAACGTAAACCTGTACCTCCACTTATAGTATTAGTATCATAACCAATTATACCACCCTCTAATATCAAACCTGCCAACTTTAGTGGTTTAAGTTGGGGTTTTGCTTCACCCTTTTCATATTGTTCGTATGTAGACTTTGCCAACTGTCTTTCTTTAACTAGGTTGTTTAGTCCACCACGTTCTATAACTGTGAACCAATCTCCCTTGCCGGCAGTCTGTAATGCATCAATAACCCACGTTTCTGCACCTTGTGTTACAGCAGTAGATAACTGAGAAAATCGTTGACTAGGTTTTCTTTGCCCAGTTAAGTCCTTAAACTCATATACTGCAATAGTCATGCCAGGAGCGTCTAATTTGGGCAAATCTTCTAGTTTTTGTTGTATCCCCGACACAAATTCTACTGGTGGTTTAATATCTAAACTTTGTTCAACAGTTGATGCACACCCACCAAGCATACATGTTGCGATTAGAAGAGCAATTATCCATTCCATTTTAAAACCCAAACCCATCAAGAGGTACTGTAATTTCTGTAAATGTACCATCTTCTTCAGTTATCTGAACTGTTATTGTATTACTTGTTAAGTCCTTTAACCAATAGATTGTCGCCCCATCTAAATCTGCTGTCCCTGTCAGCGCACCGTTTTCTTCAAACATACCATCAACCATTTGTTTACTAATTTGTGCATAGATACGAGATTCTACGTTGTTAATAAACTTATTGATAGTTTCATTTTCTTCTTCTCTTGCTATTCTACGTTCTTCTGCAAGTTTATCAGTTCTAATCTTTTCTTTACGTTGGTGCTGAAGTTGTTCTATAGATAAAAAGTGTTGGGATTGTCCTATACCACTAAACGATGGACTTCCAAATTCATGCACTAAGTCGTTTGCTAACGCACTACTTGTCGTTATCGTTAAGAGTACTATTCCTATCAACAGGCTTCTGTTTAAATTGTTCACTATAGCTCCCATATTTCCTCACTATTTCCTCTAGATCCCCATCTATGGGTTTCCCTGTTTTCTCGTAATGTTCTAATAACATAGTCAATTTAGTATTTAGTCTTATCATGTCGTTGTCAAGCATTCTTATTCTATCTACTAAACCAATCAGTGTTCCCTGTGCAGCGCCTATTACAGGGTCAATAACTTCTGTTACCCATTTCCATATAAAGAAAACAAAGTAACCAAGTCCAACAGCTGCTATTAAAGGGAATCCATATTGATTAATTACTTCTGCGATATTTTCCACTCATGTTCCCCCTATCAATCACGCCTTGCGTCATCCTTACCTTCGTTTGCAGCGAGTCTATCTACATTCGGTTTTACACCAAATGCATAACTCATCAATGCATCAATTTTAACGAGGTCATTATTCATGGTTTGAACACGATTATCCAGCGCACCAATGATGTTTGCCAAGGTGGTTACACTAGAAGTTACTCCATTTAGAATAAACCGTATTGTTAGGAATACAAAATATCCTGCTGCAAGAGCGCCTGCGATAGGAGCTCCTACTTCACCAATGAATGATAAAATATCCATATGATTTCTCTCTCGTTTTTAAATAGCTTTCCTTAACTAAAAATTATCTCTCACTCAGTACTATTTATACAAGCGACTGGCGATGTCATTGGTTTGACACAATCATAATTTGACAGGTGTATTTGGACGTATTTTTGACACAAAAAAAAGGGTTAACACCGAAATGTTAACCCTCTCCCCAATCCTAAGATTGTCTACTGTGTACCTGACCCTTTCAGTGTGAATCCAATTCAACCACCAAGGATATTCCGTTCAGTATACCTTATCCCACTTTACTCGTTTGCTAACTTCTCAAAGTACGACATTGCATCGTCATCATCGTCATTAGTGGCAGAGAATGGTGCAGTTTGTGCTTCTGGTGCTGAAGTTGAAACTGGTGGAGTATAATCCGTAGTCTCTTCTTCAACCATTACAGCTGCAGTTCTAGCAGTTGCAATCGTACCAGACAAAACAGCATCTAGTCTTGCCTTCAACTCATCATATGATTTGAAGTTAGATTGAGCAGTGAAATCAGCGAGCGAATGAGCTTTACCATAGATAGTCTCTAGTTCGTCATCCGTTGGTTTCAATTGCACAGGGGCGTCAAACTCTGACTTGTCATAGTTCCAATAACCATCAACCTTACGAATCTTCAGTTTGAAGTTTGCACCTTCCCATAAATCAAATGGGTTGATGGGCGTTTCATCTGCAAATTCTGGTTGCATTGCTTCCATAACTTTGTCATAGATTTTCTTACCGTACCTATACAACATTACCTTACCATTATTTTCTGGATTCATTGTATCTTCAATAACGTAGATATTTGAGTAGTATTGCAACTTACGTTTCTGTTTCCTTGCAATCTCTTTGTCTGACTCTACACCAGAGTTCCACAAGGCAGAGTTAAACTCTGACACAGGGTCATTCTGATTCATAGTAGTCAAAGAGTTCTCAATGTACCACTGTCCAGTTGGGCCTTGGAATGCGTGATTCCATAGACGTACCCAAGGAAGTTCTTCACCAGCAGGCGCAGGCAAGAAACGAATTACGGCATAACCGTTACCCGATTTGTCTACAACTGGTTTCCACAGACGTTCATCAACGTATGATTTCTTTTCCGTGTTAGGCTTATCATCCTTTTGGACTTGTTGAAGTAATTTATCCAGACTGTTCTGGTTTCTTAGTGCTGAAATTGACATATATTTTCTCCGTATGTTTTTCGTATGTTAAAGTATTTCACGTTTTTCATTATGTAACATTATATATAATACTATAATAACAGGCTAAAGTCAAGAGCTAAATGAAAATTATCTTGTTCAATATACTGTAAATTATCGTACCCTTTCCACTCTTCAATGAACTGACAAGTATTATCAGTTCCAAGTGGAGCAGGATTAACTTTATAGAATGTCGTATTAGGATAGTCTCTAAAGTTAATTGCGTGTTGATTAATCCAATTCACAGATGGAGTCTTACTTGCCTTGGTAGACATATAATTATCCGTCCCTTTATATACATTATTAATCAACTCATTTGGACTACCTAAGTCGAAACCAATCAAGTAAACTCTACATGGTTTCTCCTGTTCTAAGGCAATCCTCACAGCAGTTGGGCCTGCACTCCAACCACTATAATCTTCTGGTATCAACTCAACTTTGTCCTCATCATCAACCCATGTTACGAATAACTTGTGCTGTCCTAGAACATCTTTAAGTCTAACCTCATCTACTGTATCTTTATATTTATTATACAGTACCTTCATCTGATTAGGGTCAGTACCGTTCACAGTAAACTGTGTTCGATTACCCTTCTCGTTTGAAATCGTTAACCCATCTTTCCACTCCATAAGAGCATCCAAATTGGTCATGTCCTTGTACATAAATTCTGGTAACTTAGTATGTGTTCTAAAGTATGTCTTGTTATTAGAACAATACCCCGAACCATATACTTCGTGTTGCATTCCAGCATCTATACATACAAGGACATCTGGTGTGTAGTCTCTATATAAGGCATTGCATCCATAAACTTTACCACGTTTCTTTAGATTGTCTAAATCCACAGTTAGTCTAGATTCGCCATTACCAATAATAAAGACTTTACTCACTTATAATTTACCTAACAGTGGGAATATTTTTGCAATTTCCACTGCACATTCTTTTGCAACATCCATGTGTTCTTTTTGAGTTCCGTTCTCAGAACGTAATTCAATGTAATGTACCCATGAACGTAGTGTACCATTAATATACAATCGTGTCTTAGTCAATCCTTCTGGTAACAGACAGCGTGCCTGTTCCTTTGCAATACCATTATCAATCGCCCACTTATATGCAGTTTGGGTTGCTTTGATAACACCCTGTTGTCTCCATCCCCACTCTCTGATAAGTTCTTGGTGTTCTAAATTATCAACCAGTGAAGGGTCATTCTCAATTTCAATTGAATTTTGTCTATTCGTTTTGTCCTGTAAACGACATTCTCTTGTCGTAAATGCGTCACCCATTGCAGAGGGGTCAGCATACCGTTGACTAAACTCTTGAAATGAGAAACTACGATGTCGCACAATTTGGTGTGCAATATCACGAGTAGTATCAACCTCTATGCAAGCGCTAGCCATTTCAAGTGGCGACCAGTGCTTGTGTTTAACAAGGTATTTGATAAGTTTTTCGGACGTTTCGTGACTTGCTTGGTTGGCCGGATTGGAGACACGGGCGCAATAAGCAATAAGTTCTTGGACATCTTCACCAACATATAAATCCCCTTTAGGTGGTTGTGAATAACTAATTAATCGTGCTTTGGTAAGCATCTTTGTTGTTTCCTTATTCTCTGTCACCATCATCATTTTCCTTTTTATTCAAACTGTAACCACCAAGTGGTAGTTCTTCCCATATTAACGTATCTCCTGTGTCCCAACCAACTTGGTTCAAACAATCAGGCGGAAATTCTATGAATAGTTCATCTGTCTTTCCATCTTTTTGGACTTCTATAGTCCAACAGTTTAGTGACGTTTGTTTTGCTTTCATAACAAATCCTTCTTAAATAAAGCAGTTTAATATCTTACTTAGGATAGTGTCCTAGTTACTACGTTGGCGGTAACGTGGACGATAGTTAGTGTTGTTTTGGTTGGACAATTCGTTCAACCGTTTGGTGACATCTGCATCACGCTTTTGCAAGTCAGCATTATCACCCTCCAACACCTTCACTCTAGAGATTGCTTCTTGCAATTTTGCACGAAAGAAATCTCGTTCCCGAATGATTTCGTCTGACATTAGAAAGTCTCCTTTATCAGCTTGAGTAGTTGTAATCTACATTTATGCTTATCATAAGTCAAAAATGCACCGTACTTGACGATTAAACGTCTGGTATCTGGCCAAATTAAATCATTTTTCATATCCTCATTGTGATTTCTTACATATGACAGTAACCCTTCCAGAATTACCATCGATTCAATTCGAATCCTCTTTGCGAGGAAGTTCTTTAATAATACACTATGTTGCCCATTATAGCAAGAGAAAATTTCATTAAATTCGTCAACTTGCATAAAAATAGTTGACATGTCATTTATAAAATTGTATGATAAAGACTGTTTATTCTTACTCCACTCCATGTAGTTCTCTTCACTGAATTCTCCAATATATCCTTTTGGCGATTTAGTGAAGTTTGCAATGAAATAGTCTAATGTCTTATCATCATACTTTCTTGCTGTCTTTGCAAAGAAATTTCTGTCCCTTCGTTTTAGAAAAGATGCTTTGGTTGCTGACGTTTTACCACCATACTTTTTGTAGTCGTAGTCTGTGGTAAAGTGTAGTTTCAGACCAATGTACATACGATAACAATCCCACGCTTCCATTAGAAATATCCTATAGTGGTAAGGTTGCTACTCGTGGCAAGAAATTTAACGTCCTTGCATTTGCTTCTATTTTTTCCTTGAGTGGTTTAGAGATTAAGGGTGCGACTGCATCCGGCTCCATTTGATGTTTTTCACAATAATCTAGTATTGCATCCATATATGTAGTTTGTCCAAGTCCAGCATTGACCATTCCTTCAATCAGCATTGCAAACTTCTTTGGTGTCATCACAGCAAGTTCTTCTATATTGTTCTTCATAACAAATCTCCTTTAAGAGTTTGACTTGGGAGAGAGTATAAAGAACCCCTCTCCCAAACCTTATAAAGCAGAGCCAGAGTATAAATGCTGGGTGCAACGTACAGACTAACCGTAGGTCTGCATGGATGTATTAAGACATCACCCTTCTTGAACGTAATTTAAAATACAATAGTATTTTTTGTTTACGTCTATATTCACTTTGTGCTTTTCTATAACACCATGCTTGATATAAAGTCATAACACTCTCCCAATTAAGGTTAAGTGCGTTCCTTCGCATTATGCTACTTCCGTCCCAAAGGGATGAACGATAAAGTGAAGGTGTTTCTGTTTACAAGTACACCTTCGAAACTCAGTACGATTAGGCAGCTAGTGCGTAATCTACAGGGTTATAATTGTCATTTGCAATTATGGTTTTTGACCATTAACGGAGTCATCCGACAGTTCTAATCTTTCCTATTCCCACTGGTCGATCCTATTTCGCCCCCATCATAATTACTCGGTTTAGTATGTCCAATACCAGATAGATATTTTACAGTCTTAGCGTCTGCAATTCTATTCCGTTCTGCAAAGTAATCCTTTGTCATCAAAACAGGTTTTAGACTAAGTAACCACTTCTTAATCATTTACTACTCCCAAGTAATTATGGTGGAGGCGTTGGGTACTGCCCCCAAGTCCCATATAGTTTTCGGTCTGCTTCAAACAAACTGTATTCTATTTATACCCCATTAACACTTCAATGTCAAGAGATAATTAAATATTAATTCCATTATTTGATATTATGTTAATGTTTCCTATACCAGAACCTAATATACATCCTTGGCTAGAATCTTTTGGAAACTCTATCAGAGTCCAAGTCCTTGTTTTATTGTTTGTTGATATAACAAACCTAGACAATTGACCATTTCCATTTGGTTGCATACTTGCACCCTCAAAAAATATAGTTGGTTTTTCACCAATTAACATAGATTGTTCAACGACACTATTTGCGTCAGCACACTGGACAGGTTTATTTGCCCAGTATGGTTCTGCACCTACCGTAGTACTAAGCAGTAGCGCTGGTAGTACTGATAACATCATTAGTTTTTTCATTTTCCTTTAACCACTCTTCTGTAAACAGGTCGATTGTCTCAACCAAGTCTTGAAGATAGTCATTCTTGTCTTTGACGAATTCTTGGACAAGGCCATCTTCTGTTACTACAAGGATAACAATCTGATTGATTTCAATCCCTGTTCGTTCTTCAAACATCTCTGCATAAGCAGATGCTTGCATATAGTACTCAAAGTTGTAACTTTCTTTGCGTTCTGAACGAGATGTCTTAAAGTCGATAATAGAAGGAACACCATTCCATTCTGCAATACAGTCAACACGACCTGCAAGACGATATTTTTCACTCCATAATCCTGCTTCTTGAGCATAGATATTATTCACACTCTTTACAAGAGTAGGTTTTAGTTGTGAGAACAAACACCAAGGTAAGAAAGGAAAATCATCCTTAACTACTTCTTTGTTGTTCAAAAAATCTTCACACATGGTATGAACTGCTGTACCACGAGATGCAGCGGTTCGCATAATATGGTTTGCAACATCGTTACCTACCCGATTACGCCATTCCATCAAACCTTTTTTCTTTTCCTTACGAACACCAAGAACTGTGGTGATTGATGGATAGAATCCTGTAGGCGTATCATAGAAACGCTTACGGTTGATATTTTTTGTGGATACCTCTGGGATATCTACTGGATTGTGTACAAACATATTTTACCTCATTATTTAATCTTATAGTGTCATTATACACTACGTTCACTTCAATGTCAATAGATTTTACTCTATACCTAGCCTAATTTTATTTATTAGGTATTCTTTTACAAAACCAGAACGAACAATATCACCAATCGTAAATTCAATATTATCGAACTGTTGCATGGCATCTAGAATTTTCATAAAGTTTACCATTCCTTGCTTATCACTTGATTTCATCAAATCTGTCTGGAAGAAATCTCCACAGAAAATGATTTTTGCATCCTGTCCAACACGAGTGACAATAGTATCTAATTCGTGGAAGGTCAAGTTCTGACACTCATCTACAATGATAACCGCATTATCTAACGTGATACCACGCAAGAATGATGTAGTTAGAAACATTAGAGAACCTTGATTCTTTAATCTCTCGTATAGAGTTCCAAACTCCCTTTCGCCCGGCATCTCAAACATGAACTTAACCATGTTCTGATATGGGACTTGAAACAATGCAGTCTTATCTTCCTCATCGCCTGGCAGGAATCCAATCTCACGAGTTGGTACTGCACTTCGAACCATGTACACTGTATCATACGGTGAATCATTTCTTAGTACATCTTGTAGTCCATTGAATAGTGCTACAAACGTCTTACCTGTTCCAGCGGCACCGTATAAGAATAAGTTTTTACCATCCTTATAGGATTTAAATGCCTTCTTTTGATTTTCCGTTAATGGTTTAATGTTAACCATTTGGTCAAGTTTAATGTCTTTACCTTTAGCCATCAGTTACTTCTCCATTTCGCACGATGTTTTTCCATCACCGCATTTGTTTTAATTTGTTTTGTCGATTGTTTACCGTACCTTTGTCCCAACTCACTAGCTGGATATGATTCTGCAGCTTTAGAAAGTACCTCGTTCCAACCAGCATCATTTTTGATCCTGTCACCAACTGCACTTGCCATACTAAACATAGTCGGCATCTGTTTGATGTGTGGGTTCTTTTCTAAAAGTTCTTCTCTACGAGCATTAGTTATAAGGTCTTCAAACTCCTCACCTGTATCAGTATTCCTAAATTTAAATGTTGGCATAATTAACTCTTTTCATTATTATTTAATTTCTTATCTAAGAGTTTCCACTCTCGTTCTTCTTCTTCTGACATAACTTCCATCATGTTTGGTTTAGAGTTTGGTTTCCAATACTTGGATTTATCCATTGCAATAGTAAGACAGTCTGCTTGTATTTGATCTATAAAATGGTTTATAGTAGAGTCATCTGCTTTAGGATTCCCATACTTTGCTTTTGAGAGTGTATCACTCAAAATCTTTATTCCATCAATTTTCTTACACAAATCACTTATCTTATGTAGCACAACTTGCCTCCATCCAGTGTGGCATTTCTCGTTTCTTCCAAGATGCCAAATGTTGTTTATACTTTATATAGTATTCCCTATAAGCAAGAACTGATGATTCTTCATTCTTAACATCGTCTGGCATTGCTTGAGTAGGTTCTGTAAAAACACCCTCTGGTAAGTTTCTTGGAGTTTGACGTAACAAACTGTCTAGTTTTCGAAAACTCATGTGAGGTTCATCTTTATCATATCTATACATGTACTCACTATTTAGTTCCGACCAAAGTTCATATAACCACCTGTAATTCTTTG
>TARA_R110000772_G_scaffold159438_2_pt1 | contig 11328 bp, 6 predicted proteins | sample TARA_R110000772 | Tara Oceans TARA_R110000772 (sample SAMEA4397948) | marine metagenome | biome: Polar Biome; feature: [SRF] surface water layer (ENVO:00010504); material: water (ENVO:00002006), including particulate matter (ENVO:01000060) such as... | depth 5 m | reverse complement strand
TACCAGCCAAGATCATCGTTCACAGTGAGGCCCGATCAAAGAAGATCAACCTCGGAAATCTTACCATCTATTTCAAACAGACAGCGCCAAGCAAACTTTTCTGGGCAGGCCGCCCCGCGATGCGCATCGTCCAAGCCCTTCACTGGTTGCGCGACACGATGCCGGGTGACGATATGGCAAGTTGGAAGAACAAACTATCTATCCTGCTCAAAGACCCAAAGCATGGGGCGAAGCTGCGTGCTGACCTGATCAATGGTATGACCGCCCTTCCGGTTTGGATGCAGGAATTGCTCCGTCCGCTTGTTTCCAACGAAACGCCATCCACATGAATCCAGCTTTTGACGACATCTTGCGGGCCGATGTTGATACGCGCCAAGGTCTGTTCACCACGACGGCTCAACGCATGGGAACAACCCCGCAGAATGTCGAAAAGGACTTTTGGGTCTGCTGGACGCTCGATGCCCTGTTCAACGGCATCACCGAGGGTCCGCGCCTACTGTTCAAAGGTGGCACCTCGCTTTCTAAGGGGTTCGGATTGATACAGCGCTTTTCAGAAGACATTGACGTCACAGTTTTTCGAGATGATCTCGGCGTTCCCGCTTCGATTGATGAACTGGCTGGGCTAAGCGGTAAAAAGCGCCAGAAAGCGCTCGATGCGATCAAAGACGCTTGCGAGGCATATATAAATGGCCCGCTGATGCAGCACCTTTCAGCGATTTCAGAAAATGCCTGCACCCGAAATGGTCTGGAGCAAAATGCGATCCGCATAGAGGCGGACCCTGCCGACCGGCAAACCTTGCTGGTTATCTATCCCAGCATAACACCGACCGACGCCTATATCGCTAAATCAGTAAAAATTGAATCGGGCGCTAAATCGGCACTCGATCCAAACTCCAACCGGTCGATAACGCCTTATGTTGATACCGATGTTCCTGGGATTGATCTGGCCGTTCCCAATGTCACCATTGTCGATGCCGAGCGAACCTTCTGGGACAAGGTGGTGATCCTGCACGGGCTGCGCCGATGGTATGAAATTCGTGGTCAACTGCGCGGCAACGGCCAGCGCATCTCGCGCCACTATTATGACCTTTACCGTCTAATCCAGTCGGAAACGGAACAATCGGCTACCGAAAACCGGGCACTGGGCGAGGATTGCGTCGCGCACGCCCGCATGTTCTTCAACCGTCCGCCCTTTGATCTGGCTTCCGCGCAGCCTCCAACATTTGCGCTCTGCCCCGAAGGAGGAATGGTTGACGACCTTCGGCAGGATTATAAAGCGATGAACACGATGATTTTTGGCGATCCGCCGCCGTTTGATGCGATCATCGAGGAAATTGCACAGCTCCAGCAAACCCTCAACGGTGCCGCATGACCGCTTGGGCAAGAGCCGCGAAATGAAATCATTTTTCCAGCAACTATTTGGAACGGATGCTGAAACCAAATCCAATGAGCTACCAACGTCATCCCAGCGCCTTGAAATCCATGAATTTGGTCATGGCCTCATTTCTATCGACGCGCTCGATTTTATTGGTCGTTTCTCCAAATCGCCGAACGGACAATATCGCCTCATCTGGTCTGATAGAAATCCCGAGGGCACGAGAGGCGGTCATCGTTATGAAGGGCATGGATCATGGACGTTGCTATCACAGGACCAGATATTAGCGGAAGGCAGGCTCGAACGACCAAATGACGGACAGGTAGCTGACAATGGTACTTTCATTTTCAACGACTGGATGTTCGGAGACGGACTGAATGGACGTTTCCACGCTTTCTCTGTGGATGGAACGCAGCTCATTGCGAAAGATCTAGCGGCCAACCTTTCAAGCAATGGCCTGTCCAAAGATGGCCGATATGCCATTTGCCAGACGGCCAATGCGCCCGGCAGCGATGACAGTTGCCGCTACATCCTGTTCGATCTTGAGGAAGCGCGGGAAATGGCGCGATGGGAGCCTGAAACCGGATGGGCGAGCGGCTATGAATTTGACAGCGTAAATCGGCGGTTATTCATCATATGCGAAGGTGATGAGCGCGTTGGCTACAATTTCGACGGTCAGATGGTTGACCGTGACGGATGGCAAGAGCGAAAAATAGCCGATGGCGATATCAATATCATCCGTAAAGTTCTTGAAGGTGTTGATAGCAAACCGGACAGCGACCTTCGGAGCGCAATGATCGATGGGCTAAACCGCACAATCGAACAGGGAGAAGGCTGGCATCAGGCACGCGCATTACGCTTGCTTGGCGAAATCCACGAAGCCTCCGACAAGCCAGCTGAAGCATTAAAGGCTTATGACAAAGCTTTGACGATTGATCCGCAGGTTGGCGTTTCAAGACGAGCCGAAAAGCTAAGAAAGTCCCTCACCCCCAAATCCAAACAAGGTAGCGTCAAAAAGATGGGGAAGTTTGAACGGCAAGCGCATCGGCTGGGCATTGAGCATGAAGTGGTGAACCTGGAAGCTGGAGAAAAGAATAATTGGCGGTTCCAAACGCGCGATGCCTGGTCATCGGTCGAAGAAGCCACCCTCACCCACTACGAGAATGCTGGTTGGGCCGGGGCCGCAGCAGAAGGCGGCCTAATGTTGACGCTCATTAAAGCCGCATCATTCACAAAACTGGACCGCAGGAATGCCGACACTTTTATAGAGGCCCTTTACGCTCAGAATGTTGCATTTGACCAAGACAAATTCGACACTAACCAGCTGATTGGGACGCTCACTCGCGCAACGCATGAGCAGCTCAAGCACAATTGGAAAATCATTTCAGCGACTGCCGGAGTGTCGCCCGCATATTACCCGACTGTCCTTGTCTCATTTTAAGGACCTGTGGGATCCTACCGAAAAACTCAAAGATATCCTGTCGGCGATTTCCCGTGCGAAAGATGAAGTGGTTGATGCGCCCCGCTACAAAAAACTCGCTGACGCAATGCAAGCGAAGGCCGCCTCAGACGAGGAAATTGAAGCCGCTGAACGCTGCCAGGAAATCGCTCAAGTTTATCAATCTTATGAAACCCTTAAGAAAAATGGTGGCTTCGTAGATTTCGGCGATCTGGTTGCATTACCAACAACGTTGCTGGAAAGCGATGTCGAGGTCTGCACTAACCTGCAAAACAAATATGAACACATCCTCGTCGATGAATATCAGGACGTAAACAGAGCCAGTGTCCGGCTGTTACGCGCGATGAAGCCGAGCGGCGAAGGCCTATGGGTAGTAGGCGATGCCAAACAATCAATTTATCGCTTCCGCGGCGCGTCTTCGTTCAATCTGGAACGATTTAAGGACGAGGATTTCGCGGGCGGCGCAGTCAAAAGCCTGAAAACGAATTATCGTTCTTATCAGGAGATTTGCGACGCGTTTGTCGAATTCGCAGAAGCTGACATGCTTGCTGCGGAACCCAATGTCGAAGCCATCGCCCACAGAAAGGTAGCAGGCAAGCTACCAGCCTTTGTCGCTGTTGAAAGCAAAGAGGATGAAATTGCTGAAATTGCTGCCCGGATAGAAACTGCGCATAAAAATGGCGTTCCGTTCAAAGAGCAAGCGGTTTTATGCAAGGCCAATGATCGCCTGGCAGCCGTTGCTAAGGGATTGGAGGCCCATGGCGTCCCAGTTTTATTTCTAGGACCGCTTTTTGATCGACCCGAAGTAAAGCAGGCGCTGGCGTTCCTGTCTCTGCTTACCGACCCGCGCGGCATGGGCCTTGGTTGCGTGGCCACCATGCCTGGCTTCGAGTTGTCTGTAGATGACGTATCAAAATGCGCACATCATATGGCTTCTATTCCTGAACCGGACCCACTTGAATGGAAGGAATGCCTGTCCAGCCTTGCTGATCTGAGCCAAAATGGACGACACAGCCTTGCTTCGATCATCGCCACATTGGACGGGCTCACAGAAACATCCACTCCTTGGCGCGCTTTTACAGCGATTTATTTGGACAATTCCAATCTGGTCCGCGACCTTGTCAACCAGGCGGCTGACGAACCATCATTACCAGCGATAGCCTTGTGGCAATTCCAGAATTTCTTGCGTTCCGTTCGTGCAGACGGAGAAGGATATCCCGTCACGCTTCTTCTCGACCATATTCGCAGACTAGTGATCCTTTCCGATGAAAGAGATTTGCGTGACTTGCCAGTAGCGGCCCAATCTCTGAATGCGGTTCGCCTGATGACAATTCATGGAAGTAAGGGTTTGGAGTTTAAGACACTGCATCTTCCAAGCTTGACCGGGCGTTCAATGCCATCTTCTGCACGGCAGAATACTCCGGCTCCGCCTGATGGAATGATCGAGGGCGCAATTCACTCAGGAAAGGATGCCGTTAGAGCTGGGCATGACGAAGAACAGGAGTGTCTGTTTTTCGTTGCACTGTCTCGAGCTGAAAACGAGCTTTTGATGTACGCCCCGTCAAAACAGGCTGATGGTAGATCACAGAAGCGGTCCAAATTTATCGATCGCATCGTGGATAAACTCGAGTTTCCAACGCCAATCGCAGTATCAGGCTCATCAGTCGATAGTAAGAAGGCAGTTGGCGTCTCCTTCGACACGCCCTTGGTGATCACACCATCTCAATTGGCGCTCTACGAAAAATGTCCAAGGCGGTTTCTGTACACACACGCTCTAAGGCTGGGAGGTCGGCGAACGGAAACTGCCTTCATGCAAATGCACTCAGCAGTTCAAGGCGCAATCCATGATCTCGTAAACCCGGCCACTACGGTGGCGACTGAAGCGGAGCTAGACAGCCTCTTTCAAAGCCACTGGGAAACCAGGGGTCCGGTCGATCACGGATATGAAGATGACTATAAACGCATCGGGCGACAGTTGCTTTCATATCTGTTCAATTTACGCAGCAATGAGGTACCCGAGGCAGTCACCGACCTCGTTTTGAATTTGGCCGGCGCGCAGATTATCGTGCGACCGGATGAACGCACGACCAGCTCTGATGGTCGGCTCATTTTCAGGCGCATCAGAACGGGCCGAAAAACTTCCACGTCAACTGATACACTGGATGCTGCGGCCTATCAGCTCGCAGCAGAATCAATAGGTGACATCGAATTTGTGTTTCTGACTGATGAGCAGCGCTCACCGGTAGATATGGGGACGACAAAGCTCAATTACCGCAAAAAGCGGATTGAGAGCGCTGTATCATCGATCATGTCGGGTAGATTCCCGGCCAGCCCCAAGCAGCCAGCGAGAACTTGTCCGCGCTGCCCATATTTTTTCATTTGCACAGACATACCGTCGGGCAGTCTTGCGAAAAAAAATCTGAACTGACTTACCGGTTTCCCGCTGGGCCAGCGATTAACCTTGTGAAAGCACAGGCATGAGGCCGGTGCTTCGTAACAAACAAGGTATTAAACTTATGAAACCGAACGAAAAAGATGATCGCTTCCGCGTTCTCATTGCAGATGAAAATCTCGACTACAAACCTCACATTTTTGACGATCCGAAGGTTCTCGGTCGTCAAATTATTGAAGCAAACGGCAGCCATCCGGTCGATGAACATGTCGCAATCGCAATTCTTCCAAATGGCGATTTCGAGGATCTTCGCCTTGATGAAAGCTATGATCTTCGTGGGCGTGGTGCTGAAAAAGTACTTGTTGCTCGCACCGATCGCAGCTTCAAGTTCAAGATTGACGATAAGGATCTGGAGTGGCCGCATGCCTGTATTAGCGGCTTCGTCCTTCGCAAGCTTGCCGATCTGCCGAAAAACTACAATCTCTGGCAGGAAATCCCTGGTCAACATGACCTCAAGATTTCTGATACCGACGTCGTTAATCTTGCCGAGAAAGGTGTCGAGCGCTTTGTCTCGTTGATCGATCAGACGACCGAAGGCGATGTTCTTCCATCGATCGATCAGTCATTCCTGTCCGGACATGGATATGATTTTGAGGTCGTCCAGGAAGGTAATCAGACCGGTATTGTGCTGAAATCGCTAAAACTGCCTGCTGGCAAGTTTGAATGCGAAACGGCTGATATTCTGGTGCTGTTGCCAGGCGGATACCCTGATTGCCCGCCGGACATGTTCTATGCTTCGCCGAAATTGGTTCTGAAGGGCACCGGGCAGGTTCCCAAAGCCTGCACGGTCGAGCACAATTTCGCTGGGCGGGTCTGGCAGCGCTGGTCGCGTCACAACAAAGCCTGGCGTCCAGGCATTGATGGTTTGCGCACTATGGTGGCGCGTATCAAGACGGCTTTGGCTGGGGCGCGGACATGAAAGGCGCCTTAGATATCGTTCTGCTAAAGCCACATGAAGACGGCATCCGGTCCTTGCTGACGCAAGGGGCCGGTGCTGAACGTTCGGCATATATGCTGTTTGGGCGCGCTGACATCCAAATGGACCCGTGGTCCAGGGCACCGCGTACTCGTCTGATCTCGCATGCGTTTTCGAACCTTGATCCTGCCGATTTGATTTCGGCCTCAAACCGCCATGTGACCTGGCAAACCGACGGATTTATGCGGTTGCTTGGTGATGCGTTGACCGACAATTTGGTACCTGCCCTTGTCCATACCCATCCCGAAGGCAGGGCCGCGTTCTCTGAACAAGATGATCAGAACGAAGCGATACTTGCGCGTACAGCGCTGATGAAAGGTGCGGCGGGCCTTATCAGCATCGTCATTGCGGGTAACGGCGAAGTCGCTGCCCGTATCTGGATGTCAGAAGAAAAGCCGGTCGACATCACTCGCATCTTCCATTCAGGACCACGGTTAAAGCTGGATTACGACGATGATGCCGAGATTGCATTTTTAGACCGCCAGACTCGGCTCTTTGGTGAACATACGACTCAGATGCTGACGAAGTTTCGGTGCGGTATTGCGGGAGGCGGAGCGACGGGAAGTGCTGTTCTTCCTCTCCTGATGCGGCTCGGTATTCGTGAAGCGGTCATGTTCGAGAAGGACCGTGCAGAACAGTCAAATCTCAACCGGCTTCACGGAGCGAGACAAGGGGATGTGGCTGCAAAGGCCCTCAAGGCCGATATTCACGCTCGCACGGTTTCTGAAGCAGACCTCGGCATGTCACTAGTAACAATCGATGCATGGGCGGGAGAGCCATCAACGTGGGACTCCTTGAAGGCCTGTGATGTGATTTTTTGCTGCACGGACGATCACGCGGGGCGATTGTTCTTAAACCGGTTCGCACGGTTTTACGGCATCCCTGTCATTGATGTGGGTTTGGCCATGCAACGCCGAGACGATCAGTCCTTTGATCTATTTGCTCGAGTCTCCACATTGGTTGTTGGGCATGCATGTCTGCTCTGTGGAGGTTTCATCGATCCTCGACGTGCGCGCGAAGAGACGCTGCGTCGGACCGATCCCAACGCATACCAGAAGCTGAAAGAAGAGGCATATGTTCTCGGTGAAGGTGATCCGTCCCCAGCTGTGGTGACGTTTACCACTGAAGCTGCCAGCATGGCGGTGAATGAGTGGTTGACCGGCATTACAGGTTTTGCCGGGCCTTCCGGCATGCTGCCAACCCGCATTCGCAGGTTTCACGCGCGCGATGAGCGGGTGCTGGGATTACCTCCAAAGCCGGATTGTCCCTGTTGCGAGAACCCAAGCACTTTGGGACGCGGCGACGTGACCCCCTTTATTGACATGGTGAGCTGAAATGAGAGCATTTTTTGCAAAAACGCTAAAACGGCTTGGATGGCTGCGCTTTGAATTTCAGGTCAAGCGAGAGGAAATATTGCCAGATCGTGCTTCAATTGAACCAGGCACCATGGTTTCGGTGGAGAGCGGCAAAATTAAAAAATGGGCCTGCATGTCCTGCCCCGGCGGTTGCGGAGAGATGATTTCACTTTCACTCAACCCTCAACGCCGACCGCGATGGACGCTCGTCACTGATTTCTGGCTGCGACCTACGATCCATCCGTCGGTGCATCAAAGGAATGCCTGTGGATGCCACTTTTGGCTCAGGAATGGTCAAGTGCACTGGTGCAAGGATGGGCGGCCGCAACCCAATCCCATGAATTGAAACAGCGCCCCTCTATTCGCTGAAAAGACCTGGCTGAAGTCAAAGCTGTTCTGGTGGCTAAGCGCATCTACGACGCAAGCGCTATAGAGGATCGACAAAACACCGTACCAGTCAATTACCAAAGGCAGAATGGCGCATCGCGCCGTAAATTTGTGGTTATGGCCAAATCCCGTCCGGGATCTCTTAGGCCAACATGACAATAACCTTCGATTGTCATTTCGCGAACGCGGAGCGCGGGACGTGCGTCCCCAAGCGATCCGCTAATGCAGGCTCCTGCCCACCGTACGGTCGGCTTATCGGAGCCTGCTAATTTAGATGGTGTGGGCGGTGGGAATCGAACCCACACTCCTTGCGGAACGGAATTTTGAGTGGGACGAGACAACCGTAACCGCCTGATAACAAATTACAAATTTTCGGTCAAGCCAATTTTGTGTAAGGTTTTGTGTAAGTATACCGCCCAAAGGAGCGATGACAGCTGGATAGAAAATCGCTGATTCTGGCATCGACGACACTGCATACCTTGCCACCCTCCAATGGTTCGCTTGGTATGCAAAAGACTAATTGCGTATTGTCGCTTCGCAGATTTATCTTGTTGACGCCCCATTAGCGAACAGTCCGCAATGGGCCTGGCGTGACCACCAGCTTTCCCCAGCTGGAATTAGGGCTGACACGCTTTGTGCGTATGAGCGAGATTGAGGCCTTCTACGTAGCCGTTCTGCATTGGCCTGCCTTGGGCTATGTATTGGCACCCCATGCTGTGCTCACGTCAGAGCTGTGCCGAGTTCAATTTCACGCAAATTGCTCGATGGGTCACACAGATAGAAATCGTGTCCCTCCCCTCCCAGCTTAGTCGGACGATTTGATTGCTTCATCAATTGCTTCAATTGCGCCGATAAGATCAGACCGCAATGCACTCAGCGACAATGCGGACACATTTAGCTCTCTGCCCGCCGTCATCAGCATGACAGCCATCACGGAGTCTGATTGTTTTCCAAGCATAATCAAATGCCAGCCACTTGGGCTGTGCGTTCCTGCAAGCCAATTCTTTGCGCTTCGTTCGCTAGCTCCAGTCCATTTCATGATCGTCTTGGCTGCTCGGCGAGACGTGCCCAGCTCACCTTTCAGTGCCTGGCCTATTGCGACTGCAAAATCAGCGCTGTTTGGATTGCTCGATATATTTGGAAAATTGTTGCCCGTTTTAGGAAACATATTGCCGATCCTTTCAGTGTAAGGCGGCAGGGCAATTACGTTGACTATTTTCCTTAGAAGGAACTGCATGGCATCATGGTTATTGAGTGGACGCAACCTGGAGAAGGAACGAAGGCGGACGGAAAGCCTGTCCGCGCCGCGAAATATGTCCGCAAGTCCACCGAGCATCAAGAGCATTCAACGGACAATCAAACCGCTGCAATAGAGCTATACGCAGCGCAGCGCGGGTTCGAGATTGTTAAAACTTATGCCGATGAAGGCAAAAGCGGCCTGCAATTGTCAGGACGCGATGCTCTTAAATTACTGCTTGCGGATATTTCGGAAGGCCGTGCCGATTTTTCAGCTTTGCTGGTTTACGATGTAAGCCGCTTTGGCCGGTTCCAAGACCCCGACGAAGCCGCATCCTATGAACTCCTATGCAAACGGGCTGGCATTGCTGTTCATTATTGCGCCGAGCAATTTGAAAATGATGGCACGATAGGCTCGTCGATCATAAAAACTGTGAAGCGCGCAATGGCCGGTGAATATAGCCGCGAGCTCTCAGTCAAAGTCTTTGCTGGCCAATCCCATTTAATCAGCCTTGGCTTTCGTCAAGGTGGAGCCGCTGGTTTCGGTCTCCGGCGTATGCTTGTGGATCAGGCCGGAATGTCCAAGACTGAATTGGCACAGGGCGAGCACAAGAGCATTGCCACCGACCGAGTTATTCTGGTTCCCGGCCCCGAGGCGGAAATTGAAATCGTCCGGGAAATATATGACCGGTTTTGCCGTGATGGTTCGACCGAACTTGAGATTGCCCAATTCCTCAACAATCGAGGCATCCTCTCTGACTTAGGCAGGAAGTGGACACGCGGTTCCATCCACCAGATTCTCGTTAACGAGAAATATATAGGCAACAACGTCTGGGGCCGAACGGCATTCAAGCTCAAACAGCGTCACGAAGATGTTCCGCAAGAAGGTTGGGTGAGAGCCGACAAGGTCTTTGAACCAATTGTGGATCAGAATGTTTTTGATCAGGCGCAGGTCATTGTCCAAACGCGATCCCAGCGGCTTTCTGACGAAGAAATGTTGGAATTGTTGCGCAGCATCTACAAGAGGAATGGGCGACTAACTGGCCTGATTATCGACGAAGCCAACGACAGCCCGTCGAGTAGCGCGTTTCAGTCGCGGTTTGGTAGCTTGCTGCGTGCCTATACACTGGTTGGTTATGCACCGGATCACGATTATCGCTATATCGAGATCAACAGGTCACTGCGCCGCCTCCACCCCTTGATCCTAAGCGACATTATAGCCGGTATCGAAGCTAGCGGTGCAACTGTTAGTCAGGATGCAGCAACTGATTTGCTGCACATCAATGGGGAATTCACAGCCGCCGTTGTCATTTCAAGGTGCAAGTTGACTACCGGAGGTTCGGCGCGCTGGAAGATACGCCTCGATGGAGCATTGAAGCCGGATATTACCATTGCTGTTCGGATGGATGAGGAAAACCACAAACCACATGATTATTATCTGCTTCCGCGTCTCGATATGCGCGAAGCCATATTGCGGATGGCAGAACATAATGGCCGTTCGCTTGATGCATATCGCTGCGAAACGCTTGAGCGGTTCTACAGTTTAACGGCGCGGGCGCGTCTGATGCGGGCCGCATAGTGTCTGAGGTTGCCGCCCAGAAAGTCGAAATGATCCCCATAGACAGCATTACGGTTGTCAATCCGCGCCTTCGAAACAGGAAGGTTTTCAAAGAGATTGTCGCGAATATAGCCCAAATAGGTCTGAAGCGCCCCATTACCGTTACGAGGCGGGATGATGACCCGCCTGCCTATGACCTGATTTGCGGGCAAGGGCGTCTGGAAGCATTTCGCGAGCTGGGACAAAACGATGTCCCGGCTCTTGTCGTTAAGGCCGACCCGGAAGATTGTCTCGTCGCCAGTCTTGTGGAAAATTGTGCAAGACGGCAACATCAGGCCATTGATCTGCTGCAAGACATAGGCGGCATGAGAAAGCGCGGCTATTCCGATACAGAAATCGCCCAGAAAACCGGGCTATCCTATGACTATGTTCACGCCGTGGGTCGATTGTTGGAACGCGGCGAAAAGCGCCTGCTGCGCGCGGTCGAGGCCGGTTATCTTCCGATCAGCGTGGCCATGCAGATATGTGAA
>TARA_R110000772_G_scaffold51322_2_pt1 | contig 11346 bp, 8 predicted proteins | sample TARA_R110000772 | Tara Oceans TARA_R110000772 (sample SAMEA4397948) | marine metagenome | biome: Polar Biome; feature: [SRF] surface water layer (ENVO:00010504); material: water (ENVO:00002006), including particulate matter (ENVO:01000060) such as... | depth 5 m | reverse complement strand
AAAGTATCAAAATAGGGGTAGCCCCTAATTCATTATGGAATACTTACCGCAAGGAAAAATAAAGCAATACAGGGAAAAACATAAACCAGCCAAGTGTCCTATCCTTGGCATCAAGACAAATGACTGGGTGGTGGATCACGATCATCAAAGTGGAATGGTTAGAGGGGTTATTTCACGGCAAGGCAATAGTTTGATAGGAAAGATAGAGAACTTTTACTTGGGGATGTGCAAGGGGAAAAAAGAACTTTTACCAAGGACTCTAAGGAACATTGCCACTTACCTTGAATCAGATGTAACGGAAGTTCTTCATTACGTTGGACTTAACCAATTGAGAAATAAATTTAAAAACAAGTTGACAAGTGCTCAACAATACCAGACTCTAGTTGACATGGGTGCAGGACAAGATGAACTTGACCAGTGCTCCAATCAGAAACACCGAGCGGAACTATTCCGCAAATTAACCAAAATACAATATGAGAGATAACGATAAAAAGAACTTGCGTGAAAAATTGCTAGGCATTCAGCAACTCCTCAAAGCTCCGAAGGGGCAAACTAATAACTTTGGCGGGTACAGTTACCGATCCGCTGAAGATATTCTAAATGCGGTAAAGCCATTACTCAATGAGTTCCGTTGCACACTAGTTATTCATGATGACGTTGTGCTAGTAGGTGACCGTGTTTACGTAAAAGCTACGGCAACTATTGCTGACTGCGATTCGGAGGACTTCATTTCGGCACAAGCATTTGCTAGGGAAGCCGTCACTAAAAAGGGAATGGATGAAGCACAAATTACAGGAAGTGCCTCTTCTTATTCTCGGAAATATGCATTGAATGGTCTTCTTGCTATTGACGATACCAAAGATCCAGACTCAACTAACAATCACGATAAAAAATCTCCAGTAACAAAATCTGCACAACTTGTGCAGTCATTCTAACAACCAAATAATAAATAATATGCAAAATACATACATGAATAGCGGCGGTCTCTTTATTAACGACCGTAAAGAAAAAGAAAACCATCCCGATTACACTGGCAAGATTACAGTGGACAAAGCTGGGATGTATTACATCAAGGGATGGAAACGTTCTACTAAGAATGGGCAACCCATGCTCAGTCTAGCGGCGGATTACGCACCAGAGGACAAGCAGCCCGCTGAGTTCCAAGGTGAAGGTTCTGGTAACTCTGGAATCGGTGGAGGGGCTACCCCCAATGAGCCGACTCCTCCAGTGAACGACGAATCTCCATTCTAAGAATATGGACTCCGAAGGAAAAGTGATTACCTATGATAAGGCTTGGTGGATGAAATTTCGCCAAGAGGAAATTGATAGCATACTGGAACTGACTGCCCGCAAGTGCAATGATTATAGTGGAGGAATTAGTTGCCAGAACCCCTTTGCTAACTTTGACCAATCAGTTGACTTCGGAGTTCATCCCTTGACTGGCATTTGTATGCGAATGCAGGACAAGTTCCAACGTGCAAAGGCATTATGCTCTGACGGCAACTTATCGGTTGACACGAAAGGGGATCAAGACAAAGATATATTCAGAGATCTAATTGGATACTCTTTAATTGCCATTGGCATGTTGGAAAGAGGGAAGTAACAAAACAAGGTAGCCCCCCTCGGAAGATCCCTTGGGGGGCTTATTGTCTATTAACGTAAACAAACAAAAGAAACATAATGACGAATCAAACGGAAGCACCACATAACGAAGAAGCAGAAGAAAAGATTATCGCTACTTGTATGAACTATGAGGACGGTAGTTTTTACGATGACGTAAGTCACGTAGTAGCACCAGATGACTTTTACACCGCAAGAGGCAAGTTGCTCTTCGGAGCGGTAAAAGCAATTTGTGATAGGAATGAACCATTGAATCTAGTTACCACGCTTGAGCAACTCAAGTCAGTGAACGGCACTGATATAGTCGGTGGAGTAATTGGATTAATGTCGGTGATGGAAAAGATTACCACGCCGCTTGACTTTAAATTTTGTGCCAAGACGGTAGCTGAAAAGGCACGATTAAGAAATGTTATTCGCTCTTGCAGGCTTGCTAGGGAGAAAGCTGAAATGGAGGGTACGCCTTCGCAGGAGATCAGAGCGGAACTAGAATCAGATCTAAATTCAGATATTAGAATTGATACCAATGACTTGGATTTAACTTCTGCAACTGAGTGCATCAATACCGAGTTAGATGATATCCTTAGCGGCAAGTTTGTTCCAGATGTTGTGCGAACCAACGTAGGTAGGCTTGACATGATGCTGGGAAGCGGGGGTATAGCAGCGGGGGAAGTGATGGTTATAGCCGCACCTACTTCTTGCGGCAAATCAGCATTAGCCCTTAACATTGCACTTAGTGCCGCTAAACGCCAAGGGAAGGGGGTAGCCATTTTCTCTTTGGAAATGCCGAAAAAGCAAATTACGAAACGTATGGGGCAAACTTTATCTGGGATTAATTACAATACCGTGAACTTGAGTAAGGAGGGAGCAGCGAGAGCCGAAAAGCTCAAGGCAACCAACAAGGAGCTTGAGGAGTTGCCTATATATACTTCGCACGTTGTGCGGGGTACGGATGATCTAGCGGGGCAAGCTAGGAACATGGTAAAGAAGTTAGGGGTAAAGCTACTTGTAATTGATTACCTGCAACTAATACCATTTGAATCCAAACGCATGGGCAAAGCGGAGGGTATTGCAAATATCTCTCACCGTATTAAGCAGATTGCCCTTGAACTTAATGTGGCTGTTCTGTTACTGGCTCAAGTAAATAGGGAGGGGGCAAAGCGTGAGGGTGGTCTTAGCCTTTACGATCTGAAGGACTCTGGTGACATTGAGAATGATGCTGACGTAGTTCTGCTCATGTATCCATCAAACCAAGGAGATCCAGAATTGTCTAAGAAGGTGGACGGCAAGGGGGCTTATACTGAACTAATGTATAAGATTGCCAAAAATCGTGAAGGTGAAAGGGATATCGGTTGCATGTTCCGATTCTATCACTGTATCGGACGTTTCGCTTAAACACATCAAACCAAAAATAAAATTATGAATTTACAATCATCAGCAGTCGCCTATCTAGCATCCAAAGAAAAAAAAGTAACACCTACCGCGTTTGAACGCTTGGCGGGACAAGTAAAGCAGGACATTCAAAGCAATGTCTTCGGGACTTTGTTGAAGTTTCCAGCTAAGGAGGAAAAACAAATACGCTCAAATAATTTTGACCCAGTTAAACGCTCAAAGACGGTGAATGCCGTCAATGAATTAAGAGGGCAAGGAGTGCCGATGAAGAAGGCTTGTTCGGATGTGGGGGTAGCCCGTTCTAGCTACCGTCACTGGGCAACTTTACTTGGTATTGAGTTTGCTAGAAAGTATCCAACATAAAAACAAGCTACCCCATTATTTTGTTTGACATTTAAAAATCCATTACTTAATGTATATTGAATGTCATAAAAAAGGGAAGCCATATAGGTAACTACTGGCAGAGGTACTGGTTTCTTTATCCTCCGTTTAACCCCTTTTAAAACCCTACCCCTTATGGGGGTAGGGTTTTTTTTATTGCTTACTGAGTGAGTTGCTGGAAATTACTAGGAGCAGCCTGTTGGGGGGTAGCCCCTTTTTGTGGTTGATTCATTGCCTGTTCACTGTAATTCTGCATGGTTGGCATGCGTGATTGCTGTACACCTTGGGTTTGAGCAGCGGTTGATATTAAGCCGTAGGTCTCATTCAGCCATAGGCGGAAATCTGGATCAGCATCCGCTTCCATTAGTAAGTCGGGGAATTGACCAGCCAAGAATAAGCTCCGTACCGTTGCCTCATTTAAGCGACGATAGTCCTCTGGGGAGACCATTTTTTTAAAGTTGATAGGGTTCTTAATTTGATTCCAAATCATCAGCTTAGTGATTCGGTCTTTAGCCGCACCGTAAACATTAGGGAAGAACATAGAAACCTTACCACCGCCGCTGACATTAGCCCTTGGATCAATCCCGTCCTTAACCTTTACTTGTGGGGTAGCAGATACCCTATCAAGCCCCTTGTTAAGCTCAACGAAGTTGTCGTACACGTCATCCCCAAGAAGCTCTCTTAGGTTGACCTCATTCTTCTTAAGCTCCGTACGCATCACCTTGGGATTCCACATCTGCTCGCCAAATTTATTGATCTGTGCAGTGTCAGTTTCACGACCAGCCCTTCGGGTTAGCCCTTGGAGTACGGATAGAGTAAATGCCTTATCTGAACCATCAGCCCTTTCACGAAACCGATTAACAATTTTCTGGAAGTCAGTATGGTTGCCCATTTTAATCATCTCATCTGCAAATGTTTCCATTGTTGCAGAACTGGTAGGTAGCGGCACTTCACCCTTTGCCATTAGCTTGAGGAAACCGTCATTAACAACCTCCTGTATTTGCTTGCTAAGAAGGACTTCCTTTTTACCAATTTCAAATAATTCTTGGGTAGTCTTGCTTGTGGATTCCGACATAATCTCGTTAAACGTCTCATTCGTAAGACCTTCAATAAAACCATCCTTTGTATCAGCAAATTCCTCAATCCGCTTGAGCACGTCCCAACGCTGGTTCATCCCCTTAACGTTCTTGTCCCACAAAGTCTCAACCATAGCCCGATCCTCTGGACTGAACCTCAAAGCCGATACGGGGATATCCCGACCACCTACAAGCCCTTTATCACTGAGCCACATCTGACGCAATAGTTGGCGGTCTTCCATAGTGTTACCCGCTGAACGTAAAAATGCCTTTGTTTTTGCTGGAGTTGATAATGCATCCTTTACTAGCTCAAGACCACCGATCATGTATCCCTCCATGTTAGGAAGAGCTTCATCAAAAGGTTGTCCAGATTTAGCTAGTTTAATAGCCTCACCGTAGTTCTGTCCTCTTGGTGCATCAATATGTTTCTTTATGACGTTCTCCCTTAGTGGCTGAATTTCATTACGGAATGCAGTGTTTGCATTTTCAAACATAGTACGACCTACTTCTGGAGTTGAACCCAGCCCCAGAACAAAGTCACGTTGCTCCTCTAACTCTTTTCCTAGCTGACGGTAAACAGAAGCATTAGGATTTACATCAGCCTTGCCGTAACCCGCCTTTGAACGAACCTGTTGTATTAGCTCATTTAACTGACGGAAGCTCATTGGCTCGTCCAAAATGTCTTCTAGGGTATTTACGGCACGTCCAGAGGCTGTTCTACCAGAAGGAGCAAGTGTAGCAATAACTTCATCATCTGCATCTAATATAGCTCGGTTCTTTTGCTTGTTGAGGATATTAGAAACTACCTCATTTGGCATAGTTACTCCACGAAGCAAATCATAAGCTTGATCATACATGTTAGAAACACGGGCTTCAGTAGTCACATAATGATTGATAATCTTTTTCTTGTAAGTCAATCCGACTGTTTCTGGGTTGAGATCCTTGCCAACAATATTCTTTGACCGCCTGTTTACTTCCCCTTGGAAAACATCCCTTGCTTTTTTAGCAGCATCCCGCTTTACGGTAGATGTTTGAGCAGCTTCTACCCCAGCCTTTTGAACGGATAATTTTTCTAAAGATTCCCGCAATACTACTTCATCAGCACCTAACTGACCTGCAATGTCCTGTACGGATTTACGCAATATAGTATCAATGGCTTCATTACTCATCCCCTCACCGATCTGATCGCTCATTCGGGTTTGAATTTGAGTTCTAATATCCGCTAAAAATGAAGCAGCAGTTGAATCTGGAAACTTCCCAGCAATATCCGCTAGCCTTTGCATGGACGCAATTCCACCTTGTTGCATCCGAATTGGATCTATACCCAATTGGTTCATTACACTAGCAACTTCTTTATTAGCAATGTCAGTGCCTCCCTTTCCAATGCGAAGCGCAAATGGAATTTTACCAACAACAGGAAGGGCTAATTCAAGACCAAAATTCATCATTGCTTCTTGCCCTCTACGCTTAATAAAACCGTCACCAATATCCTCTGGTATTCCCATTTGTTGCCTAGCAATTGCATCTTGAGCTGTACCCACGGCAAACTCAGCAGCGGCTGAAGCCGTAGCACCAGCTACTACACCACCAATAGGGGTGCTAAAAGAAGATCCACCCACAAAGGCAGCTAACCCAGCACCAATACCAGCACTCATAGGTAGCACTTCTGATTGCATTTCCGTGAAATCTGCTAATTCCACCGTCATTGAATCAAAGAAACGCCACTTACCCTCCTCTGGATCACGGTATAGAATTTCCTCTGTACCACGAATTGCAATTGGTCTGACATTTTCCGTACCGTACTTTTCAGATAAGTACCATGCTTTTGCACCCAATGAACGGAGATATGACATATCATTACGAAGCCCAATTGGAGCACCGTTATCATAATCAAATTTATCTTCTGGAATTGTTAGGTAACGTGAGGCTTCACGAGTATAAAAAGTCTTTTTGTCCTCTTTATTTTTCTTCCTACGACTTAAAGTATTTTTATTAGTAATATACTGTGGTCCGAGCGACAAATTTGTTTGTGCAGTATCAACGATTGATTCCAATGCTTCAAGTGCATCATTTTCAGTTGGGAGTTCGGTAGCATCAAACGCAAAAGAAAATCCACTATCCAATTTTACTTCGTAATTTTTCATATTTGACTATTTTTGACCAGTAACTGTAATGCTATTAATTTTATTCCCCGTTCCTGTATTTATGAACATGCTATCACCTGCTGTTTGTTGCATAATGTCAATTTGAGTACGTGCAACTTGTGCTGGGCTTGGTCCTTTGTAAACTACACCAGACTGATAGGCCGCAAGTTCATCCATTTTGGCTTGGTAGGTTCTTTTTAGGACAAGATTTGCCATTTCTAGTCTCTTGACATTGGCGGTAACACCAGCTTCTCCACGAAGTTGCGGATTATATGTAGATGCAACCAAACGATTTGCTTCATCCTTGGAGAATTGACCACCCAAAATTGCTTTTAGAGATAGGAAAACAACAGAACGCACATTGTCAACAGCATCTTGACCACTTGGATTCATTGCACCACGAACAGATTCTCTCATGCCCCCAATATCTGGAACGTATTCAGTAATTCCACCGATATCAATTTGACCAGTCTTTAGACCAGTAATAATAGAATCGTACTTGGACATATTAACTTCCGCTAGTGGCTTGTCAGTTTGAGACCAACTAACAACAGTATCCTCACGATCCGCCGTATTCTCTCCCCTACGTTTTGCACGGGCAGCGGATTCTATATCTTCAACTGTATCACTTGGAGCGTATGAATTACCTACCATGAAACCATCTTGCCCAGTTTTCGGGTCAGCGTACGGACGCATTTTATAAGCCAAGCCAGTAGAACCTCTTAGGGCTTCTAGTTGCTGTGATGTCATAAATGTTTCTTCACTTGGACTTGTAGGAGATTTTCTTGCTCCTACTTCATACTTAACTTCCCCTCCAACATTCATTGGAGTTACGCCGTAATTTGTATTTGAGTTCGTGCTTTCAAACTCCTTCAATTGATCAGCAGTTAAAATAAGTGCATTAGGTGCATCAGCCTTAGCCTTAGCGGCAGCCATTGCATTTCTTTCGGCTTCAACCCTAGCAATAGCATTTAACTGTGCTGTTTGGGAAGCTTGATTCTGCCTATCTTGCTCAAACTGGAGGGCTTGAGTTTGCTTTTGACCAGTATCAGCAGTTGAAAGAAACTGACTCAATAGAGCATTTGACTGAAGGTTTCCGCCTCCGCCTTCATATTTTTTAAAAGCGTTTTGGACTGACTTCGGAGCATCTCCAGAGTCAATGGAAGTCATTAGACTTGGATTGCTTTGCAATAACCCAGCAATACTACCTTGTGCAGTATTATTTATAAGACGGTTTTGCTCTGCTTCCTTAAGACTAGAACGCAAACGATCATCCTTAGCTGCATCAGCTTGATACCTACGCTCAAGCCCAGCCTGTTTAAAGGATGCCAGAGAGTCGTAATTAATATTGGTTTGACCAAAGTTTTGAGCCGCAGCCCCAGATGCCATTCTTGCCATAATATTTTTTGTTGATTAAAATCCTAGATCAAATTGATAACTGGGTGATGAATAATTCACTGTATTGCTAAATGGTGATGTAGTATTAAATGCAGATAAAGGATCATAACCAAGAGTTCCAGAAATACCACCACCACCACCACCACCAAATAAAGTGGTTACTCCTTGATAAGCACTGCTAAATGCATCTTTAGCTTGACCATAATACGACGGAAGATCCGTAAGAATATCAAGACCAGTATTAAGCAAACCTAAACCACTAGCAATATTATTGAAAGTAGATTCAATTTGTTGCATAGTAGTAGGATCATTATCAGCTTCCGCACGACGATAATCATTTTGCAATTGTTGCAATTGTTGTTCTGATTTAGCGTAGTTCTGTTGCTGTGCGTAAGAATTTGCTCCAGCATTAATTACATCCCCAATTCCCATTGGCGGTACAACTTGACCAACACCGCTACCGTAAGGCGAATTGCCTGTTCCAAGCAACATTGAAGGAATGTCCCCAGTAAGACCTCGGCTCATATTGTAACCTAAACTTCCAGCTCCTTGAGCACGGGCTTCTAGGTTAGCCTTATAGTCTTCATCGGAACGAAGTACATTGGCAATTCTAGTAGAATCAAGAGTACGCCCAGTTTGAGCACTCATGGCAAATGCACGTTCAGCGGACTTAGCTTCCTCTTCTGCGGTTAAATCACCAGCAGCACGACGATATAAATCATCGGAAAGTGCTTTTTGGCTACCCAATATACTTAGTGCATCTGGATCAAGGCCGCGTACTGAATCAGCAAATTGTTGTCCGTATGCACCGATTAAGTTTAGATCCTCGCCACGCTGTACATTGCGAAGGTCATTAATACCAGCTTGTTCGCCACGATTAATACCAATTAAACGGTCTAATTCACGCTGTGACACATCTGTCTGGTAATTACCAATAAGGTTTTGAAGGTCTGGGTCACTTAAACCGACACCACGAAACCTTTCGGCTTCGGCTGAACCTATCAAATATTTAGCTGTTTCGTAGGCTGCATCGTAAGTAGCCCCTAATTCTGTATTTTCTGGCATAACTGTTCCTGTTCCTGTGTTATCTATATTACCACTAGGGTCAATGTTTGTGTCGCTTCCACTCCCTGTGTCAAAAATATCCGTACCTGCACCACCTGTGCCGTCTGTACCGAAAATATCATTACCTGTATCATCTGTAAATACAGGGGGAAGGTTAGTGTTTGGTGTGGGTGTACTGTCATCCCTTTCCTCTGGATTAAAGAGATCAGTAGCTGTATCAACTACGCCTGTTGCTATTGTTGTACCAAGATCAAATAAGCTTCCTTCCCCAGCAATTGTGCCACCGACTTCACCTCCAATGAGACCGCCAATGATACCTCCAATTACGGATCCATCATCAGATCCATCGTCAAATGTATCGTCAATAGTAAGGTCAACATTTTCTCCTATACCGCCAGTTATACTTCCGTCACCCGTATCAATTGGCTGCCCTCCCAGTTCTGGGATAATTTCATTTCCAATACTACCAGTAATAGTACCATCTCCAGTATCAATAGGTTGACCTCCTAGTTCTGGGATTAACGTTTCCCCTATACCATCAGTTATTTCCCCTCCCGTATCAATGGGCTGTACATCTATTGGATCAATGATAAAATCTCCTGTTTCTGGATCAATTGGCGGGATATCAGCATAGCCTTCATTTCTCAAGAAAGCACTTATATCCTCAACTGTTGCAGTAGTAGGATCAATGCCCTTACTATATAGGTAATTTGACAAATCCTGTCCAGATGGAGCAACAGCATCCCCAGCCATATTTAAGAAACTACCCAATGGGATTCCTAAAGAAGCAGCACCGAGTAAATTTAATGCATTAGTTGGCAATGCTCCACCAAGGTATTTTTGTTGGATAAATCCAAAATTCTGTAAAGCCCCAGAAGCAAAATCACTAACCCCACCAAATAAATTTGTAAGGGTATTTCCCATTTTCTCAAGGAAATTAGGGTCATCCAGTTCAACTGCATCAAGAACTAGGTCAGCATCTGGTCCAAAAAGCTCTCTAGTATAATCTTCGTATTGTTTTTGGAGCTGTGCGTCTGCTGGTAATAGTCCATAATCTACCTCACGCACCATATTAAGGTCAGCTAGTAACCAATTTTTTAGATCAAAACCTTGGGCTAGAGCACCAGTAGGTGTGTCAGAATTACTAAGTATAGAGTCCAGTCCAGTTATTTTTTCAACAAAATCTGGAATAACTTTTCCAATTGCATCAATTGCATTATTATCAAAAACGTTTTCAAAGAGATTATTAACAAAATATCCAGCATTAGGAACATCTATTAAATCAGTTCCAAAAGCACCCTCAAGTAGATTAATCGCAAGTGCAAAAGCATCTAGACCTTCAAATCCTTGTTGAGTCATTAACGCTATGAGATTATTTACAACAACATCACCTTGAGTCATATCAAACTCACCAGAAGGGGACATCAATTGATTTATTTTCTCCCCCAGATTAGCGGCTACTTCTTGACCTTCTTGAGATTGTAAAAATTCATTATAATTTCTACGTGTTCCAGCATAACGATTCTGAATTTCATTTAATTTAGCTTCGTCTGGGGTATATGGATTAACGGTAGGAGCAGGAACGTCAACTTCACCTAAAGGGGAAGTGTCCAAGGGAATATCTCCATAATCATCAGGTGAATTACTATAACCATCTCCATAATCATCAAGTGAATTACCATAACCATCGCCAAAAGGATCTGGGTCTTCTGTTCCAGTAACAACCAAGTCTGGAAGCTCAAAAACTGTTTCTCCAGTCTCTGGGTCAATGTAACTAGTTGTCTCTTGATTTGCCTCTTGTTCCGCTGCTGTTGCCGCAGCTTGGTCTGCCGCAGCTTGGTCTGCTGCTGCTTGTTCCGCAAAAGCTGCTTGTTCCGCCACTTGCTCCGCAAGAACTGCCTGTTCTGCTGCTTGTGCTTCTGCTTGAGCCTGTGCTTCTGCTTGAGCTGCTTCTGCTGCTTCTGCTTGAGCTGCTGCTGCATCCGCTAACCTAGTTGCTTCTGCGGCTGCTGCTTCTGCTGCAATATTTGCTTCTAGTTGAGCTTCTGCATCCTCGTTTGCTTGAGCTTCAGCGGATAATCTATCAGCTTCCTGTTGGGATTCAGCCGCTGCTAAATCTGCTTCCGCTTGAGCTACCGCTGCTGTTTCTGCGGCGTAATCTGCTTGAATTTCAGCATATGCCTGTGATTGAGCTGTAATTTTACTGGAAATAGCGTAAATAGCTGTGACTATTTCGCTGCTTGGGCCTAATTTAAACAATGCATCTCTTAAAT
>TARA_R110000772_G_scaffold72505_28_pt1 | contig 11350 bp, 8 predicted proteins | sample TARA_R110000772 | Tara Oceans TARA_R110000772 (sample SAMEA4397948) | marine metagenome | biome: Polar Biome; feature: [SRF] surface water layer (ENVO:00010504); material: water (ENVO:00002006), including particulate matter (ENVO:01000060) such as... | depth 5 m | reverse complement strand
GGCTTGGCAGACAGACCTGCCGGGATTTCCGAAAAGGTCATCCGTTCCGGCAGGCCGGTGCAGCGGAGCGCCTCAAAGCCCTCATCGCTCTCGAAGATTACGCCGCCATCCGGCCCTGCGGTGATGAACACATCCTGCGTGCGCGAGACGCCGGTCGCCTTGTCCGTCCGGGTGATCGAGACTTCGCGCTTGAGATAGGCGTCCACCAGACCTTGGGGCGACAATAGTCGAGCGTCGCGGTTCTTTTCCCGGACTCCTTGGGGCAATCCCGTAACCATCGCACTTTCCGGGAACATGCCTTCCGAAACGCCCTCGAAGCGCACCGTCGCGTCGCCGGCGGGCAGATGCACCGTCCGGGTTTCAGTAATCAGGGCATAGCCTTGCGGCCAATTGACATTGATAGCGCCATCCCCCCTTCCGGGAGCGCGGTAGATCGTGATCGACACGCTGCTAGCCTCCTCGGAAACCACAAGCTGCTGCGCGGCAAGCGGACCAGCCTGCGCGCAAAACGCCAATATCAGAAAGGGCAGAAGCCGGGAGACGGTCATGCCGCTCGCCCCCGATCAGTAACGGCTATCGAAAGTCGCGGTCACCGTCACGCTGCCATTGGCAGGCACGTTGAGTCGCCATTCCACCTTGTCGGCGGACACGCGCTCGCTGGCCTGGCTTTCCTGCTCGATACGGACGTCACCCCATAGTCCCGACTGGGCAAGATCGACGGTGACCGCTTCGGGCCGCGCATTGGTAACCTCATAACGCATCTTGCTCCGCCAGCGGCTCGACGAGCGGCGGGTACGCTCTTCGACCACGGTCTTCACCTTTACGTCAAAGGCTTCGCCGGTACGGATCGACATCGAGGAACCCATGGGTGTCGCCTCGATCTGGCTTTCGCCTATAAATTGCGGATCGCCCCGCTTGTCGCGCATATAGACCCGCATGATCCCCGACGGCAGCTGGTCGCCCAGACCGCCGGAGCGCGACGTCGAGAATTTGAGCACTGAATTCGCGCTGGCGGCTTCACGCGTACCGAGCCAACTATTTGTGAATTCGTAAATCTTGCGCGCAGGCGCAGCGGTCACATCGAGAAACCCAACCTGTTTCTGCTGAGCGTTGGCGATCGTCGTTCGCTCTGCAAGCGGGTAGAGATAATAATCTCCCAGCCTTTCGCGATCATTCGATTCGGTTCCTGCGCTGTCAATCGTACCGGTCGGCCATTGCGGATAGCTGTTTCGCCCTCCGCCGCTGTTGGGACTTCCTGCAACCAGCAGAGTTTTTGCATTGTTATAATCGGTGCCACTATTGTTGGTCAGCGTGATCCAGCCTTGCACGTCGATTGTCTGCCGGGCGTCGTCAAACAAGGTGACATAATCTGCTTTCCAACCGAGGCCCGGCGTTAGATAGCTGAGCGATGCCGGCACCTGCCCGCCTGTCGATTCCAATGTGATAGAGAGGGTCGGCCGCGCTCGCAGATTTGGCGGAACACGATCAAAGATCACGCGTACCGGAAGACCATCGTCACGCAGCACTTCGATTGTATTGCCGATTTTCATCACTACGCCGCCATTGGCCGCGAGTATTTCCGCACGCACCCGGGTTTCTGCTCCTGTCGCCGGATTGGTCCGGATCAGGGTCACCGTCTGGTCCACCGCTTTTTCCATCAGCTTGGCCGGGGTGAGCAGATCGAAATCGAAATTCTGTTCAACGATGCCGATGCCGGGACCGGAGAGCGTCACGGTTTCAGCACGGATCTGGGCCGAGACATCGGGGAATTGCTGCTTGCTGCGGCCCTTGGGCAAATTCAGACTACGAACATCCTGCACCAGCGCCTGATTGTTATTGTAGATGGTAACCGAGACAGCACCTTGCGCAGATTCATCCGGGGACGACTGGCTAACAGCTGGCGTTGCAACGCTCGCCAACAAAAGTCCGGTGAACATGAAACGCCGCATTGTCTTTCTCCCCTATCGAGAATCGAAGCTAACCCCTTGGAAATGAACCTGAGCTAAACATGTTTTACTCCGCGCCAATATTCTCTGTCGGAGACAGCCAGCGCAGTCTCACCGCTCCACTCGGAATAGCAGCATTAAATTGCTCGGTCACCGTCACATTTCTGGCAGCCAGGGCCTGCTTGGCTACCGCCATATCTGCAAAACCCCCGCTCATGCTCAATGGCAGGTTCAAGCGCTCGGATGCCCAAATTATCAGATCGAGATTGCGAGCGGACGCTTCAGGCAGAGCGCCATCGCTGATCGTCAGCTCCGGCAGGGCAGCGGCTGGCGGCTGCAACTTTATCGTCCAGTTCTTTGCCCCTGCTCCGACCCGCTGTTCGAGCGCATAATAGGATGCAAGCGACGCGCCCGGCAGTGGTTTTGCAATCACCATGGCGCGGCGCCTGGTCGTATCCAGCGTGACATCATCCATCGGGACACCAGCGATCAGGGCGAGATTCTCTCTCAACCTCGTGACCTGAATTTCCGCCTGCTGAGCCTGCGCCTGGGCTCTCGCCGCGGCCAGTTCGGCAGATTGGGCGTCATCACCCGATTCCACCTTGAACTGAGTGATCTTCACCGCAATCAACTGGCCCAAGCTACGGCTTATCACCCGCGCGCTCTGTTCATTTGCGCCAGCCAGTATCCTAGGCGTGAAAACCGTCGCATTGACGACAATGGGCTCTGCATCGAAATCAATTTCGATCTTCGAAACGCTGGCGCGGTCGCCGAACTGATCCTTGATATAGCCATTGGCTGATCGGGACACATTTGCTTCCCAGGCAATCTGCTTGAGCGAGAAGCCTAGTGGAATCGCAAGCGCGACAAACACGATGGTCATGATCGCCACCTGAACCTGTGACTGCCGTTCCGACAGCACAGAGCGGAAACCGTAAAGGCGCGCCATCCCGGTCGCCGTCAGCGCAATCGTCATCAAGTTGGTGAAAAACAGCAGTAGCGAACCGCCGAAAACCGACCAGTTGAAAGTCGCAAGGCCAAAGCCGACAACCGCGAGAGGTGGCATCAACGCCGTCGCGATTGCAACACCGACAATTGTACCCATACGGCCCCGGATCATCGCGTAGGCACCGGCTAATGCGGAAAAGAGGGCGACGGCGAGATCGAACAGATTGGGTCGCGTACGGGCCGCAATCTCAGCGGTGACAGTCTGGATGGGCGACATGGTCACCACAAGCGCGGCAAACAATATGGAAATTATTGTTCCCAGCAAGATCGCCTTGCCACTTTCCTTCAGCCACACGGAATCGCCAACGGCGAGCGCGAAGCCGGCACCCATGATCGGCCCCATCAACGGCGAGAGAAGCATGGCGCCAATAACAACTGCCGGGGACGAGAGCAGCAACCCGAGGATAGCGATGCCCGCCGACATTGAGGTCATGAATGCGAAATGCGGGGTGAAGCCACTATCCTCACGCACTTTGTCGATCACCGTTTGCTGATCGACTCCGGCGCGCACCGCAAGCCGCCACCAGCGACGAAATAATCGAATGCTGCCGCTAATCGGGGCCAGAGGACCGGACGGCATCTTTGCCTTCGTTTTTTTTGCACCGGCAGGATCAGCTTTATCGTTTGTCATAACAGTCTCTTAGCGTCTCGCTGGCAGCGCGAATAGAAAAACATGATCCCGGACGTAATTGAAAAATGAAGATTCTCGCCTTTTATCATGAAACCGTATCGCCTATATAAGCCACGGCGGCTATTTTGCCGAGCCAAGGAGCCCTTGCAGGAGCCAACCATGCCCCGTCCCGAAACCGATATCGAAGCCACGCGCATCAGAATCATGGATGCCGCTGACCGGATAATCCAGGAAAGAGGTGCGATCAGCTTCACCATGACCGACCTCGCAACGGCGGTCGGCATGTCGCCATCCAATCTTTATCGCTTTTTCGAGAGCAAGGATGCATTGGCGGAGGCAATGGCCGGAGAATGGTTCGCCGAGCTGCTTGTCATTATGGAGGGACTGGTATCCGCCGACATGCCGGTCGAAGAAAAACTCTATCAGTTTTTTGCCAAGCGCGTGGTGATCAAACGTGCGCGCTACGAAGAGGATCCGGAGCTTTTTGAATCCTATATGGAACTGGGTGACGAACATTTCGAAGTGATAAAGGGCTATGTCGATCTGGCCGATCATTACATGGCGTCAATCCTCGCCGAAGCGATGGAGAAAGGCTATTTCAAAGGGCTGGAACTTGATACTGTCGTATCACTGGTCAACACCATGGTGCAGCCGTTTTGCAATCCCCGGTTGATGATGCAGATGATGCACCTCGCTACCGAAGAGCGGCTGAGGATCGTGATCGGCACCATCTTGAACGGCATGCAGGCCAGAGAGCCGCAGGCCAGAGAGCCGCAGGCCAGAGCAAAACCTGGACTGCATATCGCCAGCTAGGCGTCCTTCGCTAGCCATTGCTTCATCATCGCAGGCGGCGGGCTTGGGTTCAATTCCGCCTCGTCCAGCGCCGCCAACGCCCGGGCGCGATCTGCATCGTTGAAGCTACCGGTGGTCAGGCAGAATTCGACCATATTGCCATTGGGATCGCGCGTGTAGACCGAGTGGCACCAATTGTGGTCGATCTCCAGCACGTCGAGTCCCGCAGCATTCCATTTTTCGCGCCAGCCGTTCAGTTCCTCGGCGGTGTTGACGGCAAAGCTGTAATGGTTGGTACCTTGTGGTGTTCCGGCAGCTTCGTTGAGGTCGAAGCTATATTCCCCTTCTCCCGGCGTATCCATCAATTCCCAAAAAGCGATGAACCGGCTGTCGTCACCGTCCATCCGATAGAAAAAATGCTTGCCCCAGCCGCCGCCCATAACCGGCGCGATCTCGACCTTGACCAGTTCGAAGCCCATCACACCTTCGTAAAATGCGTGGATCGCCTTCATGTCCTTCGCCGCGAGGGCGAGATGATGGTAGCTCATTGGTTCGCTCCTTTCCGCTTGTCGACCATGCCCATGACATCGGCGGTGGCACCATCGGGCGCGGGCACTTCGACAACGCGCTCCGGGACGTCGTCAAATTCCAGCTTCAGCGCCCGGCTCATCACCGCGTGCATCATGTAGGTGCAGGTGATGTAGGAGAGTTCGAGTATCTCGACTTCGCCGAGATGTTTTTTCAGCGCTTCGAAAACACCGTCGGGCACCCTGCCCCGCTCGAGCACAAGGCAATCGGTATAAGCCAGCACTGCGCGGTCGACGTCGCTGAAGCAGTCGGCGACCTGCCAGTTAGGAATGGCTTTGACCTGCTCTTCGGAATAGCCTTCGAAGCGCATTGCCTTGCTGTGCTGGGAATAGACAAATTGTGAGCCCACCGCATAGCCGGCGCGAATCTGGCCGAGTTCGCGCAATTTGGGGTCGAGCTTGCGATCGGGAGAGCGGTAGAAACCGAAGCCCTCGCTGGTATGCCTGAAAGCATCGGGAACCTGGGCGAAGACGGTCCACCAGTTGCCCGGCGTGCCGGTTGCCGTCCCGGGCTCGGTCACCGGATCACGGTCGCCGAACAAAATATTATAGAGACCGAGAACATAGTCGTCGGTCACTTCGGACCGGGGTATTTCGCGCAGTCGGGGCATGGGTCTCTCTCCTATGCCCCGACTATGCACAATATAGCGTGGCGTTCTAGCCTTTCGCGAGATTCCGCAGCACATAATGCAGGATGCCGCCGTTGAGGAAATATTCCATTTCATTGGCGGTATCGATTCGGCAGATCGTCTTGAAGGTCGAGGTCGTGCCGTCGGCGCGGGTCATTTCGACTTCGACTTCCTGCAGCGGTTTCAATGTCGCAACGCCCTTGATCGTAAAGCTTTCCGAACCGTCGAGGCTCAGAAGTTCGCGGTCGAAACCCTCGGCGAATTGCAGCGGCAAAACGCCCATGCCGACGAGGTTCGAACGGTGGATCCGCTCGTAGCTTTCGACGATGACAGCGCGGACGCCGAGCAGGTTGGTGCCCTTCGCCGCCCAGTCGCGGGAGGAGCCGGTGCCGTATTGTTCGCCGCCGATGACGACCAGCGGGGTACCGTCGGCCTTGTGCTTCATTGCCGCGTCGTAGATTGGCATGATTTCGCCGTTATATTTTGTGTAACCGCCTTCTTTTCCGTCGGCCATTTCGTTTTTGATTCTGATGTTGGCGAAAGTGCCGCGCATCATGACTTCGTGGTTGCCGCGGCGACTGCCGTAACTATTGAAGTCAGCCTTGTTAACCTGATGATTTTTCAGATATTCTCCGGCAGGACTGTCCTCCTTGATCGCGCCGGCTGGCGAGATGTGGTCGGTGGTAATGCTGTCACCCAGCAAAGCCAAAGTCTTCGCCTCGATGATGTCGCTGATCGGCTCCGGCGTCATCGTCATGCCCTCGAAATAGGGCGGGTTGGCAACATAGGTCGAGCCGGCGCGCCACTGGTAGGTGTCGCCGCCGGTGACGTCGATCGCGCGCCACTGGGCGTCGCCGTCATAGACATTGGCATAGCGGCTCTCGAACATCTCGCGGTTGACGAAGCTGTTGACCATGTCGGTGACTTCGGCGTTGGTCGGCCAGATATCCTTGAGATAGACGTCGCTGCCGTCACTGCCCTGCCCGATCGGGGTTTCGTACATGTCCTGACGCACCGTGCCCTTGAGCGCATAGGCGACGACCAGCGGCGGCGAAGCGAGATAATTGGCGCGGACGTCCTGCGACACCCGGCCCTCGAAATTGCGGTTGCCCGACAGCACCGACGCGGCGACCAGGTCATTTTCGTTGATCGCCTTCGAAATCGGCGCCGGCAGTGGCCCCGAGTTACCGATACAGGTGGTGCAACCATAGCCGACCAGGTTGAAGCCGAGATAGTTCAGATCCTCCGACAGCCCCGCCTTGTCGAGATAGTCGGTGACCACCTGCGATCCCGGTGCCAGCGAGCTCTTGACCCACGGCTTGCGCTGCAGCCCGCGTTCCCGCGCCTTGCGCGCGACCAGACCGGCGGCGATCAGCACCGTCGGGTTGGAGGTGTTGGTGCAGCTGGTGATCGCGGCAATCGCGACATCGCCATGGGTGAAGCCGTGGCTGCTGCCCTCGACCGCAAAGCGCTCGCCGGTATCCTCGACCCCGAACACTTCCTTCAGATCGCGGTTGAAGCCCTCGTCGAGCTCGCTCATCGAGACGCGCTGCTGCGGCAGCTTCGGTCCCGAAAGCGACGGCACCACGGTGCTGATGTCGAGCTCGAGCGTCTTGGTGTAGATCGCGTCCTTGGTGGTCTCGTCATAGCGCCAGAAGCCCTGCTCCCGCGCGTAGGCTTCGGTCAGCGCGATTTCGTCGGCGCTGCGGCCGGTCAGCTCGAGATATTCCAGCGTCTTTTCGTCGATCGGGAAATAGCCGCAGGTCGCGCCATATTCCGGCGCCATATTGGCGATCGTCGCGCGATCGGCGAGCGAGAGTTCCTTGAGGCCCGGACCGTAAAATTCGACAAAGCTGCCGACCACGCCGACGTGGCGCAGCATCTGCACGCAGGTCAGCACCAGATCGGTCGCGGTGATGCCCTCGGCGAGCTTGCCGGACAGTTTGAAGCCGACCACTTCGGGGATCAGCATAGAGACCGGCTGGCCGAGCATCGCGGCTTCCGCCTCGATCCCGCCAACGCCCCAGCCGAGCACGCCGAGACCGTTGATCATCGTGGTGTGGCTGTCGGTGCCGACGCAGGTGTCGGGATAGGCAACCATCTTGCCGTCCGCATCCGCCGACGACCAGACCGCCTTGGCGATATTTTCCAGGTTCACCTGGTGGCAGATGCCGGTTCCCGGCGGCACAACGGAGAAATTGTCAAACGCCTTGCTACCCCATTTCAGAAATTCGTAGCGCTCCATGTTGCGCTGATATTCCAGCTCGACATTATGTTCGAAAGCCTGCGGCGTGCCGAATTCGTCGACCATCACCGAGTGGTCGATGACCAGATGCACCGGCACCTGCGGGTTGATCTGCTCGGCATTGCCGCCCAGCGCCTTGATCCCGTCGCGCATCGCGGCAAGATCGACAACCGCCGGAACGCCGGTAAAATCCTGCATCAGCACGCGGGCCGGGCGATATTGAATTTCCGCCGGGCTTTTCGCTTCCTTCTGCCAGTCGACCACCGCCTGCGCGTCCTTCGCGTCAACGGTAAAGCCGCCATCCTCGAACCGCAGCATATTTTCCAGCAGCACTTTCAGCGTGTAGGGCAGCTTGTCGATATTGCCGAGCTTTTCCGCCGCTTTCGCGAGCGAGTAATAAGCATATTCGGTGCCGTTGACGGTCATCGTCGAGCGGGTGCCGAGTGAGTCTTTGCCGGTGGTGGTCATGGATAGTTGCTCCGTTTTCTTATCGTTGGTTCAACCGAGTGGGGAGCGTGCTGCAGGCAGCACGAAACGGTTGGTGAGTCGTCTTCGGGTGGGCTTTAGCTGATGAGGGGGGATTGGGGAAGAGGGTGGACGCAGACTCTTTCACTGATAATATTTCGCCAACATTTGTTCTGCCATTCTGTTATACTGACTTGAATGATAATCTTTGAATTTGAACGAACCAATCTTTGTCAATTTGGTACTGTAATCGCTGAAACCAGAAACCCCATCACGATTGATCACTTTTCTGAACAGAATAATCAAACTATTGATCATTGTAACGTTTAACAAACCAGGCTCTTTCTTTGAACTAATCTGCCAATCATCTGCTTTCAAATTTGCTTTTACGGCTGATATAAATTGATTTATTTCTGAAAGACACCAATCAACGTATTCATCGATCAACTTCGCATCTGATCCATCGATGAGATTATCTTTATTGGGTTCGCTCCATAGCGTTATCATGGATTCATCCCCGTCAAGACGAACCAATGGCCGAAGAGCATATGCGACTATCGAAGTAGTCCGCAATACACCGCGGTCAAAAAAGTGCTGCGCTATCAAACCTTCCAGTGGGCCCTTTTCGGATAGTTTAGTGATGATCCGTTTTCCGATAGCTTCTGCTGAAAACGGCTTAGTGAGTACTGCGATTGCTTGTTTTAAGTCAGATCTAGCTGAATTTTGATTAGAATTAATTTCAAGAAAAAGACTAGCTTCAAACTTGGTTCGCTCCGCTGCGGGAATACTTTCGGGATAGATTATGCCTGTAGCCAAAAGGTTTTGCCTGTCACGAAAAACCGAAATTGTGTTATCCTCTGTACCATCCTCATAATATGAAAATATTCTATGCTGGCCATCAACAATTCCGACGCAATTTGGCTCTTGAGGGATGCGCACTCTGACCGGCGTAGTTTTTTTTATTTCTGACGGAAGAGTCTCTTTTCCATCTTCATCAGCAATCTTGGTTGCTGGCGGTAATGTTACAATTACATTGTTTACAAACACACGCTGTTCGGTCTTCAGATATTTACGGATATTTTCAACCTTACCTCGCTCGATCATTCTTTGATAGAGTCCGTCTTGATCTTTCCAGCCTGCCTTACGCAGAACATATGCACGACTCAAAAGTGCGCCTGGGCTCACATAAAATGACACAACTTTGAATCCCGTCGGATAATTGGAATGGGTCTCGGGAAGCAGGGTACCACCGAATTCAGACACACCAACATCATCGCTGATCACACCTAGTTCACCAACCTCACCCTTTGCTAACCCAAGAAATTGATAAAGTTCATGTCGCGCGGAAAACTTGATCGTGTTGGTCAATAATTTGAAATATTGCATTGTTGCATGGGATATCGTGACAACGTGCTCCGCAAGTGCCTGATGCTCCGACTTTACCTTCAATGGCGAACAATAAAGTATGCGAAAAACTAGCTGATTGTTATGGTACTTTGGCGAAATTGCTTGTTGTATCGCCGGAAACTTGCCCAAGATAAAATTGAGAAAAGCGGCTGAATCGGATTTGATAAGGTTATAGATATGAGCTTTGTTTTTAAAGTGATCGCCCAACCCTTTTTCATTCGACAACGTGTATTCCGTGAAAACAATCAAATTTTCTTTAACAAAGAAATCGTCGAAATCAGATTTTCGATTTTGGAATTCAAATTCCTTATCCGCAGCTTCGGGAATTCGTTTGAAACCAATCTTTGAAAATATCCCACGGACCTGTCGTTTAAAAGCACGCTCCGTTGCACGCTGTTTTCTTTCATCCGCAGTTAACTTGGGCTTTCTTTTTTTTCGCGCTTTGCCTTTGTTTGTACTTTGGACACTTGCCATTTCTACCCCCAAACTTTCAATCTACTTCTGCCGAACAGGCAGTCCCCATTCAGAGGGCCTTATGGCTACTTTATCTCTTAAATTAGGGCGCGAGGTCGGCTTTCCAGATGGCCGGAGGGGGAGCTCACCTTTCCGACCTCGGTCTAGCCGATCTAGTGACAATTTATGGTATTCTTCGTCTAACTCAAAACCCAGCCCAATCCGCCCGCGAAGATCAGCACAAACCACGGTTGTTCCTACACCAGAAAATGGATCTAGCACGCGATCCCCTTCGTCGGTAAGCGCCAGAATACATCGATCGGCGAGTTCATTTGGAAACTGACATGGGTGCAAACTATTTTCAGGATGACTAGCTTTAACATTCGGAAATTCCCACACAGCCAGACCATCAAATGCCACAGATGGGTCAAACTGCCAAAAATCTGCCGGGTTTTTACCTAAGGGATTTCCACTCGGTTGACCGGCCTTTCCCTCCTTACCGTTTGCATGGCGTTTACCGGGATACAGTTGCGGAACCCTGACCTCGTCTAGATTAAACTTGTATTTTGACGATTTGGAAAACCACAAAATTGATTCATATCGACCGGAGAACCGTTTTTTTGCATGCAAGCCAAAATTAAATGTCCATATAATCCTGTTTCTAAGTTCGAAGCCGTACTTCCGAAAAATTGGAAAGAAAAGAATATCGAGCGGATAAATTGCTCCCTTGTCAATGTGGTTGCCTACCTGCCAACAAATGCTTCCGTCCTCTGATACTTTTTTGGCTATCTCTTTGATAAGTTCATCCATTTGAGCTGCGTAATCATCCAATGAATCGAACATACCTTTTTCGTAAGACTTCCCAATATTGTATGGTGGTGAAGTAAGTACTAAGTTTACACTCTTATCATCCACTGATTGGATTAGGTCCCAAGCATCGCCGCAGAGAATTTCACTTTTCGTATTTGCAGAACTATTTCTCATTTGCTTTTGTTAGCTAATTCTATTTTCTAAGACAATATGCATTGTGAGATGGAATTACCGTGACAGGTGCAACATCCCCCAATTAGCGGATATATCCTGCCCTGCCCTTCCTGTGCCCCGCCGTAGGGCGGGGTCCAGACGATCGGACAGGACTGTTCTGGGCGCCACCCTTCGGCGGCGAACGACCATCATGCCGAGAAGGG
>TARA_R110000772_G_scaffold89670_2_pt1 | contig 11362 bp, 19 predicted proteins | sample TARA_R110000772 | Tara Oceans TARA_R110000772 (sample SAMEA4397948) | marine metagenome | biome: Polar Biome; feature: [SRF] surface water layer (ENVO:00010504); material: water (ENVO:00002006), including particulate matter (ENVO:01000060) such as... | depth 5 m | reverse complement strand
TGCAATGTGTTTTGGCGGTTTTCTAGTCTGGATTAGTGACGATGAATAATCTGCCTAAAACGATAGCTGATTTGTCTAATGAGCAATTGGACAAGTTAGCTGATTTATTGGTCGAGCAATCGACTGACAAGGCTGACCGTTTGGCTACTGTCATCGGTTGGAATTTACAAGATAAACAACGAAGGGAACAAACTATGTTAAAAATCACACTTGAAACAAATGGAACACACTTACAAAGTACATTTCTAATGCCTTACGGTGCATTATTAACGGCAATAGGTCAACCGCATTACAAATTTTCTGACTTTGACGACATTGAAAACAAAGTTGATGTTGAATGGGCTTTTGAATTGCCTAGTGGTGATGTTGCTACGATTTACAATTGGAAAGATGGGCCAGCTTATTTAGGTCATCAAGGCAAGCCAGTTGAGAATATAACCAAATGGCACATTGGCGGCCATAAGTTAGACGTTGTGCATGAACTTTTAGATATCATTAATCTGAAACTAGAAGAAGAAGGCTACAACCTAAACGAGGACGCATAAACATGGGCTACGATAAATCTGCATTAATCAAAATAGATAAAGAATGGATTGAAGCTATTGTGAACCAGCATTTTAAAGACTTATCACCGACACAGAAGAAAGACGTTGTTCGGTTTATAGTCAGCCATGATGGGAAACTATACAGCGGCATCAATCAAGCTATTTGCGATTGTGTTAACGAATGGAAGGGCTGGCAAAATATGAATAAACCAATTCCGCCAATTGTTCGAAAAAGGAATAACGTCTAATGATTTATTTTAATATCGTTTGGCGTTTAGCTATTGCCGCTTGGTTTGCTGGTGCGTTCAGTCATATGCCTGATTTACACGGCAAGCTAGCGGCAGGGGTTTGCGTAATATTAATAATCATGTGGGCGGTTCATGCGTTCACTGTCGAAAAAAACAAAGGAGAATAACAATGACTAGGAAAAAACAAGCAATACACCACTTAAAAGGCATAATTCAAAAAGGCGAAACAATACATTTTATTGTCAAAAGCGTTTCTAATAGTGGTGCTTATAGACACATCGACTTTTACCATTTCGGCATTAGGGATGAATTTAAAGAGGGTGAAGATAGAATCATAAGACACAATTTAACGCAGCTAATGTGTGACGCATTAGAATACAGTTACAAAAACAAAACGGGCTGCATGGGTGTTTCTGGTGGTGGGATGGACATGGGGTTTCATGTTATCCACAATCTAGGGCATTTATTGTTTGACGATGGTTACAGCTTAAAAAGTCAAATTTTGTAGTCACTCATAGAACTGATTGTATCTATTAAAGGGGTTAGGCTTTGCAGTCTGCCCCTTTTGCTTTACACAACCACATTTGCATCCGTCTAAAGCTAAAGCGTCCAAGGTTTGCTCTAACAGTTTCAATTGTGTTCCAAATGTGCCTGTAAATTCTGCGGGTGAGTGATGGTAGCCATAATGACCCCTGTGATGCACATAACAAAGACCTATAACTTCATAATGACTAGAACGCCTGCCCATGCCCGTCTGATGTTTAATATGGTGCAGTTCTGTTGGGCTGTCGTAATATCCTAATTGAGCGCAAGCAATGCAACCCATATCCGCAACGCTTCCCATGTGCAGCTTTTCCCGTGCTGTTTTAGCCTTTGGCATTATAGTTTTTCTTTTCTATCGTTTGGTTAATCATGTTTGTCTTCCATCGTTCAAAATTAATATCAACAATCTTTTTTTCCCATGCCCATTTAGATTCTTCGTGAATTGCAATTCCTAACGCTTCAATATGTTCCTGATACGATGGATTAGCACGGGCTTCTCTTTCTTGTGCTGCTGCGGTCTTTTCACCTGCAATCATATATTCTTTCATAAGTTTAGATAACAGAATTTGCCTACCATACTCTAACACAGCTAAATTCTGTTTCGCTTTTGCGTGTTCTTCACCTATTGTTCTTAACTTGTGTAGTTGTTGTTCTCTAGCTTCTTCTGACATGTGCGCCCCCTTGTGATTTAGCTTTTTTAATTCTTAAATGCTGTAAAAACCCCTTCACTTCCTCACCAATTGGCATTGGATGCACACGTTTACTATGCGGAAAGTGACCGTATTTTTCTTTAAACGTCCAGCTTGCCCATCCTTCCTTGTATCCCTTTTGCTTTGCATGAAATACAAGTTGGGCATAAAAATTTTGCTTGTCGTTAGTTGTTGTTTTCTCTTTTGGGAGTTCAACCAACCTGCCTTGCTTGATAAGCACCATTTTTTCTTGTGCTGTTGGCGCAAATCCACATTCAGGGCATTCAATAGCACCTTTAAAAGGTTTGTAGACAGCCTGACATTTTATACAGGTAAATGGCTGCTTCTCTATTGGTTGTGGTTCTTTCTTCTTTGAATCAATAACTTTGCCATCTGTTAAAATCCATTCAGGCGTGTCTTCAGGAAAACCATGTTCATAAACACAACCGCTATGATCTATAACTAACGTGTCTTTTTTACCCTCAAATGGTCTAAGACTACGCCCAACCATCTGCAAATACATAGCATATGATTTAGTTGGTCTAGCTAAAATTACGCAACTAACTTTGGGTTCATCCCATCCTTCAGTAAGCACCTGACAATTTGCCAGCACTTTAATTTCACCTGTGTGCAAATCATTTAGCACCTGCTCACGTTCTATTTCAGGCATATCACCATCAACATGGCCTGCTGATATACCATTACGCCTAAAAATTTGTGCAACGTACCTGCTATGTGCAATAGACGTACAAAAAACTACTGTTGGCCTGCCTTCTGCAAACTTTAACCAATGTGTAACTAAGTCACCCACTAATTTAGGTTTGTTCATACGTTCAGATAAGCTGCCTTTTTCATAATCACCCCCAATTATTCTTATACCCTCAAGATCAGGCATTGTTGGTGCAACTATTCTTGTAGGTACAAGGTGACCTTGATCGGTGAGTTTCCTAATGCTTCCACATTCAATTAAATCATCGTACATTGACGCTAACCCTTTGCCATCTGACCTACAGGGCGTTGCAGTTAGTCCAATCACATAAGCATCAGGGTATTCATCCACTAAATCACGAAATGATTTGCTTACTGACCTATGCGCTTCATCTAATATAATTAAATCAGCACTAGGTTTCATAAAATATTCGTTGTCTTTACGTGCATTAAAAGTTTGAACACTTGCAATAGTCGTTCTTGCATAGCCACCTGACTTGCCAGCCATCAATAATGCGTGGTTTACTTCAAAATCATGCAGTTTATTGCTACATTGCATGACAAGTTCACGCCTGTGGGCTACAAACAGGCATTTTTTTAGCTTTTCTGTTGCCTGTTGTATCATTGCTGCTGCAATTACGGTCTTACCACTACCAGTTGGGCTAACAAGTAACACTTTTTTGTTCCCGTTACGGAAACTGTTACGTATATTTTCTAATGCTAATTGTTGATAATCACGAAGGTGCATAACGTTTCCATATATCTCTTACCTGAAACATAACTTCATTCATGTCTTCAGGTGGGTTACAAGCGTTTGCAAATGATTGTGCTTCTGTTTGTGCATAATCATAACTTTCACCACGCATACGAATAGCAATTAGCATCTTAACTAATGCTTCATGTCTGTCGCCTTCACCTACACCGTATCGCAAAGTGCCTGAATACTTACCTTTGTACATAGAAGGCTGGTAATCTACTTTTACACGTGTAACTTCAGGTCGTTTTAATCCAAGGCCATCCCTAATTTCTGCCATTGAGTAAGGTTCAGCATCAATCATTTTGTGTATTTTAATTGGATAGGGGTGTTTCTTGTGATGATAAAAACCAGCAATACGCATAACACGTGGCAAATCTTTTACTTTTGGGTCTGCGTCAAACTTTGCAGCCAATGCCTGTTGATACAAAGTAAAACTTTCTAATGGCATATCATGCACTAACCAATACACATGGTATTTGTCAGGTGATGTATTGACTATCATATGCGGCTGCAAATCAAACTTGCTAGGCAAAGGCGCACCATCTAAATCAATAAAAACTGAACGTACTTTTGTTATGTTCTTTGTAGTACGTCCTAATAAATCAGTTTGATTGACGGTAAAAAACACACCTGCACCACGTTTATTTAAACGCCACAATTCTTGTATGTGCTGTTCCAACGTTCCATGCAGTTGTTTTACTAATCGTTTGTCTTTGCCCTTATCATCAAATGTTTGGAAACTATTTTGTTTACCAATAACATCCATAAAGACACCGTAATTACTTATCGGGTTGTACATCACTTGCCCCCCATCTAGCTTCAGCACCTTTTTTGCCTGCTGCTTGACGCTTCTTACGGTTAAGGTCTTGCTCTATCCGTTCTTCTTCTGCTTGTATGCACACCAAATAAACAAGACCATCCTTGTCTTTAATTTCTTTAAACAAAGGTTTTATTTTTGGCAGCATCTTTTTGATTTTATCTATAGTGCAATTACACATCTTAGATAATATTTCATAATCTAAAGGCACACGAAACCCACGCCAGCAATGGCAGTAGAGTAATATGTAAGCACCTTGTTCTTCTAGTGACATCCTCATTCTTGAAGGTTCACTAATCCAGTCGTTTGCATAGAACTGAAACGCTGGTGATTGCTCGTCATTTTTGCGTTTTCTCATTGGATCATCATATTGTTAAATGTTAAGTTAGGTTAATGTTAATCCAATACGTGATAGCTGTCAACCTTATCTTGGGATGCAGGTGAAGATGAAGGTGAAGGTGAAGGTGAAGGGGATAAAATCGCATTAGCTTTTTATACGGTAGCCATAGCAATGCTATACGATTGTCATATTAAAGGGGAAGTGGTGGGCAGTCAGGGAAACAACGGAGCAAAAAACCCCAACCACCCAAACTTGTTATATCAAATTTATGATTAAGCGTTAAGCGTTAACTTTTAAATCTGGCCTAATGTAATGTAGGTCATAATCACCTAATTCTGCTATTTGATACGCACGTAATGGTGGTATAACATCCCACTTAGAAACAGCAGGGTGACTGATGCCAAGCAAGCGTGATAGATTTCTACCACCGTACTTTGATACAATCTCTACTTTTCTGTCTTCTGCTAAGATACGCAGTGATCTGTTGTCCATAACCAAATTTTTCTGTTGTTATAATGTAAGTAAACTCTACTCTTTATGTTAACTATTGTCAACTCGCTTGACTTATTGGTTAACTTAGATTAACATTGAGTCTCAATAGTAAATATACAAAAAGGAAAAGATATGACATCAATTATAGCAACAATGGGTCAAGGCGGTGAAGGTCGCTACCCTGATGTATCCGTAGGGGTACACAAAGCAAGGTGCGTCAAGGTCATTGATCTTGGTACACAAAAGAATGACTACCAAGGTGACATCACATGGAAGCGTCAATGTATGCTGATATGGGAAGTGCCATCAGAAACCAATAGCAACGGTGAACCGCTTACTATTAGTAAGTTCTACACCATTTCACTACATGAAAAATCTAACTTAGGTAATGACCTAACAGCATGGCGTGGTCGTGCTTTCACTGAAACAGAAAAGCAGGGCTTTGACATTTCAAAGTTAGCTGGCGTTCCTTGTATGATGAATGTTGTTGAAGGTAAGAATGGTAGACCACGTATTTCTACCCTCATGCCATTGCCTAAAGGTGATGAAATGATTGAACAGCACCATAGCACTATCATATTTAGCGTAGACGATTATCAAAAAGGTAACCGTGATTCTTTTAATGCGCTGCCTGATGGTATTCGTGCGATTATTTTACGTTCACAAGAGTTAGCAGATAGTCAAGATTTGGGGGATGACCACAATGGTGGTGATGTTCCTTACCCTGACGTTTCTGATGACGATGTACCATTTTAGGGGGTGATATGAAAATAACTAACGTACAAAATCTACCACAAGCTATCGTTAATGCGGTTATTAATGACCCTTATGACGGTAAAGGTAGTGACATATCTGCAACACGTTTGCTTGCACCACCACGTATAAACATTCTAACCAAAAAACATTGGAATGAATTGGAAGAAGATGCTTCTGATCGTATCTTTAGTTTGTTGGGTCAGTCTGTACATCACATTATTGAACGTGCTGCACAAGACGGTGACTTGTCTGAAGAACGTATGTTTGTAAACAATGAGCATACAAACAAATGGGTTGTATCAGGTCAATTTGATTATCTTACTAAAGAAGGTGAATTGATTGATTTTAAAACTACGTCAGCATGGGCTGTAGTTGATGCACTGAAGAACGGCAAAAAAGAATGGGAAGCACAGCTAAACATTCTTGATTGGTTGATTAGGCATAGTGAAAAGAAATTACCTATCAAGGTAAAATCACTTTCTATTGTGGCTATCTTACGTGATTGGTCAAAAATGAAAGCGTTAACGTCTGTTGATTATCCAAAACAACAGGTAGTAACGTTACCTATTACTATGTGGTCTGATGAAGAACAGGACGCTTACGTAAAAGGTCGTGTAGCTTTGCATCAATCTGCTGCATTGCAAGATGAACCGCCTATTTGTTCGCCTGAAGAAAGGTGGAACAAGCCTGATACTTACGCTGTAATGAAAGATGGACGTAAATCTGCTGTAAGATTACTTCCGTCAATGGATGCAGCTAAAGAGTTTATCAAAGCCAATGGTATGTCTGAAGGTAAAGGCAGTAAGATAGTGCTACGTGCAGGTGAGGATACTAGATGCGCTCATTATTGTGCTGTGCGTGATTACTGTACACACTGGACAAAGGTTTCATTCTAATGGATAAGCCCTTCGTCTACACACAAGACCGTCTTGTTAGGGGTATCCTAAAGAGAATGGCTAAACGTGCAGATGAAGGGCTAATTACTTATGGCGGCACAATGGAACAAGCCAGCAAACCATTAATCGAATGGATAAATGACGCTCAAGAAGAATTAATGGATACATTAGTTTATCTTGAAAAAGTTAAGATAGAATTAAAAAAATCTTCTAAAGATTAAAGCACTTGTAGTTCAGTGGATAGAACACTTGTCTACGAAACAAGGGGTCAGAGGTTCGAATCCTCTCAAGTGCGCCAATTATGTTATATTGCAAGATGCCATTCGGTCAGATAATTCTTCACAACGTTCTGGTGTTTGAGTAAACCATCTACTGTCTAGCATTTCATCTGCTGCATCTACAAAATCATGTTCTTTTAATGCAACCCACATATTTTTAAAACGTGATACCCCGTTTGCCCCTAATTGAAATACCATTTCAGCAATAACTTCTTGTGCTTGGGGTGGAAGATTATAGCCTTCCATTAATTCTTGTGCTTCCATAAATGAACTATCAAAGTCTACATTAAATTGTGCTTCAAGAAGATGGGAACTGTATGAATGGCCTTCTTGGTATTCATCATCTGCTGTAATTAAATGACCGTAGCCTATAGTGGCTTTGCCAAGACTGTCTTTATAAATAGTATCCCTAAATCCTTCGTGTTCTTTAATCCTATCTTTTAGGTCTTCCCATTCAGGTCTTTCGCTAGGCATTTTGTATTCAGCCATTTTATTTCCTTCCTATTTTTGGAAAGCCTTTTTTCATATTACTGTATGCTTTCGGTGATACTGTAGATTTGCTTTTAGGGCGTGATGTACCAGCAGACTTACGGTTGTTTATATTGTAATACAATCCTTTTTTTGCCATAGTTATTTCCCCCTTATGCTATCTATAAAGTTGTACATTCTTCCTATTTGTTTATCAACATTCATTATTTCTTCTGATAACATACCAATATGTATTTGCAATTCAACAATAGTAATTAATACATAAGTTGATAGACCTAAAAGTATTGTTCCAAGTACAGCCATTATTACTGTGTTAGGGTTTTGTTTCATTACAACAAACCCTGTTGTTTCTTCCATATAAAGTACCCTATGACGCACACAAACGCTAATACTGCTATTGCTAGCACAGATATGCCTATCATTTCTAATAGCTCTCTACGTGCCTTTATGGCCTTCTTACGTGCATCAATACGATCCTTTTTAATTTGAACACGTAACTGTATGAGTTCTTGCCATGCGTTCAAACCACGGGTCATTATAACTATGTTCCGTAATTCGTTTTCCATATCATCAGCACGTTTTTTTGCTATGAATGTTTCCATAGCTTCTTCATTAGCTGATAAATGTAATACGCTGTTTTTCTTTTTGCTGTGGTCATTTTTGACAGCATCAATGCTATCCCACAATGAGCCAATATCTTTTGCTAATGATTGTATTTCTTTACCTGCCGAAACACCTGCTTTGATTGCTGTGAACGATGCTATCGCAATAGATAATGGGTCTGGCATTTCATAATACTACTTTTTAAATTTAGTCATTGCGTTGATTCCAAATGAACCTGAAACAATGGCTAATACAATGTACCAAAACATATCAGGGGCGATACTTAACATTTCCCAACCTTTTTGCATGTATGGTTGAGATTGAGGAATAAAATGTGCAACCATAATTCCGCTAAAAACTAGGGTAAGCCATTCGTCTTTCCAGCTTGATGATGAAGCGTTTACTTGTGCAGTCTGCACTTGCATTGAGGCTTGTATCTTTGCAACGTCAACAGTCTTTGCTGCTTCTATTTCTGCTGCACGTATAATCTTTTTCTTTTCAAGGTTATGTTTAACAGCACCAATAGTTGCATCTGCAACAGCACTGATAATTGGGTTTTTAAATAAACCTGCAACTAATCCTAACAACGGAAATGCCATAGCTAACCCCCTTTGTAAAAACCTAATGTAGTGGCAAATGCTGCTACGATAGCACCAATCACAAAGATTGTTTTTATGCCACCTTTCCCCATTGCCACTTGGTTCTTTAGTTCTTCTATATCCTGTGAATTTTTCCTAATAATACATTCAATTTGATCTAGCTTTACCAAGACCACATCATCAGACAACCTATCATTAGTTGGTATTTTTTTTGGTCGTCCTCTGCCTGTCATCATTTTTTCCTATTCTTCCTTAATATAATCTTTTTATAATTTACTTTAAAATCTATCCATTTCATGTGAATTAAGTTGTCGTATTTGTAACAAACAAAATACCCCCCTGCAAAACCTATACATAATGTTATGAATTGTTCCATTACGCTTGGCTCTCCGTCCATGATATTCGTCCAGTAATGTTAAACGGGTTAGTTGTACTTACTGTTGAAGGGTCTTCAACCAACTGTGCAACAACGGTTAGAACATCTGGGCCATCAGGGAATACGTTATTACCACCTAAAATTGAGTTACCTAATGTGGTAATTTCACCAAGTTCTTGTGTTGTAACAACCGCTGAACGTCCACTAGTTCCTGTACCACCCTGTGATCTAAAGTTAAATATATCAATACCACCTGAAATACTATCTTGGTTAGTGTGATATATAAGTTGGCTTAATGAAGGGTTAGTAACAGCATTCCAATTTATGTTTGTAATCAAACCGTTTAGTCGCAATGTAATTTTAGCATTGTGTGTAGACAAGATACCTACAGTTTTCAAAATCAATTGCATACGGTTGATGATTTCACGCTCACCTAAATAACCAATAGTGTTTGTGTCTACAGATGGTGCAAGCCTTACGCTAATAAGCGGAATGTCATACACAACTGGTACGCCTGTAGTAGCAACTGTAACCGTAAAGTTAGAAGTTGTATTTGTTTCACCAGTAGGTGCTTGGTTAATCAGCATCAAGTTTCTAAATTCTTCAGTAGAACTATTACTTGAGTATTGTCTACGGGTCAGCAAGTTAACTTGGTATGGCTGGTTAGGCAATTGGAAGTAACTGCTAGGGTTTCGTGTGTAAGTGTTAGTGTTAAGATTGCTACCTGTAATTTTTTTGTTAGATGGTACAGAATTGTATAGATAACTAGGCGTTGCAATTTGTAATGCTCTGCCAATGCTATTCCAACGGTTATTAAAGAAGTAATAATAATTGTCATTTTCTTCTGCGTTAGCCGCAACTGTAACTGTTGCGTTACCTGTAACCTGAAGGTCTTGTGAAGATGCAGTAAATTGGTATGCACTATCACTGTCAAAACCACCATCCATGATAACAGACGTACCCCAATGGGCTAGGGCTGGTACATATGTTGGTGTGCCAGTGTTTTCAATTTCATACCTAGCAGGTACGTTACCTGAACGCATATACGCTTCATTGAAATGGTTGTTGTGAATAAACTCATGCACATAAATTACTTTACCACGCTGATCTTTAAATCCAAATCTAACTTTACCAGCACCGTACCAACTGTAATCCATGTAAGCCATTTGGATACGATGTGTTTTTAAAGCAAACCCACTTGGGCCTGTACCATCACACTTGTCTAAATTCCAATTAACTTGAGAAACTTTAGTATCAATTACTTTTGTAATAACCACACGGCTATTAGATGTTCCTCTATAACTAGGCATGACAGACATTGAAGTATCACTACCAATGTTTGTTATTTTGTATGTTTGTCCTTTAATGACAATGCTGTCACCAACGCTTAACTGTTTTGCAAACCTTGTATCTGTTCCTGTAATATCTGAACTCTTAAATGTAACGCTGCCTACACCACTGATTTGCGTTGTTGAATTTCTACGGCACACACTTAATGCAGAACCGTTATATTCAAAATACAATCCATTCTGGTCATCAAACAAACCACATTTTAATGCACTGTTTGACCAGCTAACTACATAAAATTCTGGTATTCCTGATGGCCCTGTAGAACCTGAAGATGGTGTGCCTGCAAGTGTTACAGTAAATGAATATTCATCTACAATACTAGCTACAGCAAAAATGCCGTTCCAATAATTAGTAGCATCACTTGTAGTAGCACCACTAATATTTACACTAAGACCTGTTGCCAGCCTATGTGCATAACGTGTTTTAATTGTAGCTGTTGTTCCTGAAGCCGTGTACGTATCTATTTGTGTAGATGGGCTAAAGTTAACAGCAAACGAAACTTGAATACCTTTACCAGATTGATACCTAAAGTATTTTCTAGTTTGCCTAATCATTTTACTGTCAGGATTTTTAGAAGGTATTAATTCTACACCACCATCATACGGACGGTGTAATGCAAACCCGTCTGCCCTCATAAGAAGGGAAGTTCCTATTGTAAAGTTTGCGCCTGTTAAAGTTGCTGTTTGTGCATTTTCTAGTTCTAGTGAACCTTGACCTGTTACAGCTTTTACAGAATTTGTATAGACTGCCCCTGTATCTGCATAGGTTATAAGTTTTACGCCATCACCTTCGTCAGTAATAGAAACAGTATTTGAATTACCTACGGCATCAGCGTTTGTTGGATGCAATGTAAGGGTTGTTGTACTAGCTACACGA
>TARA_R110000772_G_scaffold4967_1_pt1 | contig 11363 bp, 12 predicted proteins | sample TARA_R110000772 | Tara Oceans TARA_R110000772 (sample SAMEA4397948) | marine metagenome | biome: Polar Biome; feature: [SRF] surface water layer (ENVO:00010504); material: water (ENVO:00002006), including particulate matter (ENVO:01000060) such as... | depth 5 m | reverse complement strand
TGCTGTTTTAACAAAGTCATCTTTTAACTCTAACTTATTACTTCCGTCCAACTGAAAGTCGCCAGTGTTAAAGTTGAGAGATACATTTTGAGTTGATACGCTAAGTGGATTGCTTGCTGTTTTAACAAAGTCATCTTTTAACTCTAACTTATTACTTCCGTCCAACTGAAAGTCGCCAGTGTTAAAGTTGAGAGATACATTTTGAGTTGATACGCTAAGTGGATTGCTTGCTGTTTTAACAAAGTCATCTTTTAACTCTAACTTATTACTTGCGGACAACTGAAAGTCGGTTGTCTCAAATCCTAAACCAATTGTATGGGTATCACCTACTACACTCTTAGTTATTGGATTACTTACTGCTATATTATCATTGTCGTTAGGTATATCTGTAAATTGGATACGCCTATCGGCATCATAAGAAATTACTTGGTTAGCGGCACCACTCTCACCTCTAATGAATATATTTTCATTAGCATTGACAATAGAAACATTTAAGAAATCTTTATCTAATCCCAATCCCGCCATTTATATTATAAAAGAAATTTATTTAAGTGAAACAAACCCATCGCCTTCATCTTTAACTTCTAAATCTTCTTCCTCTAAATCTGATGCTTCGCATAAATCTTCATCATCTTTATTATCTTTAACCATTTGTCTTAAATCTTTAACACAAGGTTCCCATTCATCATCATCAATCATTTCAGCAATCAATACTAAGACATTATCTATTAATGCCTCTATCTCTTCTCTATCATCACAATTATCCATTATAATTTCGGCAAGTTGTTCCATTACACTTTCACTCATTTTTAAAATATTATATATTTTATTTTCTTAAACAAAACGAATAGTTTTTTGATTATTATTTAATCGGTATTGAGGATTTGGATTTGTAGTATGTCTCCTATAATGATTATTTACAATTTCCTCTTCTTCCTCTTCTTCACTACTACTTTCCTCTTCCTCTTCACTTTCTATAACTTCTTCATAATAATTATTCACTACTACTTGCTTTTTCTTATTAGCAACTTTGGTTTCTTTGCGTTTCTTTACGGGTTTATTAGTTGGGACAATTATATTGTTCTCAACACTAATTTCTGGACTTTCTAATTCACTTGCTTCTTCTATATTCATCTCTACATTTTTATCTTCTTTAATAACAACTTTCTTTTGTGCCGCTGCTTTCTTTTTACTTACGGGTGGCGGTAATCCTTCTTCTTCGCAGCGTTTCTTTTCTAATAACCACGCTTCTCTACCCGCTTTCATTTTTTCCATTGCTTTAATCTTTGCTTCACTTAAAACTTTCTTAGGTCTTTGGATTTGATTTAGGTTTTCTAACTTGTGGTTTATATCCGCCATTTATAGTAATCTTAGAAAATAAATTACCAAAGATAGTATTTTTATTTTTCTACTTCGTTTATTTCAGTATCCAAAGTTGGTAAATCATCGTCTTGTCTTGGTAAAGGTCTTGGTGTAGGTAATTTACCAAGTTGTAATTTCTCTTCTTCTATTATAGCAGCGATATCTCTTTCACAACCCATTCCACAAAACTTAATAGTCTTACACTTAGACTTCTGTATAATTAGACAAAGTCCTCCAACCGACCCTAAGCAACCTACTACAAATAGCATAAGTTCGTTTATATTAAAATCCTCCATCTTAGTCATAGTCTTTAATATATATAATATTAAAAAAGAAAGAAAAAAAATATTAAAAGAATAATTAAATAATCATTTTAGTTTCCCGAGTAATGCTAATCTTAGGCATCATCTTAGAGGCATATTTCTTAATAGTCCTTCCCTCATAAATATCATATATTTGATTAGTAGTCAATCCCAAATCCTCTGCTATCTTACGCATTGATGGGTAAATCGTGCGGGGTAAGACACAGATGTTATTACAATAAATTTCGCAAACGAACATATTGGTTTAATAGTATTATTATTATATCTTTAAATAATTTATTAAATTTACGACTTGCGTGTTATTTAAACGCTTCCAAACTAATCCTTAATAGTGAAAATTGACAATGTGTATCACCACCCCAACTTCTATGCCAATGATATCTATTTCTACTTAGTAGTGCTGTTTCCTCTCTATGCTCCTCGTTATATTTATTTGCTCTGTCCCTCGCATATTCTAAATTTTTCCTATACCATCTTAACGATTTCTCAATATGCGGGCGTTTAGATTTATTTAATTTATTATCATCATTAAATACTTGGGTATATCCTTCATTCATTTCTTCATAAGGTTGAGACATTTATATATATTATTATTAAATCTTTAAGTAATTTCGTTATAATACGAGCACAATTAATTATCCAAAGGTCTCATAAATAATACGGGTCTCTCTTGTCTAAGTGGTGTTCTTATACTTGCCGCTCTGAAATCTCCATCATTACCATTTCCCTCTATACGCCCACCCTCATTCCTATCAAAAAACATTTGCGATAAACCAATATTGACTTGGTCGCTATATGCTCGGGCAAGTGGTTGAGGTAGTAAAGTAGGATTTCTCGCTCGGAAGTGGTTGCCATCGTTATTCATACTATTCATCTTTATATTAGTATTATATATTTTTACATAGCATCAAATTGAGAATTTTTATTACCCATTTCTATTAAGTGGAAATTCTTATGATACATCTTATCAAACTCATTATCAGTATTAATATACAAAGAATTAAATTTTTCATCAAATACAAAATCAAGCATTCTCTTAAACTCTGGTCTATCTAAGAGTATCAATTCATCATAGATAGTATCTAATTCTTTCTTATTTGTTGTCTTAAAAATAGTGTAATGCGATGCTGATGCTCTAAGTGGTCTTGGTAGGCGATTAAAGATTTGCGTAGTAATCCACATAGATATACCCGCACTATCTCCATCTTCGCTCTTACCGCATATATGCCTTCGGTTCATCATCATCTTAGTAAGTAGTCTTTCTACTTCTTTATCACCTTTAATATCATTTACAACATCGTCAGCAATTATTAAGATTCTTTCACCGCTACCCTCTACTTCGTTAATTACTGCTTGTAAGTTCTCGGCATTCATTTCGGGATATTTTTGGTCGTCGGGTATTGCCTCAAATGGGTCATCATCAATAGTTTTCATAGAAGGACTAAATATATATATTTTATCAAACTTTTTATTATATGGTGATGCCCTATTTTGTTTTGCTATTAAGTTCATAATATATGTAGATTTTCCTTGTCGCGGTTTTGCTGTAATAACCCACATATGATTATAGGTAGATGGAAGATTTGCTTGGGATAAGTCGGTATCTCTATCATCACAACTAAATTTAAACTTTGTCATATTATATTCTTTCTTTGGTGGTTTTAACCTAAACATCTTTAAGATATAGAATATATTATTTTTACTTTCCAACCTTACTTTGTGCTTTTTTATGTGCCTCCTCAAACGAAGCACCTTTTAACATAGACATTCTCATAGATGCTATATGGGATTTACTATGCTTATCTCCGTGCTTTTTTAAATCTTCTTTTTGTTTATCTGTTAGTTTAGCACCTTTCTTAATAGCATTGCCATTAGATTTCTTTGCCTTCGGTGCCTCATCTTTGACTATTTTGGGGGAAACCTCTTTTTTAACCATTTATAATAACTTAGATATTTTTATAATTTTTTAAAAAATTGTTTTTAATCAGCATAGTTGATAGCACCTAAACCAGCACCCGCAGCACTACCTCCAACAGCACCCGCAAATCCTTGGTCTGTATCAAACCCAAAGAAGTCAGCAGCAGATTGGACGGGTGCTTCTTCTTGGACTGGTAGTGGTTCCGCTTTACTCGCTTTCTTCTTCCTTCTTCGTCCTCCCACTTTTGGGGCAAATGGTTTCTTTTCACCAACTTCACCAGAACCCGCAGTCGTAGTGGTTTCTAATGTTTGAGGTTCTGATATTACTTGGACTTCTGGTTCTGCTGCTAATACTTCCTTAGTAGAAACAATACCCTTAACATCTACAACATCTTCGGGAAGAAGTGTAGTATCACTTAGTTCATCTTCTTTGCGGAGTGCCCCAGTTCTTTCATTAAGTAATGACCTACCACCCGCACTAAATCTTGCTAATTCTTCGGGTGGTAAATAAGTATCATCGCCAATATCGCTCTGTGGTGGATTATAACTTGGTGTAAATGTATTTATACCACTACGGGCACTTAACGCCCAAGAAGGCAAAGCAGAACCACTATTTAAATCAAATGCCTCTACATCTTGGTCTGGCAAAGTAAATCTTTGTGGGTCAAATCCAAATTGGACTCTACCTCTTTCAGCAGTAAATTCTGAGGGAGGAAATTTTAGGTCTTCACTTAGTTGAGTCTCTTGATATCTCCTATGTTCTCTTGACCCAACTTTCCAAGGATTTCTTTGTTCTGCTTCTCTTAAATCTATCCTTTGAGGTCTTCCCGAAAATCTTGGAGATTCAGCAGCATCCGCCTCTGCCTCTGTTAATTGTGCTAATCTTTCTAATAATAGATTATCTAATTCTATTTCAGATAAAGTAGTGCTCGCATCACTATATCCGCTGCTTGCCCTACTAAGACTACTACCATCACTATATTGAGAACTATTCCTACTAAGAGTTAGTGAAAGTGGTGGTGCTGCTGCTGCTGCTCGTCTTGCTGGTCTTGGGTCTTCTCTACGACCCGCTGCTATTTCTCTTCTTGCCGTTGTTTCTAATACATCTTCTCTTAAATATTCTTTCATCCATTCTTCATCATCATCAAATACTACCACTGGGTCGGGGTCAAAACTTTCATCTGGGTCATTTAGTCCAAATTGTAAATCTGTTCTTTTTTCTCTTGGTGATTTTGGAATCGGTCTATCTATTCCATCCTCATACCAAGCGGGTTTTGTGCTCTCTATAATTGCTTTACGACTTTCCTTCTTAGTAGGTTTTAATAGAAAATCACTTGGTATATTAAATTCGTCTAATGCTCTTTTAAGGTCTCCCACTTCACCATCCATTAATTCTCTATATGCTTCTCTCTTATCAACATTCACAGACCTCGCTGGTCTATCATAATCCACTATTGCTTGTTCTACTAATCTTCTTGCTTCATCTAAGGGAGGTGGGATTTCGTTTCTTGCCAATTCTGCCATAAGTTCAGCACCTCTCTCAGACCTCCTCTTACCCCCAATAACTCCTAAGGCATCTACTAATGCTTGTTTTCTATTGGCAAATTGGTCTATTCCTTTTAGTCTAATTCTCTCAGTTCTTCCTTCATCTACAAATTCTCTTAGTTGGTCTGCTATTAATCTTTCATTCATTCTGTCCCCAACATTTAAGGGTTCTATCCCTCTAACTTCATCTCCGCCTCTTACTGCTTCATTAATAGGAGTATGGTGTAATTGAGGTGGTGTTCTATCTAAGGCACCCGCTTGTCTAAGAATTGACCTTAGGTCATTTATAGTTGGAACATAAGGTTCTTCTACTGCTTCACCTTGTAGGACATTTGGTATAGCATCACTTAGCGGATTCGGTGCCGTAGAAGCAAAAGGCATTTCCCCAATTGGCAAAAATGAACTATTATTTACCGCTAATTCATCTCCAAAGGGTTTTCTTTTATATTGTGTTGCTATACTATTATATATCTTTTTTTCTTCGGGTGTAAAATCTTTAACTTTTTTCCCAAGAAACTCCTTATATGCGTTGGGTGTAGTAAATCTATCACTCGGTTTAAAAGGTTTTATCTTCTTTGCTGCTGCTTTCTTAGGCATCTTTATATATCTAATATTATTTTCTTTCACTTCCCGAGTTTGATTTTTATAAAAAATATATTGTTAAGATATATGGCACGAACCAATAGCATTTGGGTTTTAGCAATTCACTTTGACAAATTAAAGAAAGAAATATTTAAGGTGATAGAGTTTAACTCACTAAGAGAGATGGCGTATTGTCTTGATTGTGAAATATATGATGTATCCAACTTTTACCACAAGATATCCAAACCGAAGGGTAAGTTTTGCTATATTACCATTTTTAAGTCTTTATAGATGTAGAGGCGATACCCAACCATTATCCGCAACTTTGCCCTTCGTATATCCAATCCGAAACTCTTTCTTGACAACCCATTTCTCAACTCTGATATCAGTAAGGTGATAACTAAGTGGTGTCCTAAACTGGGTTTGGTCTTGGGTGATGATATCATTATTAGTTGCTTCTTTAATTCTCTCAACCATCTCATTACATTTCTTTTCGTATTCATTCTCAATTGCTCTTTGTTCCCAATATGCCTTAGTTAATTTCTCAAAGTCCTCAAAGTGAAGTTTCTTACCTCTTTTACTATATCCTTTCATCTTACAAATCTCAACTATACCACCATCAAATAGTTTCTTGATTAAGGCATATTGCTTACAACCTCCACCGATAAAGTTGTCAAAGTATAGGTCTCCACCATCCAATTTTTCTTGCCATTTGTATGCTAACTTAGTAGCAACTTTGATTTGTGCCTTAGACCAAGTGGGATGATTGGTCTTAATTTTCTTGGCAAAGTATCCAGCAACTTCGTCATCTGCTTCATTCTTCATTGACCCTAAATCGTCTCCATTGCCGTCCCAACAATACTTATCCATAATATCTTGATGTGCCTTCATAGAGATATCAATGATAGCACTATCAGTATCCATATATAGAATTCTTCCACCTTTCTTCTCAATATCGTCAATGAACTTCCAAATCTTAATTCTCGCCCAACTTGTAATCGCACTCGCAACTCCCACATTAAAGTCTGTGATTTCCAATTCCTTATCTGCTCTAACTATATTGTAATTACCCATAGTCCCGATATTTACTAATCCACCACTATTAAGTAAATCCCAAAAGTCCATAGTATCTTTTTCGTATATATTTACACCATCTCTCCCATTGCCATCTTTGCCGAGAGTATTAAGTCCAAAGAACCCATATCCACTATTGATAATGATTTTATATACTTGTGCTAATGCTGGTTTCCCATCTTTCTTTGCTTGTCCTTTCTTGGCAAATCCGTCCTCAAAGAAAGTTGCCATAAACTTATCATTCTTAAATCCAATACCTTCTAAGAACTCATATTCATATTGCTTATTCTTAAACCCCAATTTAATCTCTTCACTGAATAGTGATACCTCAGTCCAATTCTCAAACACCGGAAATGTAAGGCGAGCATCTTTCTTAATAGCGTGAAGTGGTTTTCTATCTTTGTCAATTGTCCTAATTAAGCATTTATAGAATCCAAACGGAAGTGCTGATAGGGTGTTTCTTTCATAGAAACTGAAATGTTCTAATAGTCTTGGGTCTATTTTAGTAGGTGCTCCATAAGGCAATCTCAATCTGCCCTCACTTGGATATAGTGATGTAAAGTCATAGTATCCACATCTACCATTAAACTTACCTATGAAATGTGCTTCATTTCTACCTCCGTAGTAGGAGTTTCTAATAAACTTATCATTGTCTCTTGTCAGATGATATATTGGATGTTCTCTTTTGTCATAGAAATTCTTATAATAATGCTTCTTGGATAGTGAGGCACCCGTAAAGCAATCTGTAATATTTAGTCCAGTTGCTTCATATACATCTTTGCTGAATATTTCTAAGATTTCTAATAGACACATACTATCCCATTCACAATATTCTTGTTGGGAATGTCTAATGTCATAATCTCTTACATTATCAATATTAACATCATCGTGATTTATGGATACTTCGCGTCCGTCTGGAAGAACCACTTTATCCAATTTCTTATGTGGGACATTAAACTCTTGTCCTAACTTGGCAAGTGTGGATGGAAGCATCTTTAAACTATCCTTAAAGTCAATCTCTCCTTTATCATTGTATAGTGATACTCCAATATAAGCACCATTCAGAGGAATTAATTTATCTGGATTAACTTTAAGAGGACAAGTAATATCCGTAAGCACATAGTCCTTAAAAACTTGTATCATATCAAACTTGCCGTTATTATGAGCGTATATAGTATATTTATCAAAGAACTCCATATTATCACTTAGATAGTCAATCATATTCTTAACGCAGTTAAATCCATACCAACTCTTTCTAATAATATCTCTTGGTGGTTCGGGATTTCTATATACAAATGAGGCACAGAAAGTAGTGAAATCACCATTCTCTACACCATTCGGGGTTGCCTCTAAGTCGTATGCGGCAATTCTACCATTATAAATATTAACTATTTTTTCCCATATACCAGTAGTCTTATTTTTCTTATCATTATATTTCTGAATGATATAGTCTTGTTCGGAATCATCAGTAGGAATAATAGGTGCTACTGGATTTGGTTGCTTAATATCCTTCCAGCGTATAAGTGGGATAAAGTGATTATTAATTAGTTGGATTTCATATCTTCTATATTTTCTAAGTAGTTTCTCAATAGCATCTTTATCATTCCCTAAGACATCTACTTGATTTTTTACTTCTCTTGGTAGAATTAGATATGTCTTCTCAAAGATGTTATTATATAGTTGGATATAGATAGTAGGTTGATTTTGATGAGATGCTGCGTATTCTACATATTCTCTCGCAAGTCCCAAATCCACTAAGTTGGTTATACTGGGATTAAAGTATCGTTTGAGGTCTTTACCCATATCACCTACTTTGTTTAGTGTGATTGACGGATTTAGTAGCATTTTATCAACTCTAATCTTATGGTTATTATCTGCTTCTTGCTTTTTCTGTGTGAATAGTCGTATTGTTGCTATCGCATTATAGAAGCAATTAGTCTTTGCTTTCTTGTCAAGTGCTAACCAAGTCTTATTGGCGGATGACTCAGACCTACCACCACCTTGCCCCGCAATAGGCGTAAGGATACGATTTATAAGCATACTATTAAAAGACCAATCAAGTCCTTCATATTCATCTTCTACTTGTTGTTTCTTAGCAATAATCGCTGCCATAGCAGCAACCCCACTTGCCGCGTATGTGGTTCTAAGATGATTTCCTCCTAAATGTAAGTCGGTATTAAAGTTTGCTGGTAAAGCACTAATAAGTATTTGAGTGCGAGTGTTAAATCCCGCATTATTTTCTAAGTAGGCACTTCCAGTAAGGGCACTTGCTACTTGTGCCGCCCAATTGCCTCTATCATTAAACGCATAGTGAAATCTAAATATTCTTGTTCTATCATTAACTCTATCAATTTGCTGACGAGCAAAGATAGGTGTATTAAGGGTGCGTTGCCTAAATTGGCGAATCAAAGTGGTAGCACCTCTCAATTCTCTGGTTCTTGCTTGACGAGCAACTTGGCGTTGCCTATCTACTACTGCTTGCTGGCGTTGGCGAGCAATAGCATTTCTAAATCTTGTAATATCATTTCTATTAGTCATATCATATACTTTCCCACCCGCAAATCTTAGAGAATTAGGAACCAAGTAGGTATTGTTAATATATTGTCTTAGACCACCTTGCTGAAACCTTCGGGCAAGGGCGGTTGCGACTCTGGGATTTAATTTACCATTTGATAGGCGAATCTTATAGTTTCTTTTAGATTGAGGGTCATAATAATTACTTATAGGAAGAAAAACTGAGGTGGAAGGCAATTCGTCCATTTCTGTTATATTACTACATATTAATATATCTTTAAGTATTTTTCGTATATTTACAAAACTGGGAGGATAGGGATTAGGCATTAATACTATTATATAGTCGCGGGTTGATTATATAGGGAACCTTAGGCGTTTCTATGTTTGATTGTGGGAAACGGGTGATTTTTGACTTTCTAAATTGTCAAAATAAATGTCAAAATGTCAAAATGTCAAAAAGTTGTCAAAACCCACAATTAGTTTGCTAAGTAAGAATTCCGTATATATATACAACATAGGAATATACACTACTATAACTCATTCACTATGTCTAAATTCTTCTCAGAACAATCCGCTGCCGCTCACATCGCTGCTAATACCGCTGGTGAGTGTGCTATCTGTGAGAGAGCACTTGTTTTCGGTGGGAACAATGGTGCCCCTCTCATTGCTGGTAAGGTATGTAATAAGTGTAATACTGAGGTAATCAACTTTCGTATGGGTATTGCTATGGGTTCGGAGTGGTCTTGTAATGCCGATATGAAATGCCTTACTCTGAAACTTGCTGCTCGGGATAGTAAAGTCGCAGTTCAGAAGGGTCTGATTGAGGCATTGACAACTTCCGTAGAAGCAGAGAAATCCCGCACTCAGTCATACAAAGATGAACTTGATGAAATTGCCAGAGAAGAATGCGTTGCTCCTATGATGGATAGGGTAATGGCAGATGCTAAGAAAGATGTTGATGCTGTTGAGGCAAAGTGCTTGTCTCTCAAAGAAGAGAATAGGGTGAATGAAGGGCATAGATGTCAAAATCATAGATGCCTTACGACTTGTGCTGAGGGTCTCTTTCTATCCGAATGTCAGTGCGATATTGACAACTTTATGGAACAACTTAACGATGAGGGTGCTGATGCTCGCATCCATTTGAGTGTGTGTATCCCACATCCTACTCGCCCTTCTGATGATGCTGCGAAATTGTGTGGTATCAAACAGAATTGTATGAGAGAACATATGAGAGCAGAGAGATTTATGATTGGGGAAATCGTTAGGAAATTTGTAGTAGGGGCAGTAAAACATACACCAGTAGTAGTAGGAGAAGTTAGGGTCTGTGATTTCTGTGAAGATTGTAATAGTATGAAGATTACCCTTACTAATCCTCAATAGTAGTGGTTCCCGATATAGTGCGGTGCGTTGTCTTCTAATAAATTTTTGTCAATATGGACGGGATTTGGAAGCATTCCAGAGAATAGCACTGGAAGGGGTGGATACACAACTCCAATCCACTTAGAGAATTAAGGAAATTTGGGGGGGCAACACTTAGAGAATTAAGGAAATTTGGGTAGGCACCACTTAGTATAACCACTTACTCACCCCCAAATAACCACATAGAAGCAAACTAAAATTAGGTATCTCTAAGTAGCAAACGCAGTAGAACCACTTAGAAACCAGAGAATTTACTACTTAAAGAATTACCTTTCTCGTAATCCAACCAAGATGTCAAAATGTCAAAACCACTTAGCATCCCACAATAGACCCAAAGGTAGTAAAAGTAGGGTATATAGTATAGGTAAGTATATACACTACTATAACCACTCACAACAAACAAACAACGAACAAAATGGGAAACACTCTCAGCACTATGCGATTTACGGCACCTACTATGGGAAAGGGTTGGTGGGCGGCGTGGATGGATGGGTTTGTGGTGAATTGGGTGATAGACGCGGTCTATGCTGAAAATGCCGAGTGGTGTTCTTGGGGGGTCAATTACAAGTCTCTACGGGATTTGTATGGAGCGGAGAGGGTGCTTCGGCAGATGTATTCCCGCTGGAC
>TARA_R110000772_G_scaffold97208_1_pt1 | contig 11374 bp, 13 predicted proteins | sample TARA_R110000772 | Tara Oceans TARA_R110000772 (sample SAMEA4397948) | marine metagenome | biome: Polar Biome; feature: [SRF] surface water layer (ENVO:00010504); material: water (ENVO:00002006), including particulate matter (ENVO:01000060) such as... | depth 5 m | reverse complement strand
CTAACCTGAGATTTTTCTAGTGCTTTCTCTCCAGCAACTGAAGCCACCCCCGCCAAAATACCCGTAATATCTCCTGCTACATCTTCAATACCTCCTCCCTCCGCATCTACTTCAGCAAATGTTTCAGCAAATTTTGAGGCATCTTTTTCGGCTACTTTTCCAGCATCTTCCTCCTCGTCATCTGCGTCATCGCCTACACTAGGGTCTTTTTGTGTGTCTTCTGTCGTTAAGTCATCTTTTTCGGGTGATAATCCACTTGTCGCTTTTTCTGCGTCTGTTTGACCTTGTGAATCGAATAAAGGTAAATCTGCTTTAGTGTCTTCGCTTTGTGCGTCAAATCGATAAGGATTTTTTTGATCTTCAAAATTATCTTCATCAAATACATCTTGTATATTTTGAGGTCTATCTAAAGGGCGGGGTAGTGCGTATTTAGTTAAAATATTTGGTGATTCTTGGGGTAAATCTTCAATATTTTTCGCAGTTCCAAAAGCCCTTGTTAAAGAATCCTGTTTATCTTGTAAAAAACCTTTTACCTTATCCTCATCAACTCCATATAAATTCGAAATTGTTTTTGCTTGTTTTGATATTCTTGAGGCTATTCTATTTTTTATATCTTCTACACCATTTTTTAAATTCCTGCCTACAGCATTTCGAAACTTTCCCGAAAGTCCTTCCACACCTGCTCTACCAAATTCAACTCCTAACGGCTCTATGCCCATTCTTAAACCGTCATTAAATTCATCTACTTTTTTATTTTTAATGTCGATGGCTCGATCTAAATTTCCAGTTTGAGTAAAATAAGAATTCAATGAATCTCTATAATTTGAATTGTCGATCCCTGTTTGTGAGAATTCCATTTATTTTATATGTATATAAGATATTAATATTTAGTTCGTTTTTTTATATTTATCTGTATCTATTGATATAAAATTTTTATCCATATAAAGATCTTTAAATTCGTTACTGTAATTTACAACAAAAAAAGAATGCTTTTCATTTGTAGTGTCTCGAAACATTTTTCTAAACTGTTTTTTATCTTCTAAATAATTATTATCTTGTTCCATTAAATCTAATTGTTTTTCACTACAATTAAAAAATATACTTCCTGTGGCGTTTTCCCTACAAACTGATAAAATATCTGTTAGTTTTTGACTAGTCAGGATTACACTACAGAGGATATGACGACCATTACAGAAACATTTTGATATAGAACCGTTTGATTTTGCCTTCAAATTTCCTCCAAAACTCATATCATCCAACACTATTAAGAAATGACTTGGTTTTTCTCCTTCTGCTCTTTTCATTATAAACTCCTCTTTTCTCATTTCATATATTGTATTTAAAATTTCCTCATCGAATTCACTAAATAAATTAGACTCTGGAACATCAAAATATTCGATCAAACATTTAATTTTTTCGTCGTTTTGAATACTACCACTAAAAATATATATGTCTTCCCCTTTAAAATTGTTTTTATAAAGCCTTGAATCGTCTTGTAATAAAAGATTACATAAAAAATTTGATTTTCCTGATATTTGAGATTTACCTACAACTAATAATTTCATAGGTAAATTAAACATTGTCCCTTTATCAATATAAAGAGATTCATTTTTGTCTTTCATCTTATATATTTTTACGGGTTTCATCTTTATTTATATTAATTCCATATATTTTTTTTGCGTGTTGAAAAACTTCTTATTTCTGGTTCTTCTTTTATGCTTACGGTCGGCTTTGTTTCGGTTTGCTTTGCTTCGGTTTGCTTTGATATAGGTGTTTTTTCTTCTTCCTTTATTGTTTCCATTTTTTCGGGTTTCTTTCTACTCACTGGTTTAATATTTTTCTCTTCTCTTACTTTTTGTAATTCTAATCTTAAATTTTTTACTTCTTCCTCCATCTCTTCATTTTTCTTTTTTTTTAATAAACTTTCTTTAATTGTTCTATCTACTTCATCCTCTTTTTCTTTTTTGGTTACTTCTTTATACATTTTTTTCTTTTTACGATTTTGTAAAGAGGTCTCCCTACCTTTTGCTAGTTGTTTTAATAATTGTTCTTTTCTTTCTGGTGTCATTTGCCTTTTCTTTTTTTCTTTTTTTGGTGGTGGTGGTGCTTCATATGAATCTTCGTGGCTATCATCGCTATATTCAAAAATATCACTCATAACTATACTAATACAATACAAAAAAAATTTGTAAATAATTTGTAAATAAAAAAAATATTTATTTCATTATAATATAAATTGAAGGAAATGGAGCAGATCCTTTATTATTAAATCTTATTCTTCCTTTAATAAATCTAATTTCATAATTATTTTTTAAAATAATATTATGAAACCAAGAGGTATCAGTTCTAGCAGGTATTAATAAAACAATTAATTTTCCTTTTTGTGCTTCGTTGTGTGCTTTTTCAATCCATCCTAAGCCGTTTTTTTTTGTAGTTTTTAATTTACTGTATGGAGGATTACAGAATGTTTTTTTAGCCCATTCTATTTCTAAACCATTAAAATTAGGATTTTCATTTAATGGACAAGGATCAAAATTATCAAAATTAAATTCTTCATTTAACTTATCCTTAATATTTTGAGGAGTGCTCCACGAATCAGATTTTGATTTATTAATATAACCAGACATTATTATTTAATGATTGTAAATAAATTAATTTAAAATTAATGTTAAAGTTGCTAGTCCTCTAATTTGTAATGGAGTATAATCATTTCTTACACATCGAATTCTTATATTTCTTAGGGATAATTCCTTATTATTATTTAAATCTATCGGTAATAAATTTGGAGGTTCATAAATAATTTGTCCTGTGCTGTCACTCTGTGGAACAATATATAAAATATTTTTTCTTTGATTCTTTAAGCCATCATAACTTTCACATTGTAAATTCATAAGTTCAATAATAAAAGCGTCACTTACATCTTGAGGACTAAATCTATCTTCTGCTATATAATCGGTTGTAACTTTAAAAATAAATCCTGTTTGTGGATATCTTAATCTTCTAAATCCGAGAAATGTCGCTAAATTTTGACTTTGAAATTGTAAAAAATTCTCTCCTGAGTTTCTCTGTGGAATTGGTGGGGCTCCTAGTTCTAACTCATTATATATTAGGTCACTGTTAGCAATATGTGGATCGAAAGGACTTGGATTAACCCTTAAATTATTAGCAATAGATTTATCTGAGCCTTGATTAAAGAAAATACAAGGATATAATTTTTGACCTTCATTATAAGCCCACCTATTGATAAGTAAGGGGGCAACGCTACCATTTCTCCATACTAAAGCCTCGACAAATCCACCATTAATTTTCATTTCTAAAGTGTCGTTATCACTACTACCTTCTCCCGCATAATTATCTTGAATATTAGTGATTTCTGTAAAACCATTGGCTTCTTGACTCCAATAAAAAGTATTTGTTCCTGTGGTTGGGTCTGTTCCATTTGATAAAACACCAAACCCCATACTATAATTTAAATTTGATCTTGTTATTTCTGGTGCGGTTGGACTAGATAGATCGATTGATGTCAAACCTACTAAAAAATTCTGGAAGTCAATTCCTATACCTACATTTACAGATCGTTTATGAACTCTTGCCTTAACTCCTCCATTTCCCCTTGCTACAAACATCGGCAATTTACAAAATTCTAATAAATTATCGCTTTCTCTTGGTGGGTTATTAAAACAAGCATAACATTTTTTCGTTAATAGAGTTCTTCTTTCTACCCCTCCTGATAAATTCCAATTTCCTTCTTGTTCGTCAAATGTAGAGTGTTTATACTCGATATAAAGCCTCGCTTTTTGTGGTAATACATCCACCTTCCACTCGATTCCTAAAATCCTTCTTTCAGGATTAACATTATTATATACCATTTGTGAGTTTAGTTTATTTTGAATATCATTTAATAAGAGTTGGTGATTATCTTCTGTATAAGTTCCAAAATCTAATATTGCTTTTTTAGCAAAATTATTCCCTGTTACTGTAAAATCTATTTCATTATTATCGCTGTCTATTGTAATTACATTATTAACGGTTTCAACCGAAATATTTTGAAGGGCTATGGTCGAGTTAGGTTTAACTAAAATCTCATCGTTAAATTGATTATCAAAAATACACTCTGTATTAGTAGTGGTTAATCTAATTAATTTCATTTATCTTATTATGATATTTTATTTTGAAGAAATCTTTTAAAGTTTCCTGAATAATCTATATTTCCATTATGAAATATTACTCCGTCTATATGTGCGTATATTTTACCACCTATTTCTTTATACAATTCACAGAATCCATAATCTTCACTTAAATAATATTCATTTTTTATATAACTATCAAAAAAATTATAATAAATATTTTTATTTTCGAAATCCTTATATCTTCTGTTTGGATAATGTTGAATTAAATCATAAATTACTTTTTTATTAATTAACATTAAGCCTGTTGGAATATGTTTAACCTCTGGAAATTCTTCCTGTAAAGTTTCCTCTATAGAATTTAATAAGTTACAGTTATAAGCCTCAGTATTTCTTTTTTTTATGTAAATTCCACCTATTAATAATTTGTTTTTTGTTTTCACGAATTCAATCATTTCAACAATCATTTTTTCAAATCCAAATAAATCACTATCTAACATTAAAATATGAGTAAAATCACCTTTTAAAAAATCGGTTATAAATTCATTTCGAACCCTATTTATAAGACTTCCTTGACGATATTTAATTATAAATTGTATATTTTCTTTACAACAATACGAAATTAAATTTATTAAAGATAATGAAAAATTAGAATGAATATAATTATTGTAAGTCGGGATCGCTATTAATAACTTCATTATTATTATTAGAAGATTTTTTATTTTGATATGATACTTTTCTTTTTTTTAAAATTTCTGTTTTATTTGTATAATAATAATTTTTAGATGATACTCTTCTCGCCTCTCTATATTCAGGATTTGATTTAATTTTTTGGTAATATGTTGCCGTAGCCTTCTTAACCCTCTCTTTAAATTCTGGAGTGTCTTTGTTTTTTTGATAATATTTTTGTTGTGCTTTTCTCAATGATTCGCTTCTTACCTTTTTTTCTTTTTCAGGTTCCATAATATTCGTATATAGATTTACTTAATATTTTTTTTTTTATTTTTATTATCCTTAATAATAAATATTTGTTTCTCTTTTTTCTTTGGTTTTTTATATTCTTTTTTTGGTTTTAGAACACTATTTAAATATCCTTTGGAGTCCATATAAATCCCCTTACCACATCCACAACCACAACCAACTTTATTTTTTTCAACCATTATATTTTATACCAATATTATAATTTGTCGTAGTCTTTTTTATCATCTCCATTATTTTTTTTGATTTCGTGAATCATATTTTTTTTTAATTCAAGATTGACTTTATTCGAAATTTGTGGGTCAGTTCTCAATAATACACGATTTAAAATATCAATACATTTTTTGCTATCATAGAGTATTAAAATTCTTCGTAAGTTAGCACAATCCTCACAATACGATTTAAAATATGATTCGGCAGGGTATTTTAAACAATAGGAACAACTCATAATAATATATTGTATATAAATATTATAATTATTTATTTATTTATTTATGGTTACATCAATTATAAATTTAAAAATTCCAAATGAAAATTGGAAAAAAAATAAACCCCTATATATTCCAGTAAAATCAAGTAATTCAAAAAAAAAAGGTATGGTTTATGTAATTAAAAATGATAAAAAAAGATTAATATATTTCGGTGATAGTTCAATGGAAGATTTTACACAACATAAAGACAAAGAAAGACGAAAAAATTATTTATCAAGAAGTGGAGGAATAACAGACAAAGCAGGAAATTTAACTAAAAATAATAAAAACAGTGCGAATTATTATTCGAGAAAATATTTATGGAATGCTTAATATTATAATTGATGTAGCCATAAATAAATAATTATATATTGTATTAATATATTAATATGGTAGTTTTGGAAGACTTTAATCTTACCCAATTAAAAAAATTGGCTTCTAATTACAATAAACAATTAAAAATTTTAAGATATTCACAATTAACAAAACAAGGTTTAATAAATTTGATGAGAAACCACCCAGCAATTACATTAAAAGAAGGGGGATCTACATTAAAAATAAAAGTTAATAAAGAATATGAAGAGCAATTACCAGAAAAAAAACAAAGAAAACCAAGGACGAAAAAACCTAAACCACCAACACCCAAACCAAGAAAACCAAAACCTAAACCAGAACCAGAACCAAAACCAGAACCAAAACCAGAACCAGAACCACCAACACCACGCCCTAGGGTGCCAAAACCACTTCCGCAGGTGCCAAAACCAGAACCTAAGAAAAAACCTAAGAAACCCATAAAAAAGAAGTTTGATATTAACCAATTTTTAGACACTAAACCAACAATAAAAGAATTACTTGAATATTTGGCAAAATTTCAATTGATTTATTTTAAAAATCAAAGGAGCAATTTTGATGGTAAAATATCACCTGCTTTTATTATAGGATGGATTGCTGATAACGAAATAAAAGAAACAATTTTAAAATATATTAGTAACAATGGAGAAAAGCAATTTTGCGATAAATATATTACAAAGAGCGACGGAGGGAAAGAAGTTATGGAAAAGGAATTATATGATAAATATGTTCTTGGAAAAAAACCACCTGATACAGACACATACACAGACACAGACACAGACACAGACGAAGACGAAGACGAACCAGAACCACTTCCGCAGGTGCCAAAGGAACCAGAACAAACCAAAAAAATTAATGATTTTATAGCAATATTCACTCTAGAAATACAAAAAACGAAGGATATGAAGGAATTAGGGAAAGTTTTACATAATATATTTATGAATTATAAGCCATTAGGATTAACATTAGGGGAATTTATGAAATTAGAAAAAATAGGAGAAGAACACCGAAAAACACTTAAAGAAGCACCACCACCACAAAAACGAAAAGTAAAGAAAAATCCAAATACTAAAATATCAATTCAAGAAGCATTAAAAATTTATGAGAAAGACTCAATTAATCACCCTGTGCCTTTTGTATGTATGGAAGGAATTACCGATATAATGTTTTTAGATGTTATTATGAGTAAGCATTATAATGATTGCGTTCTTATGATAAATACATCTATAACACAAGGTAAAAAAAAACAATTTTTAATGCCAATGATGATTTCCGCAAATAAAGGAGGTAATTTTAAAGTTATAAGTGATCCATATGGAGGTTTTGATTATAAAGAAATTAGTAAGAAAATATCCAATAAATATTTAGAATGTAAAAAAAATAAAAAGGCTTTGGTTATTCCTTTACAAGTTCCAGGTCATCAAAATATGATTATTTTCAATTATGAAAGAAAAGAAATGGAAAGATTTGAGCCCCACGGAGATCGATCTAAACATTTAAGTCATAAAGTTAATGATAAAATTAATAGTAATTTAGAAAAATTAGTAAAATCAATAAATAGAAATTTCTTAAATTTAAATTCTAATGAAAAAATTAGTTATGTTCCACCTTATGAAATATGTCCTATAGGATTTAGAGGATTTCAAAATTACGAAAACGACGATAAACAAACACATAATTTTTCTGTTGAAGATTTTGGAAAATATGAGGTTATTGTTAATAAAGATTTTGGTTATTGTTGTGCTTGGTCTTTCTTCTATTTAGATTTAAGATTAACAGATTTATCAAAAAGTGGAAATGAAATTTACACGGAAACATCGAAAGAAGTCAGTAAAAAACCAATAAGACTAAAAAATTTTATAAGAGGTTTAACTAATACTTTTTATAAAAAATTAATTGAAAGATTAAAAAAAATTCAGGATAAACGAAAATTTAGCAAATTGGATATGGCTCGATTTATAGAAGATAAAATATCAGAAAAAAGAGGAAGATCAGGAAAACAATCGGGAAATATATTATATGCTCTAGGTTTATTAAATCGAGAGGAATTTTTAGAGTCAATTATGGAATAATTATAATATAATTTGTATATATATATATATATGGTAAAATTAGAAGATTACACACATCAACAATTAAAAAAAATTGCTTCCAAATATAATAAGGTTGTAGGATTATCAAAATATAGCAAATTAAATAAAGATGAATTAATACAACTTTTAAGAAACAATGAAAATTTAACTATAACAGAAGGGGGAGATAAACTAAAAATAAAAGTTAATAATAAAATTAAAATAACTGATGAGGATTTTAAGAGAAAGCCAAGGACGAAAAAACCTAAACCGAAACCAGAACCAGAACCACCTAAACCGAAACCGAAACCGAAACCAGAACCAAAACCAGAACCTAAAGAAGAACCTAAGAAACCAGAACCAAAACCACTTCCGCAGGTGCCACTTCCGCAGGTGCCACCTAAACCGAAACAAGATAAAAAAGCGTATGAATTTTATAATAATTTAAATGATTTTTTAAAGGGAAGTAAAAGACAAATTAATTATTTGAGAAAGAATTTTAATATAGATGATAAAACAATTGATAATATATTTGAAGGTCAGGAATATAAAGATTTTTATCCAACCCCGAAAGAGTGTATAGATAAATTTAATATAAGGTGTAATAAAATTTTAGAAGGAACAGCAGGATTAGGAAGCGTTGCTTTTTGGTTAAGGGAAAAATACCCAGATTTAGAAATTGTAGCAAATGAATTATCACCTGATTTTATACCATTAATTAAAAAATTTAATCCTTCTGTTAAAGTTATAAATAATGATTTTTTTAAATTGACAACTAAAGAAGACTGTATATTTTTAAATCCTCCTTTTTCAAGATTTGGAAAAGGAGGGAAGAGATTTGGAGGAAAAGGAGCAAATACGCCTTTTTATTTTGATTTTCTATTTCACGCCCTCTCTATGATAAAAAATTTAGGTCAGGGTTATGAAAAAACAATTTATTTTATATCGCCCGATTTAATGAAAAATCAAAGAAACAGTGATAAAGGAACAGAAACTTTTTTTATTAATGAAATATTAGGAGAAAGTAAAACAGGATTAAAAAATATAATTGGTTTAATGGAAAAGTATGGAAACATTAAAACGAATGAGAAAGAAATGAAAAAAGCACTAAAAGAATATGATGATGACCCCGAAATATTGGCGGATATATTAGATAGAAACCCCGATTATGGTTTAAAAAATGTTGATACAGTTGAAAAAATAGGAACTTGTAAAGGATTTGGAGGAACTGGTGCTTCTGCTTCTATGTATGAAATTAGGATATTTTAATTTTCATATATCGATTTGAATCGCCTCTATTATCTGCTATAATATCCTCAACTACTTTATATTTTTTTAAAATTTCTTTACTAAATTCTTCCATACATAACCAATCGTCGAAAATACAAGTTAAATAATTTTTATCATCATTAAGGGGTAAAATTAAATCAAACTCTTTTTTAACCATATGATTTTCGTGTTGTGCGTCAATATGAAAAAAATCAAACTTTTCCTTTATGGTTGGTAATATATTTAATGAATTACCGTGTAAAAATGTAATGTTATTATTAAAATGTTTATTTAAAATTTCAATACAAGGTTTTGCGTAATTATCACAAATATCGATTGCGGTTATTTTTAAATATGGATTCGCCATTAACATTATAAACATTGAATGACCCATATAAACACCAACCTCTAAAACAGATTTAATATTTTTAACTTTATTAAATAGTAATTCCTGCTTTATAAAATGATCGTTCATATATGAATAGTCCTGTCCGCTTATCATATACGAACCACATAAATAATTATCGTTTGTTTTTTCATTTAATTCATAAAAAATATGTTTATGTTTATTTAATATATTAGAGTATTCGGTATTATATAATTTATTAGTTTCTTCAATTTTACAAATAGACATATTTATTATAACAACAATATTTTATTTTTATACAATAAACAATAATTTAAATCTTCTGTATTTTCTTTATTTCCATAATTTTTATATATAGTTGTAAGTTTTCCTTTTTTAACTAAATAAAAATAAATAATTTTTCCTAAAAATCTCTCATCAATTCCATAATTTAACCAATTATTACCAAAACCGAATCTATAATCTCCAATTGGTTTATTATAAATATTTTGTCTTTCTATTTTTGATAAATTATTATTTTTTTGATAAGTTAAAAATTTTAATATCATATTTTTCATATTAAAATTTATATTTGATGATAAAAGTTTAATATGACTTGCTATTATTGGACTGTATTTTTTACTTGTTTTTTCTTTATCCACATAAAAATTGTTTTTCCCTTGATCCAATGATCTACAACTTTCATTTTGATTAAAAAATAATTTATGAATATTTATATCATCCAAATCTATATCGCATATAATCGACTCTTCCACCATATCGACCGAGAGAAAACGCCACAGACTACCGAGAGCACCGTAAGAATTCCTAAAACTATATACATTTATATTTTTATCATTGAAAATATTTTTATATCTATCTTCACAAAATAAATTTATTCCGTAATAAGTTTTATTAATAAGTGGTATTAATTTTTTTAAACTTTTTAAATATTTGTTTTCAAAATTTTTATTATCTTTTGCTTCTCCTTCTTGTTGATCGACATCTTTATTAAATAAAGATAAACTAAAAACTTTTTCTTTATCGTGATTTTTTTTATAACATTCAAATTCAAAATATTTTTTAATCTCTGGGTCAATTTCTATATCTTGATCTATTAATCGACTTAAATCATTTTCAAAACTCAAAACTTCAACCATTATATACTATAATATAGAAAATAATAATGGATTATTTAATTCATCTTTTATTTTTTTTAAATCATAATCTTTAGTCTTTGGAAAACATATATAATTTTTTGTTGTTTCTATGTCTTCGTTTATTCCAAATACTAAATAATTATTTTTTTTTAAAAAATTTACTATGTCCTCAAATTCTAAAGAAATTTTAAAGGTAATTATTGGAAAAAATAAATTTATAATACTCATACTATTTTTAAGAATATCTAAATTTAAATTATCAATATTAAAATTTATATATCCAATTTGCTCGATAATTTTTAATTGAAATAAGGTATTTAAATATATTTGGTTATTTCCCTGTGTGTTAATTGTCTTTAAATTTTTAATTTTATTTAATTTTGCTATTTCATTTATAAAATTTATATTTTTGTCTATGGTTTCAATACTATAAAATTTTAAATCTTTTTTTAATAAAGTCCAAGGAATTATTTTTTCTCCTAATCCCCCCTCCATAACTATTATATTATTTTCAATTAAATCATTATCAAATAAATATTTATGAATCATCCTAAAATAATAATCATCTTTATTTTTATTATAAAATAATTTTGAAAATGGG
>TARA_R110000772_G_scaffold45205_1_pt1 | contig 11380 bp, 8 predicted proteins | sample TARA_R110000772 | Tara Oceans TARA_R110000772 (sample SAMEA4397948) | marine metagenome | biome: Polar Biome; feature: [SRF] surface water layer (ENVO:00010504); material: water (ENVO:00002006), including particulate matter (ENVO:01000060) such as... | depth 5 m | reverse complement strand
ATAAAAAAGAAAGCGCCTATTTTGGCGCTTTTTTGTTTCTCTTATATATGTATATCTGAACAAGTTTTAATAATTAAATAACGTTATGAAAGAAACAAAAACCCAATTTCCCGCAGAGGAAGTTACCCTACCTTCACAAGGTTTACTTTATCCCGAAAATTCACCCTTAAGAGGAGGAATCTTAGAAATGAAGTATATGACCGCCCGTGAAGAGGACATTTTAACAAATCAAAATTTAATAGCAAATGGAACAGTAATTGATAAACTATTAGAATCTCTTATTGTAACTCCCATTGATTACAATACTCTATTAATAGGAGATAAAGATGCACTTTTAGTTGCTGCTCGTATTTTAGGATATGGTAGTGATTATAAATTTATGCATAATGGAGAAGAAATCAAGATTGATTTAACTACTATTAAAGACAAACAATTAGATGAATCCTTAATTACAGATGGTAAAAATGAATTTTCATTTATCTTACCTACATCTAAAAAAGAAGTTACTTTTAAGTTTTTAACCCATGGCGATGAACAAAAAATTGAAAGAGAAATAAAAGGTCTTAAAAAAATTAATAAAAATATATCTAATGATTTAACTACAAGAATGAAATATATAATTACATCTGTAGACAATGATTTTGAAATGAAAACCATTAGAACTTTTGTAGACAATGAATTTTTAGCAAGAGATGCACGTGAATTAAGAAACCATATTAGCAAAATCCAACCGAGTGTCGACTTATCATATGATTATGAAGACCAGAGAGGCAATGTCACAACGATTGACATCCCTGTTGGTATTCAGTTTTTTTGGCCTGACGCCGCAATATAGGGTAAACCTATTTAGCCAAGTGCATGATCTGGTATTCCATGGTGGTGGTGGATTTCAATACACAGAAGTATATAACATGCCCATTTGGTTAAGAAAATTTCACACACATAAAATAAGTGAATATAACCAGGAACAAAATGATAAAGCGGAGCAAGCTCAAAAAGGTTCATCTCCCGATAGTAATAAAATACAAGGACCAAATGTAAGTCCTTCAGACACATATAATTTTTAAGTAAAGGCATCGTTGATGCCTTTCTTTTTTTTTATATTTATACGGGAATAATAATATTATGGCTAAGAAAACAACACAAAACGAAGAACTTAAAATAGGTGGAGGACTTTTAAAGGACCAAGTAGAACTAGTTAAAATTTTAGATGAGGGTTTTAAAGGATTAGGAGAAAAAATCCAAGATGCTTTTTCTGATATGACAGACTCGTTAGAAGGAAATTTAGATTTAACTGAAAAAATAGCCAAATCTTACGAAAGAGATATAACGGGTGCTTTAAAAAAGATGGCACGTAGTTTAGATACTAATATCAGTTTACAGTTAAAAATGAATAGAGGTCAAAATGTATCAAAAGATCTATTAAAAGAAAAAGATAAATTAACAACAACCTATTTAAAAACTGAAGGTCAAATTTCTAAAAGTATGAAAGACAGACCTAAAGAAATGGCAAAAGTTAAAGGTATGATGTTTGATATATTTCATACCCAAATGGAGAATTTAGAGGCTATGGAAGAGGAAAATAAATTAAACCAAAAACAAAAAGGTTTCTACAAACTATCAATAGAATCCCTCTCAAAGATGGCGGACAAAATAGATGAATCAGGAACCTTATCATCTATATTAGCAGGTAATTTTAAAGACGCATATACACATCAAAGAATGTTTGAATTAACTGCAGCTAGTACAGGTAATTTCCTTTATAAGGCTTTTATGGAAGTTGATAAAATAATGACAGGTTTAAATAAACAATTTGGTTTTACTGATTCAACAGCCAGAAGTATTCAAACGCGTTTTGGAGACATAGCTGCATCTTCAAGTAGTACCTTAATGTCGTTTAGAGACATTCATAAAGCAGCAGAGGCAATAACGGAGGCTACAGGAATCTTTGCAGGAACTCTTAGAAAGGACGTATTAGATGGAGCTGCTCAAGCACTTGTACTTATGGGACTTACAGGGGAGGCAGTTGCAAGATTAGCTCTTAATGCACAAACAACTGGTCAACATTTTGAAGACCAAAATCTTTCTATGGCTGCAGGATTAATAATAGCTGAACAAACAGTAGGTGTTACTTTAGATGGAAACATGGCCTTTCAAGAAGCGGCAAATGCAACAGGATTAATAAGAGCTAATTTAGGGAGAAATTATGAAACTATAGTAAACACAGTAGGTCAAGCACAAGCTTTAGGTTTAACCCTTCAAGATTTAGCGGGTATTAGTAGTAATTTATTAAATTTTCAATCATCAATTGAAGCAGAATTACAAGCAGAATTATTTACAGGTAAACAACTTAATTTAGAAAAAGCAAGATTATATGCTCTAACGGGAGATTACAACAACCTTCAAAAAGAAGTCATGAAAAATGTTGGTAGTGAATATGAGTTTTTATCTATGAATGTTTTAGCAAAAGAAAAATATGCAGCAGCTTTAGGAATGTCTGTAGATCAAATGTCTAATTTAGTAATGAAAAACGCAGACTTAGCTAAAATTGAAGAACAAGCAAGATTAGGAGGAAGACAGGATATAATAGATAATATGAAACAATTAGACTTACAAACAAAAATGAACAAGCTAATTGAAAAGGTTCAAACAAGTTTTGTAACTATGGCAGATGGGGGGTTAGGAAAAGTAGCATCCCTAATGTCTACTATACTTGAAAGTTCAACTCTTTTATATGGAATAATAGGAGCAATAGCAGGTATAAAATTAATGGGTTTAATAACAGGTATGTTAGCATTGGCAGCAGCTCAAAAATCAGCAGCAATAACAGGTGCAGCTGCATCATTTGCTAGAAACCCACTTGCGGGAATTGCAATTATGGCAGGGATAGGGTTACTTGTAGGGGCGGTTGGTTCAACTATTAATTCAGCTGCATCCGAACCTCTACCAGAAATAAACATGAAACATGGTGGTATAGTAACTCCCAAAAATGGAGGTATGAGAGCAAATATAGCAGAAGGGGGCCAAGCAGAAGCAGTAATTCCTCTAACTGAACTTTATAAACTATTTAAGGAAAATTCAGACGTACAAAGAGAAACAAATAGACTAATATTAGCTCAAGGAAAAAACGGAACACCTGGTATTTACACAGGAAAATTCGGAAGCTAATGAAGCTTCATTTAGTTATATTTATAATAAACAATAATTAATAAAAATAATAAATTATGGGATTAATAGACAAAAAATCAAACTTAGACAGAAACACTCAAGGGGACGCAGGAGAATTAGGACCTAATGTAGGCACAACACTTCCATCAGATGGAACTTACCATACAGGTACACCAGCGGGATCTTCAACTTCACCTTTTGGAGTAACTATGGGGCTTAAATCAGACCAAATGGTAACATTATTAGAAAACGCAATAACAACAACTACTAGTGCAAATGGTACACCAAACACCTATTTACCATCACCAAACCAATCTCCTTATCAAGATTTAAATCTTCCAGATATGGCAAACCACTCAGGACCATCAAAATACACTGATAATCAGCCAGGATAAAAATGGCTTTAATTGATTTACTTAAAGACCCCGAGGCATATAGAATAGGAACCACAGGACAAAATGCGGCTTCTAAGGGGATAGACTATCCTGAGGGACAGGGTCCTCTATTAGGTAAACGAGCTCAGTTTAATATTAAGGATCCTAATGCAGAACCTACATTATTTAATTCATGGACTAGTAATGATGAAGGAATAAGTCATAGTAGTTCAAATTTAATAGATGCCTATATAAGGGGAGGAATAGCAGTAAATACAGACAGAAGAAAAATTGATTTTGAAAGAATCACAGCATTTCTTAAAACCCCTGCAGGAGATCAATTTAAACAAACACAAACAGCTCTTCAAGCACTTAATCCAAGACCTCAAAGAATATATAATTATGGAATAAATACCTTAGCTTCAGTAGCGGCATCGGGGGTGTCTAATATAAGAAGAGGAGGATTATTACCCTCAGTAGGAGGTTTTGATCTTATGGGAACGATAGGTTTTGCAACTACTTACGAAGGAGAAAAAGAAAAAAAAGGAAGAGGAGACGCACTAGATCCTTACAAATTAGGAGATCCTGGAAAACCAACATCTAATAGTTTCTTAGATAAAGTAATAGGTTTTGATCCTTTTAAAAAGCCCAAAGGATACGATGTTCGTATAGAGGGACGTATAGATTCAGTAAATGAACTTCCCATATTTAAGAGGGAGGAGGGAATTGCTGATTATTTAGAGACTGAAGCTAAAGATTTTGTACCTTTTAGATTTGAAGTTAAAAATCAAGATGGGGGAACTAATAATATTATAGTTTTTAGAGCATTTTTAGATAATTTGACAGATGATTATAATGCCACTCACAACTCATACAAATATAATGGTAGGGGAGAAGAATTCTATACTTATAATAAATTTCAAAGAAAAATACAAATAGGTTTTAAAATAGCAGCCCAAACAAGGCATGAAATGAAGCCTATATATCAAAAAATAAATTATTTAGCGGCACAAACAGCCCCCAATTATTCCTCTGAGGGTAGGATTAGAACCCCTTATATGTTTTTAACTGTAGGTGATTGGTTTCAAAAAATTCCAGGATTATTATCTACAGTAAATTTAACATGGCAAAAAGATTATCCTTGGGAAATAGCCCTAGATCAAGCTACATCAGATGAGGGGAAAATATCAGGAAAAGACAAAGAGATGATGATTTTACCTCATGTGTTAGATGTTAGTATTAGTTTCCAACCAATCCATGATTTTACTCCTTCAAACGATATTACCTCTCCATTTATAGGAATTAATGGAAATGGGTTTGTTGATAGTTGGATAGAAGATTCTACTGATGTAGAAACAGCACTTGATAAACAGAAAAAAGCAAAAGCAGATTATATGGCTGGTTGTAATAACGGAATAGGAACTGGGTGTGCACCATCAGGAACAGAAACTAATTTATCTACTTTACCTAATAATACTACAGGAGAAATTAATATAACTACCACTAATAATAATTTTCAATATGGGACAGGTAACTCAACACTTGATCTTAATTCTGCTGACAACCCATACAACCCATAATGAGAAACAGAACACAAAATATAACCCAAAACAGAAATAATCAAGGAAAAAGATATTATCACGCTGTAAGATACCCAGAAATCCCCCTTTCTTCGAGGGATATTTATGTTACAACAATAACCGGCGATAGGCTTGATTCCCTAGCAAATCAGTTTTACCATGATGTAAGATTATGGTGGATAATTGTAATTGCCAACCCACAAATAGTTGGAAGAGATAGTTATGCATTAAAACCTAATTTAGAAATAAGAATACCCTCAAATTTATCTCTAATATTAAAAAATTATGAAAAAATAAATAAATAGTTATGTCCACAATTAGAGGAATATTTGAACCTTTTTATAAATATATTACAAATCAATTAAGAGTAAGACAAAGATTATTATTAAAATCAGCTAATATAAATAATACTTCTTTTAACCTAACTGAGATAGAATTAGAAGACCAGATTTTTGCAGATTCTTTAGATGGAGTACAACTGGATGAGGTTACAGTTGTAGGTGGTGATTTTAGAGATGAAAAATTCCTAACATACATTACAGAAAGACAATGTATTATTAGAATGGCTTCAGGAGTAGATGTAAAAGAAAAAAATAATTTATTAGAAGAAGGAGAAAGAGAAGCAAAAGGTAATGGTTTAGCTAAACGTTGGGTACTAGAATCAGGAATTAAGGGAAAATCATCAGGTTTTAATGAAGGAGGGTATGGAGACCCCACATTAAGATCAGATGCTACAGACAGTTTTGGTATAGTACCTATGCCAGGTATAACAGACGCAACTATAGAAACCCAATCAGATGATGGTGCCATAAGAGCAGCAACTATTAATTTTGTTTGTCATAATAGACGTCAATTAGAAATATTAGAAGCTTTATATATGAGACCAGGATATCCCCTCTTATTAGAATGGGGTTGGACGCCCTATATAAGTAATGATAATAAGATTGAAAGAGATGAGTTTTCTATACTAGATGATTTTCTAGATTCTAATTCAAATTTAAATTCATTAAACGAATCAATCTCAGGTTATAAAGAAGACTCAGGAGGTAATTATGATGGTTTTGTAGGTTTTTGTAAAAACTTTTCATTTAAAGTAAGAGAAGATGGAGGTTATGATTGTGCCACAGAAATTATGGCACATGGTGAAATATTAGATTCTTTAAAAATTCAAACAACCTTAGTTCCTAAAATAAGAACATCAGATGATTTTTTAAAATATAATACTAACGACAATAATTCTATTCAATCTAAATCATCCCCACAAGAATGGGAAATAATAGATAATTTTTTATATTATTTAAGATCTATAAAAGTCAATTTAAACAAAGCAGGATTATCAGCTGCTCTACAATATAGGGGAACGAATAGAGAAATAACATATCCTATCGAAATGATAAGGAAAGATGGCAAGCTAGAAGTTGCAACTGAATATCCTAAAGAAATTAGACAGAATAGTGGGGAGGGGGTAGCAGTAACCCAAGATTTTGTAGATAATTATCTTACAACATGGAATCTAAACGGAGAACCCACCCAAGGAGCTCGAATAGTGGGATCAGATGAAGAAACTTTCCAATACTCATATTTTGGTTATAATGATGAGAATGGTAATTTAATTCCTATTAATAAACTTAATGTAGTAGATAAAGATTATGGTCGTGGGTTTGGTCAAATACAAGAACTAGTAAAAGATATTACAAAAGTTAAAGATGAAGAAATTTCTAAACAATATGAGAATTGGGGAATTGATGCTCCTGTAAAAGTAGATATCCCAAGTTGGAATAATTTCCAACAACATGTTTGGAATGAAGAAGATGGTTTGGGGGGAGGAGACCAAAGTGTAAAAGGATACAGAACCTACTCTACAACAGGTATAGATCCTATGTTAGAAGGTACTATTCTTAAAGAAATGTCATTAGAAGAAGATAGTGCTGCTGATGATTCAGGGATAAGAAAAAAAATATTTATTAGGTGGGATTTAATTTGTCAAATTTTAAACAAAAAAGTTACTCCCCAATATAAAAAAGACCATGCATTAGTAGAATTAACTTATCTAAATCCTAACCAAACAACCTACCAATCAGGAGAAAATAGCACGGAAGATGATGAAGGTTATAAAAAATTCCCATCAAAAGAAGAAAAATACTACTTATCATATTCATCAAATGTAAAAACATACGATAGAGTATTTAGGGAACAGTTAGGACAAGATCAAGTTGGTGAATTTGGAACTGAAGAAAACACAAATTACCATAAAAATCAAGAAGCCCAATATACTGAAGCACATAAAAATGAGGGGATGGAATATAATACATTAGGTCATAGTTTTGACCCTAATATATGTTTAATGCCCCACCAACTTGATGCTATGAGAAGATCAGAATTTGGTGATAAAAATTATAAAATAAACCCACTTACTTCATTCACAAACACAGACTTCCCTTCACGTGCTATTGGGGGGGTTTATTTTAATTTAAATTATTTAATTTCAACTTATGAAGATGTTATATTAGAAAAACAAAAAGTAACAATAAATGGTAAAGAAACAACTAGAAAAAAAGTAAAAGAAGAATTTAGCTTCCACGATTGGATAAAAACTATATGGGGTGGGGTAAATGATGCATGTGGTGGTTATTATGATTTTAAACTACACACAGAACATTCAAGACCTCACGTAGCTAGAATAATAGATTTTACTTTTAGTGGTGATAATAAGGATATTAAAAGCAACAGACCTATCTTTAATTTTGACCCTCAAGGATTAGGATCTATAGCTAGAGAATCTTCTATTTCCTCTAAATTAGACAGTGATATGTCACATGTAATTTCTATAGCAGCTCAAGCTCCAAATGATATTAATTCTTTAGACGCTATGTCTTTTAAGGCATTTCATAAAAATATAACAAATAGATTTACTTCCTCCGAAAATAGTAAAGAGACTTTACAAAATCAACGTAAAGAAAATGAAGAACAGTATAAATTTGATGTAAAGCAATATAATGAAGCCTTAGCAAGTCTTCAATATTATATATTAAGAATGAATCAAAGTAATTATGAAACTGAATTAATAGCAGCAAAACAAGTTGGAGGTTATAATTATAATGAACATTACCGAAGACCTATGTCTCCTGATATTGCAAAAGGTATGGCTTCTAATTTAGAAGAAATGAAACATGAAATAGATGTGAGACATGGTGAAAAAGATGCTAATGGAATTCAGAACAACACATCAACTATGTCTTTAACTGATAAAGATAAAAATGGTAATGATATTTTAAGGCCCTATGTAGGATCCTTTAGGGAAGATACAACCTTCCATAGAAGTGCCATAATCCCTATTACAGTTAGTATGACTATAGATGGTATAGGGGGAATTCATCCCTTACAAATTTTTAAAATAAACCCAGATAAATTACCTTTAGGCTACCAAGACCCAAAAATAGTTTTTGTAGTAAAAAAAGAATCACAATCAATAACCTCAGGACAGGATTGGACAACAACCCTTGAGGGTAGTTTAACACTTCTAAATAATAACCCTAATGAATCTTTAACAACAAATGAATATCTTCAAACAAAAACACTACAAGGAGAAGAATTAGATAAATTAGATAATGAACAAAGTTTAACACCCGAGGCAGACAGATTAAGAAGGGAAATAAAATTACTATCATCTTCGGAAAATCCAAATTTAACTTTTACAATAGAAGAAAAAATAGGAGCTTCCACTATAACAGACCCTGGCCCACAATTATCTAGTGGAGGAGATATAGATCCACTACTAGTTGATACAGCAATGAGTGTTTTTAAATTAATAAAGATAGAATTACAAAACTATTTATCGATTAAAATAAGAATTACTGCAGGTAATGACCTTTACCATCAGGAGTTTTCAGAGAATACTAATTCTCTTCATAAAGTGGGTAAAGCTATGGATTTTACTATTACCCCTTACAACCCCCAAACCAAAGCAGCTGTAGAAAAAGCACTTACTGAATCTAGTCTATATTTTGAAAATGATTATGAAACAGATATTGATGACCATTTTCACTTTCAAGTTTAAAATAATATGACTTACATTCCAAAATCACAACTAACCATCAAAAAATCAGATGGAAACGAATTCAAATATCAAATTTCAAGTGAACCTTTTGAGGGATTCTATATGGAAACTAGTAAGGGAATAAGATATGCAGGTACTAACAACCTTTATCCAGGTCCTATAATAATACCTCTTCCAATAATCTCTAATAAAATCCAAGGTTCTAGTAAAGATATTAAAAGATTTAATATAATTAAAAAAAGTATAAAAGATTTTTTATTAAATACTATACCTATTCCCTCAATGAAAAAATATCCCTCAGAAAAAGATTACGATAATGGGTATTTTACAAGATATTTTTCAAGAAGAATCAATAAAGATGGATATCAAGAAATAGATAAAGATGTTTTTAAAAGTGTAAAAGGTAAAAATCAAAAGTATGACTATAATCTTTATGAAGTAGGAAGTATTAGATGGGAATTAAAAGGAAATGTTTTTAAACTTAATGCCTTAGCCTTAAAAACTAAAGAAAGAGAATTTAAAAATATATCTTATTTATTTCCTATTTTTGATGAATTTGCTAAAGAACCTTTTCAAAACCAAGAAAATTTATACACAGAAGGAGGAGAATTATATTATGGGGACAGTACTGAATATATAGGAGCATACCACATACATACTACAAGGGGACCTATGATAGGAGCTTACCATACAGAAGTAAACCATGATAAATTATATTATACAGATGAATTACCCGTCCCCCCTAACACATCTTATGAGGATTTTTTAAATAGTATAATACCCCCCGAAATTATACCCATTGAACCCGTAGATCCTAGAGATCCTAGAGAAAATGAAAGTAATAATGTAAGAAATGTTCTACCTTCACCAGAAAGTTATAATTGTATAGTATTATGGGGACCCCCCCCTCCTAATTTCCAAGGATTAACGAGAGAAGATGGAATGGTACCTATAGGAAGTAATTGTATTGATCCTGGAAATGGAAGTGGGTTATATAACATGAGTGCTGATTACGGGTATGGTCCTATAAATGGAGATCTTTTATATGCATGTCAAACTGGGTGTGAGGGTTTAACAACTTCTACTAATGATACTAGCGGAGGTGTAGGATGTATGATACCTTGGGACACAAATTATTGTGAAATGTGTACTATTCATGATCTAATACTTTGCGCGGGATCTTACAACACAAGTGGGGGACAAACAGGCGGCGGTAGTAGTGGTGGAATGGGGGGTGGTAGTGGTACAGCTACTTTTGAAGGAGACTGTTTTACAGGTGAAACCTTGATTATTATGGAAGATGGAAGTAATAAAAGAATAGATGAAGTAATAGTAGGAGATATTGTAAAAAGTGAAATAACTACATCAAAAGTAATTAGTATTGATACTCATAAAGAAAAAGATTATACAATTTATTCCTTAAATAATAAAAAAGCTTTTGTCACAGAAGAACATCCTTTCAAAACAACCACAGGATGGAAAGCAATTAACCCATTAGAAACTTTTAAAATACATGGTATAGAATCTAATACTTTAAAAGTAGGAGACATTTTAATTACAAAAGGAGGAACTGAAGAGTTAAAATCAATTAACCAATCAACAACAACTATAGCTACTGTTTATAATCTTCGTTTAGACAATGAACACGTTTATTATGCTAATAATTATTTAGTTCATAATGGTAAAGAATTAGGAGGTTTTAATTTACCTGGTTTAGATGATGATGATTGGGATTGGAATGTGTTAGCTGAAGAAACATGTCCTTGTGGGATGTTTGGTGGTGTAATATTATATGCCCCATGTTGTTGTAATGAAAGTTGTTAATCTATTTGGCTATTAGATAAATCTTTCATACATTGATAGGGTATGTTCTACCTTATCGAAACAAAAAATCAATTAAACCAACTAAAAGAGGAATTATCCTTAGATGGTTTACCTTATCTTGAATTTATTCAAGGAAATGACAACACACACCCTGCATTAGCAGAAATTATAGCCATTTATTTAAATATAAATTTTGAAAGCTACATCATCCCCCTTAACCATCCAGAATGTATAAACCAAAACAGAGATATTATATTTAGTTTATTGCAGGATTACAAATTTTGCATTTTAGATAAAAAAAGCGGCTTACATTCGGCCCCCACACTATCTTATACGGATATACAACACACCATATCTCCCTTAAACACACATACAAC
>TARA_R110000772_G_scaffold85674_2_pt1 | contig 11381 bp, 7 predicted proteins | sample TARA_R110000772 | Tara Oceans TARA_R110000772 (sample SAMEA4397948) | marine metagenome | biome: Polar Biome; feature: [SRF] surface water layer (ENVO:00010504); material: water (ENVO:00002006), including particulate matter (ENVO:01000060) such as... | depth 5 m | reverse complement strand
TTGCAGGTTCAAGTCCTGCAGGGGTCACCATCAGAGCCCTGCCCTAACGTTTCCCATTTGAACAAGCCAAGGACCGGAGCTTTCACCCCGGTCCCCTGAATTCGATTGCGTGACTGGTTTTCAGGCGGAAACTACTTCCGGCAAGGCCTTGCAGAAGCGTTCGACATCTTCGATCCTGCCCATCGAGACACGCGTCCATTCATTGTAGTCCATGTACTGGCCACGGATGTAGACGCCTTTTTCCTTCATCGCCTGCTGGACGGCGTTGGCCTCCTTGCCGGACTTGAAGTAGACAAAATTTGTCTGCGACGGCAGCGACTCGAGGCCGAGCACGCCGGTGGTCGCCAGGACCATTTCCCGCGCCTCGACGACCTTTCCCTTGGAAAAGTCGAGGAAGGCCGTGTCATCATAGCTGCCGATGGCCGCTGCGAGTCCCACGCCGGAAATCCACGACATCGCCGTGCTCTGGATCTTTGCGGCAGTCTCAGGCGACGAAATCGTATAGCCGACGCGGATGCCGGCCATCCCGTAAATCTTCGAGAACGTGCGCGATACGATCACGTCGTGGCCTTCCTTTATCAGGCCGATACAGGTGTTGCCTTCCGGATCGTTGGCGAGCTCCATATAAGCCTCATCGACGAGGACCGTCGTGACAGCCGACATGCGCTTCACCGCCGCCTTCAAAGTATCCGAGTCCAGTACCATGCCGGTCGGGTTATTCGGGTTGCAGAGCTGAACGAGCCCGGTTTCGCTTGTGACTTTCGCTTCGATGGTCGGCAGATCGATGCTCATGTCAGCGGCCAGCGGCACACGGTCGATCGCAGCCATGCCCAGATTGACAGCATAGAGCGCCGTTGTGTCCCAGAACAGGCGCGGCGCCACGATCGGACCCTTCTGGCCGTAGATCAGCGCAATGGCACAAAGCGCCTCGCCTGACCCGGTCGTGATGGCGATCATGTCGGACGTCACGCCGTGACGCTCGGCAATCATCTCCGCGAGCTTCTTGCCGGCGATGTCGGGATAATAGGCGCCCTTCTTGCCGGCATATTCGATCATCTTGAGGGCAGACGGCGCCGGCCCGTACGGGTTCTCGTTCCGCGACAAGAGCGCCACGCCGCCGCGTGGGCCGAGCAATTCAGGTTCTGCCGACGGCGCGTCAGCGGGAAACGCCGCCTGGGCCGCCGCCGGACCGGATGTAGTGCATGCGGTTGCGCACGCGACCGAAGCACCGACTGCGCCCGTCAGGACCCAGCGTCGTGAAATATCAAATGCCATTGTGTGTTCCCCAGTCATTGGTTGGAAGGTGATGGGGCCAGGACCCCGAGTGACAGGTCCGGACCTCCCTGGTCAGGAAGTGAATGAATTGTACAAAACGATCGCGGACGTTGCGACGAGATAAATCCCGAATACGCGCTTCAGGGCTACGGCGTTGAGACTGTGCGCGGCCCGCGCCCCAAGGGGCGCGGTCAGGAAAGACATAGCAGTAATTGCCAGAACGGCAATCACGTTGACATAGCCGATCGAGCCGAACGGAAGGCCCGGCTGGCCAAGCCCGAGAATGGCAAAGCCGATTGCTCCGGGTACGGCTATAAGGACGCCAAACCCGGCCGCCGTGGCAACGGCCTGGTGGATGGCCCGGCCGCATGCGGTCATGACGAGAACGGCAATCGTGCCGCCGCCGATCCCGAGGAGCGCGGAGAAGGCGCCGAGGAACGTGGCGATCCCCGCCAAGACGGGCCCTGCCGGCATCTCCTTCGCGATTGCCTTCTTAGGCTGAAGGACGGGAGCAATGAAATGCACACCCATCAGGAAGACGCCAATCGAGAATATCCATTTCAGTGAGCGGCCATCCATGTAGCGCGCGACAATGATGCCGAGCACCGCGCCGACAATGAGCCAGAGGGCCCAGTCGCGTATGACCTTGAAGTCCACGGCGCCCCGTTTGTTGTGCGCATGGACCGAGCGCGACGAGGTGACGATAATGGTCGCGAGCGACGTGCCGATCGCGAGGTGAGCAATGATGTCGCTTTCGACATTGAAAACGCTGAATGTGAGCAGAAGGGCGGGCACGACTACAAAGCCGCCGCCTATTCCAAAGAGCCCCGCGACAAACCCGGCGACGATGCCGGCTGCAAGCAAGACTGCGATCAACTGGCTGACATGAGCCAGGTCGAGTTCAGTTAGTGACATATTTGGGTGCTTCTAGGTTTTGATGGCTCGTACGGCGACACGCAAGGCGCAGTCCCCGCAACGACGCAGGGAGTGAGCGACCTCACCCCCTGCTGTTCCACAACCTGTCCAAGCAACGGCCAGGTTGCGCGTGGTTTCATCAGAAGCTCTTGGATGCTTTCAGATAGACGAAGCCCCCCTGCCAATCGACGATCGAGTCAGAACGGTAGATCCGGCCGTTGCCGGTTTCCCGCAGGAGCGGATAGTCTGCTTCGTCCGGGTATTCGTCGGTCACGTTCCGGGCGCCGATGGTGAACTTTGTCGTATCGTCATACGCGTAGCTCGCCTCGACATCGAACAGGACCTTGCCGCCAAACTCCTCGGTGATCAGGCCGCCCGGACAGCTGAAGCCATCCGTGTCGGCGCCCGTAAAGCACTGCGACGCCGTGGACGAGCCGAAATAGTTCGCCCGTCCCATGAACGTGTAGGCCCCGATGGAATGCGACGCCGTGAATGTCGCCCTGAATTGCGGCGTGCCGTTCTCGAAATCGTAGACGTCCTCTTCGAGGAACAGTCCGTCAATATTCACCTTTTCAACCGAGAACGTATTGTAGTTGGCGCTCAGTGTCAGGCCGGTCGAGCCTGCGCTGCCCCAATCGGCGAGATAGGTGACGACGAGATCGACGCCTTCAGTCGATGAGTCGAAGGCATTCTGGAAGAACTGGACCGCTCCGATCGTGTCGGCGCCCGGCACGTTCGCAGCCAGCAATTCGGTCCGGATATCGTCGGTGACAGTGATCGACCGAGACGCGTAGAACTGGTCCGAAATGTCGATCTTGTAGAAATCCAGCGTCACGCCGAGAGGCCCGAAGCTTCCGGTTGCACCGAGTGAGTAGTTCGTCGACTCTTCCGGCTTGAGCTCCTGGGCGCCAAGGAACAGCGAAACCGGATTGGAAGCCGGGAAGAGGCCTGACGCAACCGGTTCGCCGGCCGGGAAGCGGGTCGACACGTTGGTTGTCGACAGCTGGCCCGGCGTGGGTGCCCGAAAGCCGGTTCCGACCGAGCCGCGCAGGTTGATGCTCGGTGTGACCGACCAGCGCGCCGCGATCTTGCCATTGGTGGTTTCTCCGAAGTCCGAGTAATTCTCGAACCGTCCGGCGACCTCCACAAACAGCGCTTCCGTGACGTCAGCCGATGCGCCGGCATAAATGCCATAGCTGTCTCGGTTGAAAGACCCGGAATAGTCCGGCGAGTATCCCGGGAAGCCGTTCGAACCAACGCCGTTGACCTGGTAGACCGGATCGGAAGAATCCGAGCAGTCCAGAGTCGAGCCGTTGGCAATCACACTCAGCCCTGCCGCCGTTGGCGCCATTGCATCGCAAAAGCCCCAGGGATCCGCAAAGCCGTAAATACCAGCAATGTAGGATTGCTCGTCGCCGGGCACGGCTTCATAGCCTTCGTCGCGCCATTCGGCCCCGAAGCTGAGATCGACCGGGCTGGCGAACGAGGCCACCTTGTATTCGTAGACGAAATCGGCAGCGACCGCGACTTCATCCGAAATCAGGTCACCCGGATGAAACGTGTTCGGCGAGCCATCGCCGAGAGACGGGTTCACGGTATCCGTCAGCTTGTAATTGATCTGGTTCTTCCCGTAGCGAGCCGAGAAGTCATAGCTAAATCCAGGCGAGAACTCGCCCTTGATTCCGCCGGTTGCCGAATAGTCGACAACATTGCCGAAGAAGCGCGGCACAAAGCCAGCCGGGAACCGTTCGTCGAAGCTGTAGGTCGACCCGTCCTCGAGGCGAATCTGGGGACCGTTCACCGAGTTGCCTGGATAGCGGTAGTTGAAGTCGCCGTCCCCGGACGAGTTCGAATAGTTCGCGAAGCCGTACAGTTCCTGACCGCCTGCGAGCGTGTAGCCCATATTGATGAACGACCGGAACGCCTCCGCCTCGGGCTGCCCCCAGAGCTGGACGTTGCTCGTATCGAAATCGCCGCCTGGACCGTACAGGTAGGCCTTGTCCGGATTCGCCGCGACATAGGCCGCGACGTCGAACGAGGTTGTCGAATCCCACTGCTTGCCTCGGTTGGTGGGCTGAGATGACGTCCCTTCAAGGCTGATATTGATGAAACCGTTGTCGCCAAGGCCGAGGCCGATGTTGCCGGCGATCAGAAGATCTTCTCCGTCGCCTTCATAGTACTGACCGCCCTGCACGGTCAGTGAGGCACCATCGGCTGAATCCTTCAGGATGAAGTTGATCACGCCGGCAATTGCGTCAGAACCGTATTGTGCGGCAGCGCCATCTCTCAGTATCTCGACTGTTTTCAGAGCCGATGCCGGGATGGTTGCGACATCGGGACCCTGGGTTCCCGAACCACCGATGGAGACGAGGGCAGCCCGATGACGGCGCTTCGAGTTCACGAGCACGAGCGTCTTGTCGGATGAGAGCCCCCGCAAGGCCGCAGGCCGGATGAATGTCGATCCGTCCGAAATCGGCTCGCGGCCGATCGTGTAGGACGGGACCAGCGTCTTGAGCACGTCATTGGTGTCGGTGAAAGACACGTCGTTGATCGTGGCTTCATCGAGAACGTCAATCGGGACGGCGGAATCGGCTATCGTGCGCGGCTTGCCGCGCGAGCCCGTGACCGTGATGGTCTGCTGGACGGACACTGAATCCGTTACGGCCAGCTGCTGAGTCATTGCGGCTTCCTGTGCGGTCGCCGTCAGGCAGCCGGCCGCGAGGACCACGCCTGACATCAGATATGTGCGAAACGAAAGTTTCATTGAAATTACCCCATATTATTGCGCTGCTTTCAGGCAATGCGACCCCATCCGCCGAGACGGATATGTGAACCCTCCCCAGACTGATGATCGCCGCGCGATTCGCCGGAGGAGCCGATGCGGGAGAGCTGAACTCCCGCTTTGAATTTTGAGAATTCGCCGAAGGCGAAGCACATGACCGACCCGCCGCTGGGTCGCTTCTTGGGTTCAGCTTTGAACTTGAATCCAGCAGACCCAGTGAACGCCCGCGTTCAAACCAAAAACTTGGGGTTGCGTTGAAATAGACTGAGCATCGCCCACAAATGATGCACCGCAGCAATCGGGCCGCTCAATGCGGCAGCACATCAGGGAGCAGCAATCGTGCTCGGGCCTGCCGCAAAAGCAGGAACGCCGGCATCGGTTCAGGGGAGAATGTTGGAAATGGCCACGATTGTCTCGGCGATCTCACGCATTGGCTTGCCTCGAGCCATTGCCATCTTGCGCAATGCTTCATAGGCCGCGTGCTCGCTCAGGCCGCGCTGCTCCATGAGCAGACCCTTAGCCTTCTCAATCAGCTTGCGGGACTCAAGGTCGCTTTTCGACCTCGAGAGTTCCTTCAGCAAGGCGTCCGTCAATCTGAAACGCTCGATGGCAACATCCACGACTGTTGCGACCCGGTCAGCGGCAAGTCCCTTGACAATGTACCCGCTTGCACCGGCGCGTATGGCGCGGCGCGCGAGATCGTCTTGCTCCGTCTCGACGAATACTGCGACCGGCATGGGCCTGACACGCGCCAGCTCTTCGATCGTCTTGATCATCGCGCTGTCGGGCGATTGCCGGCTGATGATCAGGATGTCGACCGTTTGCGCATCGGTGGCCGCGAGCACCGCGGCCGTGGTCAGTTCACTGATCCGATGCAGGCTGGCTTTGCCCGAGAGGCCCGCGTCGAATATTTCCACGCGCGTGTCGTTGTTGTCCACCAGAAGAATTTCGAGGGGCAATGTCGGCTGCGCCTTTTCACGCGAATTCATCATGGCTCCGAGTACATTGTCTGACGATGCACGCCGTCCTGGTGTCGCAATTTGCCATGATCGTGAGTCCCGCCCGCTGGAAGATCGTTGAATGATCACGATTTTCGGCGTCGCTCGCAGAGGAATACAAGGCGTTTCGTCACTAAAAAGGGAAAGTTGCCGCTTTCAGATGCACGCTTGTGCATCTTGACCCGTCGCGTGCCAACAACTTGGCTATCCCGGCCTCAAGCGTGCCGCGCCAAGCGCGTCCTTGACGCCGGGCCGCGCCTATTCCGCCGGCGCTACGGCCAGGTCTGCCTCTTCCGATTCCCGTTCAAGCTTGCGAGCCACGTCGCCGGGTGAGCCCGACTTGCGCGCGAACAGCGCATAGGCCGTCGGAACGAACAGGACCGTGATGAAAGCAGCGGTGATGACGCCGAACAATATCACCACACCAATCGCCTGACGGGTCTCGGCCCCTGCGCCTTCGGACAGGATGAGGGGAAGCGATCCTGCAGCCGTCGTCAGGCCGGTCATAATGATGGGGCGGAAGCGCGCCAAGGAAGCTTCGCGCAAGGCTGCGTCGAACTCCATGCCTTCGTCACGAAGCTGATTGGCAAATTCGACGATCAGGATGCCATTTTTCGCGGCCAGGCCAACCAGCATGATGAGGCCGATCTGCGTGTAGATATTGATCGTGTTGCCCGTCAGCCAGAGGCCGAGCAGGCCTCCGGCAATCGTCGCAGGCACACAAAGCATGATGATGATCGGGTGCCGATAGCTTTCGAACTGTGCCGCGAGAACGAGGAAGACGATGACCAGGCCAATGGCGAAGACAAACAGGATCGAAGACCCTGACGACTTGAAGTCGAGCGACTGGCCTTTGAAGTCGATCTGGGCTTCAGGAGGCAGCACCTCGCGCGCCACCCGCTCCATGCCGCTCAAGGCCGTCCCGAGGGATACGCCGGGGGCCAGTCCCGCCTCGATGGTGATGGAGCGGACGCGATTGTACCGGTTAAGGCTTGGACTGTCGGCAATCGACCTGATCGTGGTCAGGCTGGATAGGGGGATGAGTTGGCCGGAGCGCGATGACCGAACATAGATGTTCTGGATATCCATCGGCGTGTTCTGGTCTGATCGCAGGCCTTCGAGGATGACGTCATACTCTTCGCCATTGTCCGTATAGGTTGTGACGCGCCGTGATCCGAGCATCGTCTGCAACGTGCTGCCAACCTCCGACACGGTGACTCCGAGATCGGCGGCGCGCTCATAATCTATGGAAATCCGGAACTGCGGCTGCGTTTCCTTATAGTCCCAATCGATGTCGACCAACCCGGGATTATCCGTTTCCAACGCCGCTACGAACGTATCGCGCCACTGGGTCAGGTCTTCGTAGGAGGGCCCGCCTATGACGAACTGGATAGGCTTTCCATTTCCGCCGCCAAGCCCCTGCCGCATGATGGCGAAGGCGCGGATGCCCGGAAGATCGGAGAGTTTTCCGTTGATCTCCTGGATGATCGTGTCGGCTGGCCGACGATTGGCCCAATCGTCAAGGACGACAATGACAAACCCTTCATTGAACCCCGACGTCCCAAACCCCGGCGCACGCAGCAACAGGCGCGTGGCTTCGCCCGACTCCGAATAAGGCAGCAACCGGCGCTCGATCTCGTCCAGATAGGTGGACATGTAGTCGAAGGATGCCCCTTCCTCGCCCCTGATGCTGATAAAAAAGCTGCCGCGATCCTCGCGCGGGACATACTCTTCGTCGATATGCTGGAACAGCCAGACGGCACCGCCGAAAATGCCGCAAAGCATGATCGCCACGAGGATGGGACGGTGAATCAGCCGGTCGAGAATCCAGCCATAGCCGGCCTTCAAAACGCCGAACGCACCATTGATCACGTAAGGTATGAACCTGAGAAGTCCGGTCGTTGCTTTCGGCTTCAGCAGCTTTGACGCCAACATCGGCACCAGCGTAAGCGATAGAATGCTTGAGAATGCGACGGCCGCCGCCATGGTCAGCGCGAACTCGGTGAACAACCGCCCGACATTGCCCTCAAGAAAGGTGATCGGGATGAATACCGAAATCAGCACCAGCGTCGTGGCGATGACTGCAAAGCCGACCTGGCGCGTGCCGCGATAGGACGCAACGAGCGGGGATTCGCCCAACTCATCCATTCGGCGGTGTATGTTCTCAAGCACGACAATCGCGTCATCAACGACCAGGCCAATCGCCAGCACGAGCGCCAGCAGGGTCAGCAGGTTGATCGACAGCCCGAGGGCGAAAAGGACGATGAAGGTCGAGATGATCGAGATCGGGACGGTTATGGCCGGAATGATCGTGGAGCGCACGCTTCCGAGAAAGAGGAAGATGACAAGCGTTACCAGACCGACTGCGATGAAGAGCGTATTGTAGACCTCGCGAATGGAGGCGTCGATGAACACGGACGAGTCGAAACTCTGCGCGATAACCATGCCTTCCGGCAGTGTCTCGTTCAACTCGGCGGCCAGTTCGCGCGCGCCCCGGGCCACGTCCACGGTGTTTGCCGTCGATTGCTTGATGATACCCATTCCCACCATCGGAACGCCGTTGCCGCGGAACGTGTTGCGATCTTCAGCGGTGCCGCGCTCTACGCGGGCGACGTCTCCCAGCCGGACCAGGTAGCCATCATCCCCTTGTGCAATGACAAGGCCGGCAAAGTCTTCCGGGGTCCGGAACGCCCGTTCGATACGGACGGTGAATGTGCGGGAATCGGACTCAAGGCTGCCTGCCGGCGCCTCGATATTCTCGCTGCGCAGGGCCCGTTCGATATCGCTGACGGCGAGATTGCGCGAAGCGAGCGCGCGCCGGTCTATCCAGATTCGCAAAGCGTAGTCGCGCGCTCCGCCGACCCGCACTCGCGCGACACCGTCCAGCGCAGAAAACCGGTCGACGAGAAAGCGGTCTGCATAGTCGGAGAGCTCCGGCGTGGTCAGGTTTTCGCTCGCCAGGTTCAGCCATATAATGACATCATCATTGGCATCTGCCTTTTCGATTTCGGGTGGGTCTGCCTCCGGAGGCAATTGGTCAAGCACGCCCGAAACCCTGTCGCGAATATCATTGGCAGCCGCATCAATGTCCTGGTCGATGCTGAATTCGATACTGATGCGAGACCGGCCATCCGTCGAATTGGAATTGATGAACCTGATGCCGGACACGCCGGCAATGCGATCCTCGATCACGCGTGTGATACGGGTTTCAACCACGTTCGCCGAGGCCCCAGGATAGCGGGTGTCGATCGACACGATCGGGGCATCGATGTCGGGATATTCGCGCAGTGGCAGCCGGTTATAGGCGACCAGGCCGAATATGATGAGGATGAGCGACAGGACCGATGCGAAGACCGGGCGCTTCACCGAGATGTCAGACAGCAGCATCCGGGTTAATCCGCGTTGGCCGCAGCGCCGTTGCCGGATGCACCCGGCAAGATGGCTGAGCGGTCGCGGACAATGATTTCAGCCCCTTCGCGCACGCGGATAGCACCTTCGGTGATAATGCGCTCACCTTCTTCGAGGCCGGACAGGACCTCGACATTGCCGCCCTGGCGCAAGCCGATCTCGACCTTGCGCTGCCGCGCGATCATCCTGTCGCCATCGTTGACAGCAACCAGAACAAAATTGTCGGGCCCGAGCGGCTGGATCGCGCCTTCAGGAATGGACAGCGCGGTGCGCGCATCGGCAGAGATGGTCACGCGCATGAACATGCCGGCTTTGAGTGTTTTGTCAGGATTGGGCAGGATCGCGCGGACGCGCACGGACCGCGTCACCGGATCGATGGAATTGTCGACGCTGTCGATCGTGCCTGAAAAATCCATCCCGGGCAGGTCGTCCGTGGCAGCTGTCACCGCCACACCGGCCTTCAGCGACCGGAGGAAGGTCGACGGCACCAAGAAGTCGAGCTTCATCTGGCTATCGTCCACGAGTGTCGCAACCACGTCACCGGGCCGAACGTAAGAGCCGACACTGACCATGCGGAACCCGAGCACACCATCGAAGGGTGCGACAAGGACGCGATCTTTCTGACGGACCTGTACCGCACGGAGCTGGGCGTTGGCATTTTCGAGATCTCGGCGGGCTGCATCCAGCGACGTCTGCGCGATGGCGTCCTGCTCTGCGAGCTGGATGGCGCGCTGGTACTGGCGGCGCGCTTCGTCTGAATTGGCTTCCGCAGCCTCGACAAGTGCGACCTGTTCGCGCTGAGCGAGTGACAACAGCGTCTTGCCCGCCACCACGCGCTCACCGTCATCAAAATACAGGGCTGTCACGCGGTCGGCGACGTTGAGTGTCAGGTCGACACGCTCATTCGCCTTGAGCGTGCCCAGGGCCTCGATCCGCATCGCGAAGTCCTGTTTGCCCACGTCCGCGACGAAGACGCTTGCCGGTCCCCGCGCCTGGGCGGATGCAGGCAGGCCCGGGATCAACACGGCAAATACAACAGCCGCCAAGCCGAGCGGCCGGAAAAGTCTCCAGGAGCTACCAGTATGTGCCATTCAGTTGCCTTGTGATGTTCAGGCCTGCGCCTCCGAACACCTTAAAATTAGCTGGAAACACCAGTTTATATAAATCCAGCCTCCGATACATCACGATATAGGGCGCAACGGCCGGAAGCCAACACTCGTGCTTTCTGCCAATTATCGCACCGAAAACCCAATGATTTCGCAACAATAACGGAAAATTGACCCGCTATGGTCATGCGTCAGGCGTCCACGTCTGGTTTCGAAGCGTCTTCCAGACCGAGTTCCGCGAGCACCTCATCTGTGTGCTGGCCGATGAGCGGCGCGGGACGGATCGGACGGCGTGTTTCGCCCCGGAAAATGACCGGTGGCTGGGTTTCCCAATAGTCGCCTTCGGTTGGATGGGTGCGTTTCTGGAAGAAGCCGACCGCCTGGAGGTGCGGATCGTCGCGCAATTCGCTGATATCATTGACGCGTGCAGCCGGAATATCGGCGGCCGTGAAAGCATCCAGCCAGAACTGCGTCGGTTTGGCAGTGAGAAAGGCCTGAACGCGCTCCATCATGTAGGGCATGTTGTGATACCGGCCCCGGCGGTCGTTGAGGCGCTCGTCCTGCAGTTCCTGGGGTGCTTCGAGCACGTCGAACAAGCGGATCCAGCGCGCGTCGACATAGGGCGCGATCGTTATCCAGCCGTCGGCGGTCTGGAGCGGCTGGCGGGACGGATCGACCTGGCGCTGGTAGCAGGCCGGGCCATTGGGCGGATCGAATGTCTCGCCATAGAGATGCTCTTCCAGCAGGAAGTGAGTCACGCATTCAAACATCGGCACTTCGACATGGACCGCTTCACCGGTGCGGTCGCGCTGGCGCAAGGCCGCCAGCGTCGCGTAGACCGCGTGCAGCCCGGACACTTTGTCCGCGATCGCCATTGGCAGGAATCGGGGCGCCGGA
>TARA_R110000772_G_scaffold268701_2_pt1 | contig 11402 bp, 14 predicted proteins | sample TARA_R110000772 | Tara Oceans TARA_R110000772 (sample SAMEA4397948) | marine metagenome | biome: Polar Biome; feature: [SRF] surface water layer (ENVO:00010504); material: water (ENVO:00002006), including particulate matter (ENVO:01000060) such as... | depth 5 m | reverse complement strand
TAGAAGCCCATTGATCGACACGGAGTGGCGTCGATGGGTAGTTCACAGGCTCGATTTTTAATTGCTAGGTGATTTTTAAAAGTTTAAAACTATTCAGCTCAGTTATGTTTACAGAGCAGTCGAACTTCTCAAAGAACCGAGTTACGTTATTCAAAGTAAGGGGTTATTTGATTTAAATTTCAACCATACCGCCTTAATAAGAAGCTAAAAAATAGTTGCTTATACTTTAGCGACGTAGGGTTAGGAGGCATTTTTTGTCTTTCTTAATTGACTTGATATGTTTTTGATACCAGAATATATTAAATATTGGTATTGGAGGTTGGCATGGCGAAAAATACAAGTGTTACATTAGGTGAGCATTTTGACTCATTTATTAGTCAGCAATTAGAGACTGGTAGGTATGGATCTGCAAGTGAAGTTCTAAGAGCTGGATTAAGAGCCTTAGAAGATCAAGAATTGAAAATGAACAATCTAAGGAATATGTTGGTTGAGGGAGAAAACAGCGGAATAGCTGACTATTCATATGACACACTATTGAGTGACTTAGATAAAGAAAATCATTGATATGAAATTTCATATATCTAAAAAAGCTAAATCAGATTTAATAAAAATCGCTCGTTACACGCAACTTAACTGGGGCAGGCAGCAGAGAAATGACTATTTAAAATTACTTGATAGCGTTTTTCATCAAATTGCAGAAGAACCAGAGCTAGGTTATATTTGTGATTACATTAGAGAAGGCTATAGAAAGCGACCGCAAGGGAGTCATGTCATCTATTACAAAGAATTCGGCAAGAAAGAAGTTGTAATTATTCGAGTTCTTCATAAAAGCATGGATATACACCGGGCTCTCTGAAAACGTAACTGGCCAACAATACTGTCCCAGATAGACTCAAGTGGATCTATACGCGTTCGCCATTGGCGTTTATTAGACAATGGCTGCTCATCCAGTTTATCAATGCGCCTTGCTGAACGTTCAGAAATACCTGCTTTCGCAGCCGCGATAACTTGGCTATTACGCTTTCTATGTTTCATATAAATAGTGACCTGCTGATCAGTGATTCGTGTTCCCGGCACAGTGAACTCCTCCGTTCTGCTGTACCGAACCTTATCAGAACAACCGGCCAAGATAATTGTCGCTAGACCGGCCACCGTAATTGTCGCTTAATAAACAGGTAGATAATTAATATTAAACATTGTTTTTCATAAATTTAATCATTCGAGAATCGTTCAAAATATCATGATCAAGTAAGTCCTTATTTTTATTTAAGTATTTTTTAAGTGGTGGTCTTGAGCGATAGTATGATTGATAATCACCATTTAAAGCTGTTTTTATTATGAAATCCGAGTACCTTAATGCGTTTTGTATATCATTAAGTTTTGCTTTTTCTGAATCATTTTTATTAATTAAACTTGGGTTTAAAGATGAAGTTGTAATTTGGGATTCCCAGTATTTAATTACATTCTTCACCTTCTCTGAGGTTATTATGGACATAGGGTTTTCTTTATGTTCATCAAATAAGTCAAAAGCAACTCTTTCAAGCTCTCGAAAGTTACCTTCCCATTCATGTCTACGTAGTTCCAGTAATGCATCTTTCTCAAGAGTCGGAAAATAAGATAGTATTTTTTCTATTTTTCCTTCTAGAATATCTTCAAAGGTAACAGCTTCTAAACTTTTCCATAGGTAAGTGGATAAAAGATTTCTTAAATATCTATTTTCATGATCTACTTTAAGTTTTTCACTCAGAGAAGGAAATGACTCTATATGACGAATTCGGTAAAGGATATCTTTGCGTAGACGGTTTTGTTGAAGTAATGCGCTTATATTTTCGTTAATAGCTAACACAACTTTCACCTTGAAGGACTTTCGGTTGCTATCATCGCCAATACGAGCAACCTGAATGTTATCTGAAACAGCGCTTAATAAATCAAGTAATTGAGCCTGAAATGTTACGGGTGCTGATTGGAATTCGTCTAAGAATAATACACCATTGTTTGCGTCCTCAAACCAGCCTGCACGTCCTTCTTTGTTCGCATCTGTGAAAGCACCTTTAACATAGCCTTTCATCCGTGCCTCCAGCAAAGATTCACTTATCGATGAAAGATTAATTTCTACAAACGGTTGATTAATTTGATGAGAGGATAACAAGCGTGCGGCATATGATTTCCCAGATCCAGTCGGACCCGATAATAATATCGTACCACTTTTGGTTTTCCAGCTACCTTTATTTTTACCGTATGTTGATATCATATTTTTATGCAATTGCCCAATAAGTGAAAAGAGTGGGCTGGTACTTTCATCATCTACAGGTAAAGAAAGAAATACCCATTTCAGTTTTCCGTCCGGTTGCAAATGATTAAGTAGCTCATTGATGTCTTTCGAAAGCTTATCTATGAATGTTTTAACTTTTGGTTTTGCTCTAATAGACCAACTGCTTGGAAATACGAATGCCACTTTAAGATTGCAGATTTTTTTTGCTTCGTTTATGAGATCATTTAAAAGACGAGTATCTCGGTTTCCCATAGACTTTGAGATAGTTATATTTAGAAACTCACTGGGAGCAATTTCTTGTATAGCTACGGCATAAATTTCATTACCATCAAGTTCCAGGTAATCAGTCTCCTCCCTAGCAAAAACTTTACTTACGGCAATACTCCATAGAATTTTATCTGCTGCTTCCACTAATGCTTTCATAGGATTTCTTTCTATTTCAATAGAGTTCCAATTTATGCATCTATCTAGTTTTTCAGTATCACTTTCATATGAAATATAACAGGTGTTTTTAAGCTGTTTTATTTTATTTTTATATATTTCGTCAAGAAATATATATTTAATTTCATTCACGCTGCCTACCATAAATTTCATCCGATGAGTTCATCTAATGCATTATATTATACTTTGCATTTATTTTTCATTTATTCTTCATTTATTTTATATTTTATTATTTAATTAAATCAGTGGCTTATCTGTTTTTTTTATTTTTTATTTAATTGGCACGAATTTAGCTTTTGTATATCCAGTAACACAGTGGTTGTGTGGAATTTAAGGGTATTAAAATTATGACTTTCAATATAGATAATGTTGATGACATTGAGAAATTAGTAGGTGCTTTGCATCTAAGGGTAAAAGGTAAGTTTTTATTATCTAAAGAGGTAGCTAGTGTTTTGTTCGATAGACTGAGTCAATTTGCAAAGGAAGGAGGTATAGTAATCAACGTTCATTCCTACTCTGATGATTGGATTTGCACTAGTAAAACGGTAATTACTAGTAAGGGATCCTTAACTCACTACTCTTCAAATAGTATTTCTAATTCTTTTTTGAGTGCGTGCATCTTTACTGGAAGTCTTTTTACAACCTGTGTGACTCTCATATTACGTTCACGTAAAAATTATGTTTATTTACAAACCGTTTAGAGCTTAAGTAAGCGTAAACCATTTCAATAGGAAGTATGTAATGAATTTATCATTGACAGATGTAGTACAACGTAGCTTGGTTAATAAAGATGATGTGAAGCCACTGCTGAAATATTTGAAGCTTGATGAAGGAGTCTTAGATTATAGCGCAGGTGAAGAGCGTCAGACGTCAGAGTCGATAGCTAAAACTATTCGAAAGCTCGGAAGCAATGATTTTGCAACTCTCTTTCGTGTAGGTAAAGGGGTTCAATATAGCGAAGTGGTATTTGATGTTGGCAAGAAACTAAAAGCTAATGTTTTGGAAAGAAATTCAGTAGAGAAAAATGAGAGTATCATTCTTCTAAAAATGTTTGAAGACGCCCTTGAGCGTATGACTGATGAAGAAAAAAGAGCCATATTCCGATCAATTGGTTTGAATGAGAGAAATATCCCTACTGGTCCTATTACTACAGCTTTTTTGCAAGGATTTCTGTCCCAATATGGAGGTTTTTATATTTATCAAATATCTGTAATTGTAGCTAATATGGTTTCAAAAGCTTTGCTTGGAGCTGGTCTCAGCTTCGCGACTAATGCTGCGATTACACGAACAGTTGGTACCTTACTAGGGCCTATAGGTTGGATCGCTACAGGCCTTTGGTTAGCGATTGATCTTGCTGGGCCTGCTTATAGGAAAACGGTTCCAGCTGTAATACATATTGCTCTTTTACGGAGTATTTTAGTTAATAAGATAACTATAGGTGTAGTAGGAGATGGCTCTTCAGGAAAAGACTCTTTAGTTAAAGCTGTTTTCGGATTAGATACTGACATTAATCCCATAGCAGGATCTACTGAAACTGCTTTAAGTTACTTCCTAAATGAAAAAGGTAATGCTGTTCTAGTAAATTATCCAGGATTTAACGATTATAGAAGCCATGTAAATAAGTATACTGATGACCTTCTTCATCACACAGATGTTTTTGTTATGGTTGTTGATATTAATCGAGGCATATCTAAGGTAGATATGGATATTTTGAAGAAAATTGAGACTTTCAATAAGCCTATTTTAATATGTTTAAACAAGATAGATTTAGCTAGGAGTCAAGCCGATTTCTTGGAACTTGAAGAAGCAGCAAAATCGCGTTTGAAAGGATATCCAATGATAAATACCTCTTTTGACCCTGATACTCGTTTACAAAATAAAACATTTGGGTGCTTATCAGTTTATAACTGGATTAAGAAAGCTATTGAAGATGCTGGAAAGGATGTTGACGGTGGCAACTTTACCCCTCCACCAACCGATTTATAAAGATTTTTATTAAGATAAATTTGACTATACACAGACTCGTTTGATGAGCGTACTTGATTCCGTGGCAACATTTAGCTTACCACTGTAGTAGCCGTCTTGAATTGGATAACTAATTTAGAGAATAACATCTTAATTAGTTTAGGCTGGGGAGTTTCTGTGATCATATTTATTTTTCAAAAAATACATTTCTAATAATAAGTTTAATTCTATAAATATAAAGGTTTGAAAAATGCCAAAAATTAAATGTAAACGTTGTAATTTCGAAGAAGAAGCAAATAAAGAGTTTTTCTTAAAAATTTTAGGCGGAGGTATGGTTGGATTCGGAGGTTACGCTTGGATTGCTTACCTTTTTGCTGGTACTGGTTTTGCTCTTGCTATCTGTATAGCAATAGTGGCTGGGGGCGTTACGATGCTAGCGTTTTCTGATCAGATAACAAAATGGGTATCTGAGAGGTACGATTGTCCAAAGTGCGGCAAACGTGAATGGAGCTTGGTAAAATAATATCAAATATGGTTTGAGCTTCTGTTTACATCAAGTATTCGAAGCTCATTTAAAATTTTATTATAAATTTCCTACGCACTTCAATACGGTAATTCTAAAATTCAGGCTCAAATTAAAACCTAATTAATCTCTCAAGATAAAATAAATGATTAAAACAAGCACAAAAATTAAACTATTGAAAGCTGGGGAGTCAATTAATCGCATTTAATTATGGGTATATCTGTCCAACGAGTCGTGTAATGTGGCGATGAAAAAGCCCTTTTCATGTTCCATGATTTTGTGAGTTTTTCACTTCCTAAAGATAAAGTTCCAACCCCATAACGCTTATTTATTGCATCCAAGCACGCCATTACTTCTGGTTTATCTTTACTCACAGAAAACATATCCGCTTGTTGAAATAACTCACTTTCTAATTCTATTGCGCTAATACCGCAGCGATAAAAGCGTGTATTAGGTTTAAAAATATCATTAATAACATCTGAAACAGCCTTAGCTATAACACTGGTATCTGATGTAGGTATAGGAAAATCATAGAGCAAAGATTTTTTATAATACACGTCTTCGTGCGGCGAGCTTACAGCGGATATAACGAGTCGTTTTGCTAATGATTGTTGTTTTCTTAGTTTGCGGCCAACAATCGCTGCGTGTGTTACGAGGGCTGATTTTAATGTATTTAAGTCACTTACTCTTTCGCCGAAACTTCTTGTCGAGTAGATTTCTTTTTTATTTTGTTTTACTTCATCCCAACTCAAACAGGTGGACTTTCCAGCTTTAACTAGACACCGGCTTATAATTTTAAAGTACAAAACGGAAGTATACTTCCGATTTTAAGCCTACTTTGCCATATGTCGGAAGTAAACTTCCGTTACGAGGGCTTCAAAGGTATTTATCGGAAATATACTTCTGTCTTTTGATAGCGTTGTTAACCTAGGTAGCTATATGAGCAACTTTTCAGGGGGCTTATTTGAGCGAAAACCGGTCATTGAGGTTGGCTAAATATAAGTAAATTGATTGTTCAAATTGTTCTTTGCTCATATGCTAATAATATATGAACAATGCACGCGTATTATTCTATTAAACTTACTTTAAAGTTTTAGAAAACTTAGTGATAGTAATACCTTAAGTAATTTGTTAAAACTATATAAAGTAGATAAATGAGCGTTAAGTCGTCGGAAATATGCGCGATGAGCGCACTATTAAATTGGTTAGCCCCAGGAGGTTTCGTGGAAAGAGTTCCCGTTTACTTGGATAGTAATGTCATCATTGATATGGCCGATGGGCGCGAGAACGATCTTCTTGGGCTAGTCATGAGGAGCATTTATGAAGGACCATACTGTTATCCATTTTCCGCAGAGCAAATTTCTGAAATTACAGACAACGAAAGGCAAGCTAGAAACGAATCTAGGCTGATGCTGTTATCTGACTTAAGCCGTAATGTTTATTTTGAACACAGTATCAATAGTCTTCAATTTCGTACTGAGTCTACTACTCAGGTTTATGAAACAATAAACGAAGTTTCATTATCTCAAAATTGGGAAGCTGATTTTGCTAATTTTATTTCTTTCGAGCAGCAGTTAGAGGCTAGAACTGCTTATGGCCTGTCAACGGATGACCTAAATAACCTATCAGCTGAAGAAGCGATTACCAAGATAAACTCGGCGCTATCAAATTACGAGTATGAGCGTGAAGAAGGACAAATAGATCCTCCGAGAACGCTTAACGATATGTTGGATTACTCTGAGCAGAATATGCGAGAGCACTTCTCCCAGGTATGGGAGTCAATGGGCGCAAATATAGAATCTCATCTACGGAACTGTAAATTAGTTAGTTTGTTTTCATTTATCGATACATTCGGCTTCTGGAGTGACTCAAAGAGGACGTACAAAAAAGGTTCACGCTTAGCTGATAGTCGTCACGCATTTAACGGGTCCTATTTTAAGTGTGTAGTATCGAGGGATAAACGGCTTCTAAAAAAATCAGAGGCAGCATATAAGTATTTAGACATTACGACACAATGCTTTCATACAGATGAATTCAAAGCGCATTTATATGATTTGCTTTCGGGACAAAGCTAACAAGGCCAGGCACAGCGACTACTTTTCGTTGCGGCTTCGCCACCATTACAAAACCGTGCGTGCTGGCGGCATTAAGTGTTCATGAGGTCAGTTAAAGAATGAGTTTTAAAATTAATAGAATTAGCAGTAACAGTCTTGGGACACATTATGGCATTTTTCAAAATGGAGAGTTAATCCATCAAGAATTTAGTCGGACGGCTGCAGAAAAAGTACTCGGAAAATTGCAGATTGGAAAAACGATTGAAGAAGCATTAAAACCTGACCCAGCCCCCAAGCCTGAACGAGTGACTGCTCGACTTGTGACACCTCAAGTTTCATCGACTAAGCAACATAAAGCTCTTTTCCCTACAGCGGTAGCAGCTGAAAGAAAATTCAAGTATGACCCGGTGGTCTACCGCCAAATTGCGCTCTTTAAGGTAAATGAAATCGTTCAGATGACGAATCGAAAGGGGCACAGTTCAACAATACACATTACAAATATAGTGAAATTGAGCTGGCACCAACTCCAACTGTTAGTCTCATGTGGTAACACTAAGTTCGAGAAACAGTATTTACTTTATAAGGAGTACAGTACAAAGTATAGAGCAAATAGCGTTTTGAAAGGGATGAGTTTAAGCCAAGGCGAGAATTCAGAAATTCAAGAATATATAGGTATCTTTAAGGCAAATGGGTTCTCAAAACACACACAAGTAAATGATTATATAACTAGCAATAACTTGTGGGGAAACTACCCGACGATTCGATCACTTAACGATCATGGCGAATACAAAGAAATCGAAGGTATTGAGCCTCAGTATTTTGAAGTTGTTTGCCGTATTTTAAATATATCCAGTGAAGGTGGAAGAAGCTTAGATAACTTCAAAAAGTACTAATTTAGAACACACCTAACACAATTTAAGAGGGGTTCGGCACGCATGGCATTTTTACTATGCGTCGGTTTTAATGATTAAGGGGTATGTGACAGCATCAGTATCGTGTGTCTTACACCTTAATTGAGCGTTGCTATCAATGTCCGCAATTGGCACTTTTGCGAAGTTCGGCTGTGAGCGATAACCGGTCATTGAGGTTGGCTAAACACAAGAGTTAGTTGATTGGTTAAACTACTCTTTGCGCATATATTCATGAAAATGAGCGACGCGCGCATATTGTTCCATTTAACTTTACTTAAAAGTTTTAGAAAACTTAGTGATAGTAATACCTTAGGTAATTTGTTAAAACTATATAATATAGAAAAGTGAGCGTTAAGTCGGCAGAGATATGCGCGATGAGCGCACTATTAAATTGTTAGCAATCCATAGGATTCACCGAGGTGATAATGGACTTTTTTGATAAGTCAGATATTCAAGGGTCTCTTCGACGAATTGAAGAGCTTTTAGACTGTGGGATATTCGATCCGAAAAACTCATCGCATGTACTTATGAGAGCGGCGTTCATTGAGCTATTGATTTCACTTAGGGATTTGATGTATAAGGCCGAGAAATACTCTTCCCGCATAGCTTTTACAGACGATGTTCCCGTAGGAGGGCGGATAAATGATGTTAGTGATCTGATCAAGTACGTCAGAGACGCGCTTTGTCACCCGGATTCGGATAATCACTACATCGAACAAGGTAATATGAAAGCCACATTCAATGTGGCTTTTGGTAGAGCAAAATTATTGAAAATAGGTGACTTCGAACAAGAGTCGCTATATGACGACGACATTTGCTTTTTCTTTGGGTCGAAAGGAATTTACCTCAGAAGGCATATAATCCGGGCGTTCGAAGAAGCGAAGGGTAAACTTGAGCCGATAGTAAATTGCTAACAAGCGCATGCAGCCGACAAGCGGCTGATGCGAGCGTTATGTTCAAGGGGATAATATGTGAATAAAGCGATAGTGTTGAAAGGCTGCAAAAACGGTGTTGTTGCAAATAATCAGATAGTTGGTGCATTTGATGTAGGAATTGAACTTGATGATTGTGAAGGGATAGATACATACGGCAATGATATAAATATACATTCTCCGGTTCGTAATGTTACAAAACGATCTTTTGGGCGGAAAGTAGGTAGAAACGAGAAATGCCCTTGTAATAGCGGGCTAAAATTTAAAAAGTGCTGTGGAGGCTAAATGGCTATTGGGATCAAGGTCAGTGGTAAAGGTAACAATATCTCGGAAAATAGAATTAAATCTGACGATATAGGCATTGAAATCGAAGGCGAAAACAATATTGCAAGAGCTAACCAAATCGATGTGACAAGTAATAAAATTAAAGAGATTTGCAGTCAACTCAACTTGCCTGAGAATTTGCCAGAAGACATGTTGCTAGAAGCAATAAAAATACTAAAACAAGCAGATGACGTGCCTAATGCACCACAGTTATTGGAACAATCACGATTAAAGTCTTGGCTACAGACAAGTGGCTTCAATATGGCTTTCTGGGTTAATACGGCGATCTCGCTCGCAGGTATATCTATAAGCCTTTAGTTTGAACATAACAAACAATTTAAGAGTGATTCAGCACGCGTGGCATTTTTTCTATGCGTTGGTTTTAGTGATTTAGGTGGTATGCGGCGGCATCGGTATTGCGTGCTTCACACCTTAATTGGGCGTTACAAACGTCCGCAATTGGCACAGAGCCGTCCTTCGGCTCTAACTCATTTTTGTCCAGAGGCGGGTTATGTATTTAACTCGCCTTTGCCCCATTCTTTGTTTAGGCAGATTAACATCTCATTTCACCAATCTGGAATTTGACCAAGTTTTTCTCATATCTGTAACGCGTCTACTGAATCGAGGGAAGATCAGTCATATTTCTTCGTTAATATCCGTCCAAGTCTGTATTCATCCTCTCTACTCGACAGACGTGCCTCGCTTTAACCATCCATGCACTTTATAGGCTGCATAGAAATAAGGTGTCATAGTACTAAGTAAAATAAAGTGCTCTACCCATCCCCAAGCAAAGCTATGCCAGTTGAAGTACTCTGCACCGTTCAACCACTCAAGCAACACCAACGGCAAGCAGACACCACATAAAAGAATGAAAGTAGTAAACTTAATGAACACAAGACCACGTTCCTCTATACGGAAACGCTCTTTGTGCACTTTATACTCATTAAGTACTTCCGTTAGCACTGGAACTACACTCATTTGATACTCGTGAACTCTCTCAAAGAAGTGAGTCGCTATATTCACATAGTTTGTATGTGTAAGTGGAAAGTCATAGTGACGTTGAGTCATTTCAGCTACTACATCATCAGGCATGTTATCAGGCATAGTACGAAGCATTTCTTTGAGGCTTTTATCCCTTTCCTCAATTTCTTTTGCTTGCTTAATAGCCGTGTAGCGTTTGAATAACTCAAGTATAGATAGATGGTTAGTTTGCCAGCACCAACAAACATAAGACACTCTACTACTCATTTGCTGTAGTTGCTCTATGGTAAAAGGACGTTTCTTTTGCTCCTCAACCTTATTGGTTACTCCTTCAATGTGTACCATTGATCTACCTGTGAACGGATAGGTGTTGAAAAAGTGATGAAATAAGTTCAGTAGCTCATCACCTGCTTGAAGTATTTCTTGCTCTGTTGGTTCACGATGATGTCGATCATTTAAACCGTATTTAGCTTTGTTATCTAAATGAGAAAATAGAGACTTATTTCGCCACAATAAGTGTTTACCGACACCTTCCCAGTCCAGTAAGCCATCTTCTGTTAGTAAGTTATTTTTGTTCCCTCCAATAATTACTGTTGATGACAGCGTACTTCGCTCCTTAGCTTCAGTTAGAGCTTTCTTTAGCTTATCTTCTGCCTCAAATAGTTTTTGAAACGCCCAAACAGCAAATGCTGAAACTATTGCAGCAAAGATACCCACAACTGTTACGTGAATAGCAGGTAATGATTCTAGAATAGGTGAACTCATGTATACTCCTCATAGGCAACAAGGTTATTATATGAGCATCATCATCCTAAGTCGCTAAAAACTATTACTAGCGTCAACCAATAGAGGTTGCCATATCTCTACTAATTTGTACTTTGCTAATTTAGCAAAATTTCTAACTCGAAAATGTCCAGAGGCGGGTTATGTATTTAACTCGCCTTTGCCCCAAAGTGAGTTAACATAAATACCCTAAGGGCAGGTTTAATATTAAATAGC
>TARA_R110000772_G_scaffold178175_4_pt1 | contig 11408 bp, 10 predicted proteins | sample TARA_R110000772 | Tara Oceans TARA_R110000772 (sample SAMEA4397948) | marine metagenome | biome: Polar Biome; feature: [SRF] surface water layer (ENVO:00010504); material: water (ENVO:00002006), including particulate matter (ENVO:01000060) such as... | depth 5 m | reverse complement strand
CTTCTACAAAAAATGATAGAATGGTTGTGTCGTATCCGTTTACTAGGTCGCGACCCATCTATTGTAAGGCACAAGGTTTGCGTCCAAATACTCGCTACTGGGCATACTTTCAAGACGTTGATATATCGCAGTGGATTCACGCACTGACTGAGGAGCGATATCAACAACACTTGGATGAGGGTGACCATCTTAAAACTTATCAACCCGTCAATGTTAATATTTTAAACCATCCAGATGGTGCTACTGATCTGGTCACGAACAGAGTTGGTGAAGTATTCTACTCTTTCTATCTACCTAACAATGCTTCAGTTCCTTCTAACAATGGTCTTAGTTTTACAACCTTTGAAGAGTGGGCGCAGTGGGGTCAGCAGCAGCAGTCATTAGCATCTGCAACAAGTAGCAGCATAAAAGACCCAACTGTCTATGACAGGATAGGTTGGAAGTTTAGGGGCGGAATCTTAACGATGAAACTCTTGGATATTTCTGCTGTCAACGGACAAGGTCCAGATGAATCACAAGCACTTTCGAGAGCATCGATGACCTACGCGTGTATGGGATTCCTACGAGTTCAACAAACAACTCGTAGATATACAAGAACATTAGCATTCGCGCTTCAGCAAGTAACAAACGTAAATAATGGCGCACCTTTCCTATACAGATACGACCCACTTGCACAGTCTTTTGAGGTTGATGCGCGTACAGGAGTTCCGGGTGTCTTTGTAACAAAGGTCGATGTCTTCTTGAGGAAAGCTCCAAAAACCGATCAGAACGGTGGAACTCAAACTGCAATACCTCTTCAGTTACAAATAAGAGAAACCGAAGCAGGTGTACCGAAAGCGCATCCTGTGACTGAACAGTTTCGTGTTTACAAGTCTGCTGACGATTGCTACGCAGTTGTTGACAATATCAACGACTTGGAAGACCTTGATGACGTTCTTGCCAACCCCGTAACATTTGTGTTTGAAGAACCTCTGTATCTAACGGGTGGAGTTGAATACGCAATCGTCTTGTTAGCAGAATGCGACAACTATGAAGCATTCATATCTACCACTTACGGACTTGTTCTTGGTAAGACTACAAGCAGGATTAACAAGCAACCAGCATCAGGTTCTTTGTTCCTGTCACAGAATGGTTCAACTTGGACAGCACAACAAGACCAGAACATGGCATATAGAATCCACACCGCCAAGTTCAAATCTGAGGGTAGCGTAAACTTTTACAACTCTACCTATCCTAAGTTTGTCCACAACCAACTGATGATGTCTGTTGACTCTGGCGACTTTAATCGCTTCCGTGTTAATCAGTTTGCACACGGTCTTGGCATAGGGGATTCGGTTGCACTAACTGGTTTGATAGGTGGGAAAGATTACCTTGGTCTTACTGGCAGTCAGATACTGGATAAAGACAACGTGGTTAATGAAGCAGATGCTTCTGGATACTTCGTCAACGTTCCCGCAGGAGGTTCGTTTACAAGTGGTGGTCAGTTTGGAGAAACCGCGTGTCAGTCAAACACCGCATTCAACTTTGACCGAGCAGTGCTGAACTTTGAATCGTTAAACTTTCAAGGAACGTCCATTGACTATGAAGGAAACTTTATGTCTGGCAACTCCCTATCTAAGTTATCTCTGTCTGGTGTAAATGATCCAAGATTCGCTAGAGGTCAAATCACTACTATCAGAAACCTTGCACCAATAGCATACACTGAACCAAGGTTGCTCGGTGACTCTGATATGGAATTAGACCCCCAAGCTGCAAACGGTCCATCAATAGTTTTGTCTGCTAATATGAAAAGCACGATATCATCTACTTTCGGTAACACGACTGCACAGCAACAAGCAGATGGATATGTGTCTGATGTTTCGCCTATCATTGACCTACAGAAATGTAACTTTACTATGCAAAACTTTCAGATAGATAACCAAGTTGATAGTGCAGGGGAGTCTGGTAACGCGGTGCAAAACAAACCATTCTTCTTTGTCCCTGAGACAAATCCAGAATCTGGTTCTAGTCCGTCAAAGCAGATTACCAAACCTGTCGTTCTCGATCAAGCAGCAAGTGGTATTAGGGTGTTCGTTGATATCAACAAACCGCCATCAGCATCTTTTGACCTTTACTATCGTTTAGCAAATGCAGATGCTGATATCTTTGGTGTTTCGTGGATATATGCTGCATCTGATAACAATCCTCCGGATAATAAGTTTGAGGCGATAACATATGATCCCCTTAATCTCGACTACTCTGAGTATCGTTATCTTTTAGGTGGTCCCAACGGAAACCTCGTTGACTTCACATCCTTCCAGTTGAAGATTGTGATGAAGACTACAAACACTTGCGAGATTCCTGTGATAAAGGCAATACGCGCAATTGCGCTTATCTAATGAGTTCTGATTATAAAAAGGTTGAGGGACACGCCCACATTGTAAAAGATGTGGAGCGTGGAACCATACTAAATACTAATGTCGATGAGATTACTGCTGCCCGTAAAAGGAAGGCATCTAAAATCATGAACAAAGTTGAAACGAGTAAAATAAAAAACGATATCGAAAATCTTAAAGAAGATATGGAAGATATCAAGTCACTATTAAAACAAATATTAGAGAAGTAATATGGCAATATCAGACTATCCAGATTTCTTAACAACTGATACAATGAATCAGCAAGTCACCAAACTTGTCGAGTTTGTTGCAGACGTTGATTCCAATAATACTAGTATTATTGAGAATATTGCAGATTTTACAGATATCTACTCTGTCGAAACTCTCCAATTCGCCTTTGGACCAGTCACTTTTTTCAACTGGAATTATGATGGCGTTGTCACAACTGATGGGTTGACCGTTCAATTCAATGCAACTACTGTGTTTGATGTCAATGGTGGCGTTGTGGACATCACTGCAATTACTGATGCTAAATTTGCTGGCGAAAATATCCATCTAAATGGTGTTGGACCAAATAGTAATATAACTTTAGAGTCACGGGACAACCTCTCCAACATCATCTTGAATTCAAACGGTTCGACATATGGATTATTTAGAGACAACGATACCAATCTGACAATAGGATCAGGCGTTAATGATGTCATAATCCTTGACGGGTCAAACTCTGGAACAGACGCTACTTTCACTGGGACAATTACTCTGCCTTCTTCCAGCGTCACCACCACAGCAAAAGACGTAGCTGGCGCAATTAATGAACTTAACTCACTAATAAGTTCTCTTCAGATTCAGGTCAATAACCTTACTGACGGTTGATTATTTTATTTGAATGGCAATACATCGCCATCTCAACGGGTATAAATAAGTAAAGCAATCTAATAATAATAGAGTAATTCGCCTTGGCCGATCATGTAGCATCTGGAACACCGCAAGCACAAGCATCCGAGGTAACTGGTCTAAGTTTTGTCAGTGACAATGGTTATGTTTCTGTCTCTAATGCTTCCAATTATGTCGAGGTCTTGGCTAGTGGTCTTTATGTCGGCATAAGAGCTGCTGGTGGATCAGCGTCAGGACAACTTCAGGCGCAAGTATCAACAGTGGTTGGTGCAGCATCGGCATCCGATATATTCACTGCATCAGGCACACTCTTAGCGCAAGTTTCCATTGTTGAGGGTGTCGCAGAAGCATTAACTCCCTATGTTTATATGGAAGGTGGTGAACTCTACGACTATATGGGTCCAGATGACATATACGTGATAGGTGAACTGCAACCAGAATAGACCGAGGGTTCGCGATTCAGTGACATAGGAGGGGGTGGCGTTTTCGTCATCCCCTTTTTTTATGCTTAAAACTTGTATAAATAAAAGCATGAATCCTTTTACACATTACGGTGGTCGGTTAAGCGAAGAGAATATTTCTCCGCGCAGTGCTGCCTCGCGTAAATGGTTCCTTGATAAAATAGGTAACATCAGTGGGCGTAATATAGATCAGAATACCTTAATGAAAGAAAAACCTCCACTGGTCAGTGCTGGTAATCCCTTGTCTGGTAAGATGTATATGTTTTGGTACAACCCCAAGACTAAAGACGATCTTCCTTACTGGGATGCCTTCCCATTGATAATTCTTTTGGATGTGACTAGCGATGGGATGACAGGACTAAATCTTCATTACCTCCCAGTAAGATTAAGGCAGAACTTGTTTTATGGACTGCTAAATAGAGTTAGCAATACTAAGTTTAACTCAAGCACCTATTTGAAAATAACTTATGACTATCTAAAGGCGAGTAGCACACTTGATGCGTTTAGACCTTGCTACAAAAGGTATCTGACAAAGCAGATACAGGGAAGCATTGTGAATGTCCCAGCACCTGAATGGGAAATAGCAGTTCACTTACCGACATCGTCATTCCGCAAAGAGAATGCTCAGTATGTTTACAAACAAAGTAAAAAACAGATTAGGAAGTTTTAATGACTAACTACAGCACAGAAAAACTCAGGTCGTTGATTGATGAGTCTGGTGGACTTGCCTCACCAAATAGATTCTCGGTAGTGCTTCCAGATGTAAGTCAGATGGTATCGCCAGCATTACAATTGACGGCAGAAAGACTGGGAGCGATAGACCCGCGAGACCTTAATGTCATATGCACTAGCGCACAACTCCCAGGCAAGCAGTTGAATGTAATGAGTAGGGAGGTTGGCATTGGAACCAAATCAATAGCAAATGGTCAGGTGTTTACTGCTATTAACTTATCATTCTACCTGACAAATAGATACGAGATCAGGAAGTACTTCCAGCACTGGATGAACTGCGTTGTTACGCAAGACGAGAACGATGCAATGTATGCGGGATACTACAACAACTATGTGAGAGATGTTACAATTCATCAACTCTCAAGGGAAAACGACTCAATCGAATCTTCTATCTATAGTGTAACCCTAGTGAACGCGTTCCCTACACAGATGGAATTAATATCACTAAATAACCAAGCACAGACAACAGCGATGGAGATGACCATTTCGCTGGCATACAAGACTTACAAAATTATATAATATATTATTGGAGAAATATTATGGGTTTACCACGCGTTAATGAAACACTGAACTTTAGCATGACAATACCGTCATCTGGACAGAAAGTAAAATACAGACCATACTTGGTTAAAGAAGAAAAGATATTACTACAAGCATTTGAATCAGAAGATGTGGTGACATGCTTGCAAGCAATGTGCGATACAATATCCGCATGCTTGGACGAGAAGGAAAATGTTGATGTCATGGAACTGGCAACATTTGATATCGAATACATGTTTACTCAACTTCGTTCTAAGTCTGTCGGTGAGTCATCAGAAATCTCGGTTAAATGTAATAACACTGAATGCAATGCAGCAAACAAAGTCCTTGTAGACTTAGAGTCTTTGTCTGTCGATGTCTCATCAGTTGATAAGATAGTGAAAATCAACGACCAGTTCAGTGTAGAGATGATGTATCCAACTTACAAAAACATGCTGGCAAATGAGGATGCAAAGTCAGGATCGAATACTCAAGACCAGAATATGAACGATGTTCTGGAGATGATTGCAGGTGCCATCGTTGCTATTATGACAGAAGACGAAAGGATAGACTGTCGCGACCAATCACCAAAAGAAGTTATGGCATTCCTTGACTCAATGACTGCCGCACAGTTGCAAAATCTCTCAGCATTTTTTGAGGATATGCCATCACTGAAACACACGGTAGAGTTTGACTGCAAGGAATGTGAGACTCACAATGAACTAGAACTAAAAGGTCTCAGTGATTTTTTCTGATATCGCTTAGTCATGACAGTCTTGTAAATCATTACAAGACAAACTTCTCCTTGATGCAGCATCATGGATATAGTCTAAGCGAACTGGAGAACATGCTGCCTTGGGAACGAAGTATCTACATAGCGTTATTGATGCAATATATTGAAGAAGAGAACGAAAGAATAAAGTCACAGAATAATAACTAAAGGTTTAGACATGGCTGACGAAGAGAATAATAGCGAAGAAGTCGCAAAGGAAACCACCCTTCAGGACATGGTTGAGCAGTTAGGCGAATCTAACGTACTGCAAAAATCCTTGCAAGAGTCCTCCTTGAAGACCACTGAAGTCCTAACAAGTATTGCAAAGATACTTCAGGCGCAACTTGACATGGAAAAAAGTAAAAAACTTGACGAGGGTAGGGACTTTGATAAACCATCTAGTGGTGGTGGTGGTAGCGATTTTAAATTCGATAAGTTAGAAATGCCCACCAGTGTGGCAGACGGGTTAGGTATGTTCCTTGGAGCTCTCATTGGTTCGGTTACTGGTTTCTTTTCTGAGTTGAGATTTCTAATGGGGAGGGGCGAGAAAGATATTAGTAAAATGACTAAGAAACTAAAAAACATATTTGCTGAAACTAAACTCGGTCAAATGTTTACGCGTCTCAACAATTCAATAAAGGGATTTTTCAGTGGACTAAGAAACCTATTTGTTCAAACTAAACTCGGTCAAATACTTCAGGGCATCAATAATTCAATAAAAACATTCTTTGGTACAATAGGATCAATTTTTAAAAACTTTAATACGAAAATAAGTGTCGTCTTTGCAAAAGGAGTTGCGAAGATAAGAAATGCTGCTCGGTTCGCTTTAAAGGTATTGCAGTCTGTTGGTGGAAAAATCGCTGCTTTCTTTAATTTCTTTATCGATCCTATCAGGGATATGTTGAAAATGATACCTAAACCAGGTGGCGGTGTGGTATCTAAATCCTTTGAGGCAATTGGAAAGTTTTTTAAGATGTTTAGAGCATTTTTCTCCAGCATCGGTAGAGTGCTTGCAAGGGTAGCATATCCTATTACTATTGTCATGGGTCTTTTTGAAGCAGTCAATACGGCAATAGAAGATTTTGACAGTCAAAAGGGCGGATTTTTAACAAAATTCATCGCGGGTGCATTTGGATTTATCAAGGGTGCTGTAAGTTTTATAATCACAGATTTCCTCGACCTAATCAAGAGTGCTGTGAGTTGGATAATCGAAAAGATATTCGGGGAAGATAACCCAGTTAGTGAGTTCCTTGATAGTTTCTCGTTCACCGAGTTATTCCAAAAGGGCATAGACATAATAAGAGACTTCTTCCTTTCGATACCAAAATACTTCGAAAATGCATTTGCCAAGGGCGGTGGTGTCTTCGGTATGCTTGGGGTTTTTGCCAAGGATATCCTTGGAACGGTGACTAATATCCTCGGATTCCTCGGTGAGATTCTGGGAAAAATTGGCGACTATGTTATGAGCAAAATCCCAGAACCCCTGTTAAAGTTGTTTGGGATCAATACAACGCCTACTACCGATGCTGAAGAAAAACCTAAACGAAGAGCGCGACCCAAATCATCATCGTGGGAAAAACTTTACGGTAGTAAGAATGATGAACTCAGCGAAGTTCAAGTCACAGCAAAACGAAAAGAGATGATGCAATTCGAGTCTGTACCGACTGGTATTAGAGCAGAGTATAAATCACCAGCATCTGCACTGACCCCTCTAGGGATAGAGCGTAAAGCAAAATCTATGGTTTCTGATATGTACGGTGATGTGGTGAGTCCATTACTTGAATCATCGACTGGAGGTTCAGCAGTCAATCAAGGAACAGCATTACAAGATGGGACTTCTAACTTGAAGGATGCGAAGAGTAAGTCAGCGCATCCATTCTTGCCAATTGTTATGTCGAATCCTAATAATTCACAGACCACCAACTCCACCGTTACCAACAACCACACTGTTAGTAATACTACTCCGTGGGACGCGCACGACCCAATGACAAGGTTTCAACCTGGGACTGCTAACTGGTAGGTTTTTTCTTTTTGCGGTAGGGTTTGAGGGGTGCGAGTTTCTTTAGTTTTCCAGGAGTCTTGCGCGTAGATTTTGGGAGTATCTTCATGGCATTGAGTTCATCCTCAGTCCATATGCGGAACTCCCATCCATTGTCCTTTGCTACTCTATCTGCTGCTTCCCATTTGTTAATGTTCTTAACATAGGTCATTGCTTCGTTGATATACTTTTTGCTACGCGTGTTGACCTTTGCAGGCGGGGTGGTTTGTTTCTTAGGTTTGACTTCTACAAGAGTTGTTTTTCCACTCTTCCATCTTATCGTAAGGTCTACAAAATATCTGTGGTTCTTTTTATCAACCTCATAAAAATAAGTGACAATAAACTCTTCACTGTTCCACCACTCAACATTAGGATTCCCATCAAGGTATTTGAAACAGTACATCTCCCATCCACTACGATACACAACACCATCGGATTTACCCTTGTACATTTCGGGATGGTTAACTTTGTATTTTCCTGTGTGTGCTTTGCTCATAAGTCGTATAAATAAAAGAATGTAACCCTATTTAGTTAAATAGAAAATCAAGGACAACAAAATGGCATTGACGTATCCACTGGAAGATCAGAATCAAACCCCAGGGTTTGTTAGGTTCACACCATGTAACCTTTTCGGAACTCCTATTAAATCTGATGACATAGTGCAACTATATCTTCCTCCTTCTATTCAATTTTCTGATGGTGCAAACTATGAGGGGTTTGACATGGGAATCACTGGGGCGACTGCGATAGACGTTGCCAACCAATCAGGCGGAAGCTTCGATGGTCTCGGTGGTAAGATAGCAAGTCAAGTTGAAGCACTGGGTAATGGTGCTGATGCTGGTACAATCATTTCAAAGATGGCAGACAGCTTTAACCTCATTGCTCCCAAAGAGGCAGTCTCAGGTGGAACGAGAAGGGCAGTTAACCCAAACACCCGCGTTCTTTTTAAGTCTGTCGCTCTAAGAACATTTCAGTTTGCTTTTAAAATGATACCAACAAGTGAGTTGGAAGCAGAACAAATAGAAAAGATAGTCATGTCATTTCGAAAGCAGTTGTATCCAACTCTTGCTGGAGGGTCAAGTACTACTTCTGTCGGTTATGTCTACCCTGATATGTACCTTATCCAAATGACCCTCGGTAACTTGGAAGTCCCTCCTAAAGTTAAACCATCTTTCTTGACCGCTGTCTCTACAAACTTCAACGGAAGTAGTGGAGCATTACTGTCATCAAATGGAAGCAACGAAGCTTGGAGCGAAGTTGATATTGCCTTGAGTTTCGGTGAAGGTGTCACACTAAACAAAGCAGATATAATTAAGGGATACTAATGTCAAACTATTTTAAAAACTTCCCGAAGATAGACTATTCATTCGGCAATAACGAAGCACCTGTTCAGTTTCAAGACATAGGTGTGTACGTTGATATTGTCGATCAAGTGAAGGAATACTCGACTTTCTATCAAGCATATAACATAGAGAACGGTCAAAGACCAGACCAAGTTTCACTTGACCTCTATCAATCTTCAAACTATTATTGGACGTTCTATCTTTTGAATGATTCTCTCCGCACAGGAGGTTGGCCTTTACAGGATCACGAAATTTATGTGAAGGGGCGAGAATATTATCCTCATATGGCATTCACCACTAATGCTGTCGTCTCATTGCAAGAACCGTCATTTAATAAGTACCCGACAGTTCCAGGCGCAAACGAAATCCTATGGATTCCAAATGGTACTCAACTTCCTCTTTGTGCGGATAAAAATTTCGTGGTGGGTTCTTGGGTTTATTTTAAAGGAACAAAGTCGGTCGGTAAAATATTAAAGATAGACCAAGACTTAGGACTGGTGACAACAGATGCTGTTGGAGTTAACTCCATCGAAGACGAGATTGTTTATTCTATTGACGGAGAATCCGCATTAAGGATACAAGGTGGAGACAAAGACTTTGAACCGACATACCAAAGGGCGCAGATGTATGTCTATAAAGTTTATGAGCAATGGGATTCTACGCATCATTATGAAGATGCTGCAACGGGGGATTGGATATATCCGTCCATAGGCGCATTAAGACCTTGGCCTCTGGATCAAAGTAGCGTCAGTTCAAGTCAGGCAATAACTTATTTGGAAAGAATACGCGAGACTAATCTACAGCAGAAAGTAATATCAGTTATTAAACCAGAGAGTATTAACGATATTGTTTTAGAGTTCAACCGACTACTAAAGGGAAACATTGATGTCGGATAACGATGGCAGTCAGTTTATATTCGAATCTGTACGATATAGAGCAGTTCGTGATGGGCCAACAGGTGCTACCTTGCCAGGCAACAAATCATTAGATGTTGAGTTGAGAGAATCCGTTGCTGAGTTTAACATATTCGAAGACCTTAATAAATCTTACCTAACCGCAAGCATTCTTATTGGTGACGATACAGGATTGATGACTGATATTAAAACTAAGGGTGACGAAAGGGTAACGGTGATTATTGCTAAAAACCCTGACCTTGCAGACCCCGATCCTTACTTCCGTTTAGATTTCAAGGTTGTTTCAATACTGAGGCAAGATAAAACTGCTGATAGGGCAGAGGTCTTATCTATGAACTTAATATCAATTCATGCATATAATAATAACGTGATAAAAATCAGTAAGTCCTACACTGGAAAACTTGAAGAGATATCCAAAAGCATCTTGAGAAATTTTCTGGATGTCGAAGTTGCTTCGGAGTTTATCTTACCCGATGGAAGGATATCGAAGACTGTGAACTCTGAAGGTTCAGAACAAGAACCAATTAAATTACTAGTACCGTATCTTAGTCCACTTGAGACTGTCGAGTGGTTGACAGAAAGAGCAACTGACCGATGGGGAACCCCTTTCTTTATCTGGGCAAGCATATGGGGTCAAAGCATGACCGAGACAACAACATTGCGTATAGGAAACTTTATGACAATGGTGACGGAAGGGATAACAATAATCTCTGACACAAACCCATCTGATGGGAAAGATTTCGTCTTGTCGCAAGTCCAAACTAACCTCAAAGCACCCGAAGGATATAAGGGTGCTAAAAGAATAATTAAGAATATCAAGGTCGCCAATATCGAAAATACTTTGAAAATGATAAGAGCAGGCGCGATAGGAAGCACCATCTCCAACTTTGATACATATACGAGTCAGGACACATCTAAACTTTTTAGTATCGACAAACTTCTTAGAAGTATGAATGGAGGAGGACCGACAGCATCAACGGGCAACATACTTGGAACGGTCTATGACCAAGAAGACCAACTAAAAATAGGTGACGAAGTGCGATACACTTCTTACTGGTCGGCAAGACAGAGAAGCACAATTACATCTTACGGCACATACGCAACTGTTAATAGTATCCATGACGCAATCGATCCATCATCCTTGTTAAATAAAGTTAGACCATTATCTATTCGCAGCATGCTGGCGAGAAACATGATTGAGATAGAAGTTGACGGGATAGGTTTACTGGAGGACGAGTTAAGTGTCGGTAATCTTATTAAGGTTCGTTTCGTAACAGAAAACATACAAGAAGATAATCCCGATACTCAGAGTAATGAAGAGAGGAGCGGATACTATCTGATACAAAACTGTAGACATGTC
>TARA_R110000772_G_scaffold54456_5_pt1 | contig 11413 bp, 4 predicted proteins | sample TARA_R110000772 | Tara Oceans TARA_R110000772 (sample SAMEA4397948) | marine metagenome | biome: Polar Biome; feature: [SRF] surface water layer (ENVO:00010504); material: water (ENVO:00002006), including particulate matter (ENVO:01000060) such as... | depth 5 m | reverse complement strand
GCTCATTTGGCGACTGAGCCGATTATCGCAGCGGCCAACGATATCACAACTCTTATAGCCGAAAGCCTGAAAGCTGCTGAACGATAGGCATCTAATTCATGTCTTAACTCAATGTTGAGCGCTTTGAGATTAAGTGTTGAAATATGTCTAGTGCAGCACAACCCTATCCTGGCGAGATCTCCCAGCCGCTAGAAATTCTAGCGTTGGCTGAAGAATATCGGCAAGCTGCGACTGCACTGCGTGGACAGCTCAGGACAAAACAGCCTCTTTCAACTGCCCCCTTTCGACTTTGCGCTATTCAATCGATCGAGCTCTTTCTCAACAGTTTCCTGCTCCAAAGCGGAATGAAGCCACGTGAAATTCGCGCGCTACAGCACGACATGCAAAGACGCGCTGAATTATCTACGAACAATGGCTTGGCGCTACGCAAGAAAACTGCTGACCATCTAGAAACGCTAGCTAACAATCGTGAATACCTGATCTCTCGATATGAACCAGCTATGGTGAATTCCGTTTCTGAAATTAACCGGCTGCTTGCCACGATGGAAGAGGTCGCGAATAAAGTTCAAAAGCATTCCGATAGCAGGGCCTCTATATCATTAATATCTGCAGCTTAAGGTCAATTAGTAGCGGACCTTCCGAGAGTTCTGGCGACCCAGTGCTGACGGCATTGGAGCAGCGTAACCGGGCGCTTAGGGGCTAAACTCCCCGAGCTACTCTCGCCCGTACGTATGGCGCCAATACCTGTTTTATTACTACTGGCGACGCGATCGCGCAAACACGCGGCGGACGCTCGGATTTTCTTCCGCATCAAGCACATAATCATTGTCGGTGTAGCTGGAGTTGTAGTACCCGAGTTCGTCGGGCGACCGCGCCAGTTCGTAGCCGGCCGCATCCACCCAGAGCACCTCCTTGTGACCAGCGATTGGCAGCACACTATAACGTTTCTTCGCTCCAGTTGTTCCCGTAAGCAAGGCTTCTTCCGGTGCCGGTTTAACACGTTCCCGTTCGCGAGCAGGCAAACTGCGCTCCCACGCAAGGAATCGCTGAGGGTCGATGAGATCTTCGCTCGTAGGATTATCGACCACCGTCTGAAGCCATTCATCGAACAATTCTCGCAACTCTTCTGCACCTTTTCGGGACTTAGCCCGCCCTTGAGAAAGGGCAAATGCAACGAACGGATCGAGTGTACCCCATCTGAGCAATTCTCGTACCCAGAAGCCAAACCAGGGCAGTCCCGTCGTGGCTTTCCACGTATCAAGCGACGGCACCGCAAGTGGATCACCAGTCCCAGCAGTCCACATTTGGGCGACGACGGCACCCATTGCCACTCCGAGCCTGAATTCCAGATTATCGGCAACGAAACGTTGCCGTGCACGCAGACTACCGGCTTCCGGCACTTCACCATTAGGCCCGCGCATCCACCATGCAAGTACGTCCGTCCAGTTCGCGAGAATGTTCTGGTCACCCACGGTGTCGCGCACACGAAATCCGAACCCACGGTCATTTTTGAGCAATTCTCCGAGCGCAGCAAATCGTGCGAGCCGCTGCGCAGGCGTTTCTCGGCCATAGTCCACAGCGTCGGCCAGCTGGTCCGCGATGACTGGTGCGACCGCTTCGAAGCGCCGACCAACATAAGGCGTGAAACCATATTGGTAGAGCCGGCGACGCTCATCTGCGTCCGGATAAACTTGCTCCACGATCGCGCGGCCTCGCCTTACAACCGCCTGCTCGAGCCACGCTTCCTGCGCCGCCGCAGCCAGCGTGAACGTCTTCTGCCAAAGTGCAGCTAGTTTCGCTTCGGCCTGCGCACCATCTAGACCGTCATCAAGAAGGCTCAGTTCCTCAAGCGCGGTCATGACAAATGAATCGAGTTCATCAACCGTATCCGCCAACCGCGCGAAACCGTCGCCGGCACCAGTGCCGGCTTCGTCGCTCAGCTCCTCAGGCCGGACCTGATCTAACCAATCGAGAAATGCTTCGTCGGTTACGTGGCCGAAATATAGCCGCGCCTTGTCACGAAGCTCTTGAAGTAACATCGCCAGCGGGCTAGCCGTTGCATCGCCGGCAAGTTCGTCGAGCCGCAGATTTTCGCGAAGTGCATCATAATCGTCTCTGAAAGCATCCATCTGGTTGCGCTGGGCCTGCTTTTGTCCGTTAGCCGTGGTGGCGATCGTTGTAGGTAACGCGACTAAGGTCAGACCTTCCATTCCTTTCGTTGCGCCAGGGCGTCCGGCCCGACCGGCCAGGTTACGAAACTCCGCCGGGGTGTATGGCGTGACGATTGGCTCCTGCTTCACATTGTCGTACGCGCTACGCTTCAGCGAGGTCACAAAGATGATGTCGAACGGAAGGTTCACACCCTCAGTGAGGGTCGCGGTCGCGACTGTGATGGGGCAGATTTTCTCCTCGATCATCTGCACCATGAGCCGACGCAGGCGTTGTGGCATTTGTCCGTGACTGGTAGCGATGCCGCGATCCAGCAGCGTGACCTCATAGGATTCCGGGCCGCAATAATCGACACAACATGCCCTGGCTTGGGCGAACAAATCGCCGAGCCTGCCTTCGGGCGGGACGTAAGCGGGGAGCTCTTGCCAGTCTGGCAGATCGAATGACGCGGCATACCAACCCATCGTCTTTTCGGGCTCCTGAGCCAATGAGATCAAAATCCGACGATCCGTCACTGCGAGATGGATCGCGGTCCACAACACAGTGACCTGATTGAAGCGGTTCAGGCTTGATCGCATCTCTGGCGGGAGCTGCACCATCGGTGGTATCTTTAGGTTCAGATACACAGGGTCATCGCGGCCTTGAATGTAGAGTGGTCGCCCATTCATCATATCCAGCACCATCTTGCTGCGCCGTTCCGATGCCGTCTCGAGCACACCGATGACCTGTCGTGTACTACGATAGCGTGTACCAATCGCTTGTGCTTCCGTATCGCCTTCCATCCAGCGGGCAACCGGGCCGGCTGCACCACCGGCGACCGCCGTCAACGCAATACGCACGATGTCCGGTGCTTGCGCAAGCAATCGTGCAACAAAGCTTTCCAGCCGGAGCGCCCGACTACTGTGATCAGCAAATGCACTCCGCCCATTTTCGGTGTCTTCGGGCAAAACCTGGTGAGCCTCGTCGACGATAAGCAGCCGAAGCCGGCTTAATAGCAGCGGCGCAAGGTAGCGCATTAAGGCATCCGCCTTCTCAACTGTGGCTATTAATACAGTCGGACGATCGGCGTTTAGCCAGTAGTCGGTAATGCCCCAATCCGTGCCACCATAGAGCCCGGTGATAATCAAATCGCGTCCAAGCTCAGAGGTAAGCTTTGCCTCCACTTCACCAGCGAGTGCACGCGACGGTACGACGTAGAGAGCGAGAGGCATGACTTCGCCATGATCGCGCAGCAGCAATTCCTTAACCAGTCCGAGATTTGCGACGAGCGTCTTGCCCGAGCCCGTCGGTGTACACAGTGCGAAAGACGAGTTCTCGAGCAGTCGGGTGATGCCGGCTTGCTGTGACGACCAGAGAATGCCGCGTCCCCGTGCAAACTGATCGCGGGCAAAAGCAAGCATCCGTGGCATGCGTTCTACATTGAGTTTGCCAAGCGCGCGCGCCGACCGATAAATGCTCGCAGCCGTAAATCGCTCGCCCGCTTGCCGCAGAAGCGCGATCAGTAGCGAGACATCGTCACTAAATGTGCGAACTGCCATAGAGTCCAGAGCCTTGAGCTTCGCGGCGGCCTTAGCGAGGCGCACATCGTCACCGCGACGGACGGAATCCGCAAAGAGCCCAAGCGCCCTAACCAGTTCCACAGTGAAATACCATGCGAGGCGATCGTCGTTTTGCTCTTCGAGAATGCGGCGAGAAGCGTCCGCAGCAGTAAGGTCGGGATGCTGCTCCCAGAAAGCCATCGCGAGAGTCAGGACCGCATCGAAGTCGGCCCGCAGAAAGGCAGCGAACAGCTGGGGTCCATTTTCTTCGAGGTTGAGCTGGCTTAGCAGGCCTGAAGCCATCGCAGGCAGACCGCCGAGCTGGAATGCCGCGCCGGCAAGTAATTCGATCGGCGCAAGCATCTTGGTCCCGTCGTTGGAGCGCGCCAACCATTCGAGAATTTCACCCGCGCGACGATAGCAGTCGATTGCATGCGATGCGTCATACCCTTCGATCTCGGCAAATATCTCAGCTGCTTGTAGCAGTCTGCGTGCATCCGCAAGCTGTCCTTCAGAATCGGCTAAACTCCACCCGATGGTGTCGACCTGCCAACCGACCTGAAGGCAGCGCACGTATGAGCGCGCCTGGTTGGCGGAAATTTCATTTTCAAGCGCCAGGCCGATGCGGGCTTCATTGGCGATTTCGAGCCGCTGTGGATCGTGCACGGGCATCAGGCAGACCATAAGGCGTTATAGACGCCGTCGATCAGCTTATCGCCATCGGTCAAAATGAGTTCGACCACCTGAAGGTCGTGCGGCGCTGTATACTCCTCGGGAACGGCCTTCCATGGAATTAACGATGTCGTTGGCTCGCGACTTGGTACATCGCCGCCGGAAATCATGATCAGGTTGGTGCGCGGCAATGACGCAGCGCCCCTGACCACCAGTAAGCGATCAATTGAGGCGATCGCTGCCGAATAGGCTTCGGGGTCAATCTCACGGAGCAGTCGCTGCAACTGCCGCAGTCCGTGCGGTGACGGTATGTCCCGATTGACCTGGAACCAGATGCCTTTTCCGTCATGTGCCGACACTCCAGTCTCGGGGTCGGTCTTTTTCTTTCCTTGGAGAAGCGCCGCGACAACCGACGGTTGGAGTTTCTTACGCCACTTGGCTTCGCCGACGATGAAGCGGCTGACTTCGCCAGCGTGATTGAGCTGTAGTGCCAAGAAGTCAGAACCCCGGCGGCCATAAACTTCACGCTTACGTGTTTCGTCGCGCGCCAAAGCGAAAAGATATGCCTCGGCATCCTCGTGGAAACGGAACAGGAAAACCGGGATCACCCAGTCGTGACCACCAATGAACTCGCAGTGCTCGGTGAGCATACCAGCCATGACTTCACCGAACAGGCCGCGCCGCGTGATCGACGGCAGCATATTGGGATAGACTGCGTGCGCGCCGGGCGCGTCAGCATCGGGATGAAGGTCGATGCCCAACTGCTCATGAAAATAGGCTCGCGCATCACCATGCGCGGATTCGAAATAGCCGACGAAATCCTGGATCAGATCTTCGTCGCACTCGCAATCCTGCTCCAATAGAAGATGGCCGTATGTGTCGACATCACTTGGATAGTAGGTGAGCCAGCGATCCAGTGCGTCTTTCGGCGGCGGACAGGTATGTAATGTCAATGCGTTGAACTCCCCCAAAACGCACTACAAGAGTTACTAACCTGGATAAAGCGCTAACCTGTTCATTCGGGAACGAACTCTTAAAACGCATTAATGCCCCGGCGAGATTGGTGCCTCACTTTTGGGTGGGAAGCGACCAGACTGCTTTTGGATGCTTGAAAAGTTGCCGAAAGCTGGTTTCGAAGTTTATTGTTTTGTTCGGCTTCATTTTAAGTTGTTTGACCTATTCTAGTGCACCCCCAATACTTCGCCGGTAGATGATCAACGTGGCTCTTCATCTAACGAATCCGCAAAGAGCAGCGCTAGGAGTACCTTTCCAGGGCCAGCGCGGTTGGACTCATCTCCCTCGCCCGCGGCGTGGTACGACTTGAGATCGGCGCCGCAAACGCCGCCGGCGCAGCGTTGGCGCGTTCTCCCGGAAACGGTTATCGATTTCATCAAGCGTCTGACGCGCCTCATAGGGGTCAATTTCTATGAGTTGCTCGAAAAGCGTTAGCCCGATCTCGCGCGTGTCGGGACCGAGGCGATGCAGTGTCACCGCAAGGTCGACCAACGTAGATGTCGCGATCGCCGTAGAGGTGCTAGTATCGGCTAGATCATTCTGCCACTTTGCGACAAGTCCGAGCGCGATCGCGCCGACTAGAGGCCCTTGGTGGGGCAAGAGCGTTGCGAGTCGGTCGACAACAAATGTGCCGTCGGGGACAGGCGCCTTTGACAGATTTTTTCTCACGGCTTGCAGGAAAGCAATCGTACCCGCGTCCGGCGAGAGATCACCTATCAGTCGGAAAAACTCGAACGCGCTCGCCCATATCGCCGGATTTGACGAGTCCAGCAGTGGGCCGAGTAGCGCCGCAGCAGCTGCGCGACGATCAGGCTCCTCAGCTAAGATGTGCGCGGCTGAAAGAGCGACGCCGACTTTTTGAAGATCGCCGCTCTCGTCGTCCAGAATCGCCTGCAAGCGCTGGTGGCTGGCCGCGTGCTTGGGATGAAGCAACGCGTCCAGACCGACGATCTCGCCGTAAGCTTGGGTCGCGGCGCGCGAACCGCTTGCATTCCAAGAGTCCAAATGGCGGTCGACGAGGGCGTGATTGTCTCTTTCTGCCTCCGACAAGTACTGCGCGAAAGTCTTGCTACCGACGACGCCGTCAACTTCACTCAAGACCCGGTCGAGGAATGCTTCGCGCGTAGTCGCGTTGACCACCTGGAGACTGAGAAAGTGGCGAGCCAGTATTTCCCATGGGCGAACGCGTTTCTCGCGGTCGAGATAGCGGGCCATGAACGCAATTGCATCGGCAGCCTCATTACGCGCGAGCCTGATTTGAACGACCGCTTCCGCAATTGGTGCATCGCCGCCCGGATAACTTCCGTGGCCACCAACGCCCCACAGCAGGCTTCGGTTGATCGGCTCTTCCTGTTTAGGTTGTAGTGCAGCCTCGCCTTCCAACAGCAGATCGTCGTCGAGGTCGTCTTCCCCGCCCTCCAATGGGTCGTCGTGAATTGGTTCGGCGACCCACGTTTCAAGAATTGTCAGAAGATCGATGTCGATGCTCACCTTGCGGCGGGCCATTTTGAATAGAGCACGAGCTATGGCCTGCCGAAACTCTTCATTGTCGAAACCCCTGACGACCACGTCGCGAATGAGACCAAAGACGATCGCTGCTTCCCCATCTTCCGATACGGCATCGATCGTATACGCAGCGGCCCGAACGCCGTTGCTACTGTTTAGTCTGCCGAGGATGCGAACTGCTCTTGTAACATGGTCTTTGGCAAATGTTGCGAAAGCCCGCGCAAGTTGAACGTTGCCACCAGCCATCATACGTCGAGGATGGTCCCATCCAGTTGCGTCAGGCAGTTCGACAAAGGCGTTGACGATGTCGTCATCGCTAGCCTTAGCCATGCTCTCAGCCTCGATGATTGACCCGATCAACCAGGATCCACTGGAAGTAACGCCGCGCCCTGCACCACCGTAGCGACGTTCGTCCTCTGCGACCTGACGCTGGGCCGCTTCTGAACGCCGGTGTGCGGGTAACGATCGGAGTAAATCAAGCTGAGTGCGCCGGATGATATGACGCCACTGCATTTTATCTTTAGCATCGGTTTTTTCAGACGGCATCGGCAGCGCGAACTGACGCACCTTCGCTTCGAACGCCAACGCCTGTTGCGGCGTCCAGTAGGGACTAACTGCAACGATCAACCGCTTTGTAGTACTGTGCAGATTTAGTGGAGCCCCAAGAAAGTATCGGCGCTCGTCGCGTAGCACGAACTCGAGTCCGAGCGCAGCGAATTGCTCCGGCCGACGGGCAATTGCGTGTGCGATCAGACGTTGAATGGGGTTGAGCTCGATTCCCTCGCTCTCCGCGACCCATGCGCGGAATACGTCCGGCTCGCTATCCTCGAGGCCCTCGATAGCAACGCGGAGCGCAGCAAGAACGGACCCTTCTGGCAATTCAAGATCGTTCTCTCCATCGAAGCGAAAATCAGCCTCAAACGCCAAGGCATAGCCAACGAAGCGACCTCGACCGGTGAGCCGTTCCAACGTGGTGAGTGCACGAACGAACCAGGGAAAGACCTTGGCAACGAATTGAACCGGCCATTTCTCCGCGATACCCGCGAGGCTATCCCATTCATTATTCCGCTCGATAAGGTTTCGCACCGGTTGCTGAATACGTTCCCGAAGTCGGTAGGCGAGATCGTCTTGCGTGCTCGGGTTTACCGGCGGAGGCGAGACCTCCGCAAGGGCTTGAGCCTCCGCGTCGGCCTGGCTGAGTTCACGGTTAAGCTTCGCGACGATCAATTCGAGCGCAACGTCCGGCTGTTCGACGGCGATTGAGCTTGCCTGATGGTCGATAGCGGAACTCGCTAGCTCGGATCGCGCGATAACCGTCAGCGCGATAGCGAGCATTTCATCGGTCCAATGTGTGAGCCACTGAATGGCCGCCCAACTTCGCAAATCATTTGCCGGGTCGGGCTGCCAGTGGATCCGAATTAGCTCTGCCACTTTTGCCGGTGCGCTCGACACGGCTTGGGACAATATAGCAATTTGCGCGTTGGCCAGATGCTCGTCTGCGGTCATCGCGGCCGCAATGCGGGTGTCCGCCAACCGCGCGAACCAGCCGGGACTGCCCCCAATTGCCTTAAACGCGCGCATGCGCATTGCGTCCTTCAACATTGCGCTCTCCATAAGGACGGCCTCGCGGTCACTCGGCGCTGTTTGCGAGCCAAGGAAATCGATAAGAAGCACACGCAGATGAGGGCGGAGTTCCGCCTGCCAGATCAGTTCCAGCTCCCGGTGGTAGAGGTCGCTGTCCGTCCCTCGTAGATAGTTGAGGCCCGCCCACAGCTTCGGCCTCAGGAAAAGGGATTGCTGCCGCTCGAGCGCGAAGCGAGAGAGCCTGCCCGGCTCCTTCGCAAAACTCCGAGCAAGCGTAAATTCGAACAAGGTTTGGTGCGAAAATCCGATGCTGGCGTCCAGGGATGTAAGGATACCAGAGGCGATCAGAACTTGGAGATCGGACGCCCGATCGGCAAATCGCGCGCTCGCCAGCCATAGGCTTTCCTGCTCTGCCATCGCTTCGGCGATATCGGATGCAAGCCGATCTCGCTCACCGCCATCCAGGCCTTCGATCACACGCTCGCTCCAGAGTCGGTCCAACATAAGCTGGTAGCTGGTGAATGGTTCGGAACGATGGCGGCTGCCGAGTTGCAGATAGGTGTTGAGCGACTGCGGAGAGCGCATCACCTCCTTTGCATCAGCCGGCCATCCGGCAGCAGCTACGCCGTGGCTCTCGAGGACCGTGAGCACTTCGCTCCACAGTGGAAGCTCAAGCACAATGCGTTCCGCGTTGACGCTTCGCAATCTGACATCGTGCTCAAATTCGAATGCACGCGACGAGATCACGATATGAATATTGTCGATGCCGCCTACTTTGCGGACAAGATTGAGCAAGATGCTAAGGCGCGCCGTTTTCAAGTCAAGATAACCGGCCAACGCATCTAACTGATCGATAATCAGCAAAACAGGTCCGAACTTGGCAAGGTCGCGCAATAGTTTCGAGGGAGCTTCTTCGAGTCCGAGCCTCTCCCGCAGGGTGGCTTCGCTGGCGATATCCGGATCAAGCAGATCAGCCTTGATGGAAAGAACCGGCCAGCTGGCGTCGGTATACGATTTGGCGAGGGTGGCAAGGAGCGCGGATTTACCCGCACCGGCGGCGCCGATTATTGCCGTTGTCGACGAGATGCTCTGGTCGATCCGCGACGAAAGTTGCGACAATTCGGGACGCTCTAGTTTCTCCCCATCCGGTAGCGAAGTCGGCCACGCGAGAAGATCGCCAGACGCCGCAGTCAGGCTTACTCGCTGTTCGCTTCGTTCGAGGTATAATCCGATCGGCGTCATGCCAATTAACTCGGCATTCTCGCAATCTAGTAATGCCTCACGCAACAATGTGGGATCGGCGCGCGCCAACGCTTCGTCAGGATCCGCCACGAACAACAGAAGCGAACCTGTCTGGGCTTCGACAATCGTGATGTTGGAATTGGCCACAATCGACCTGAGGGTTTGCTCGATCTGATCAAGACGCGCCATGTCGTGCGGTCCGAAGTCGACGTTCACGTTAAGCACAACCGACACTTCAAGCTTGCTGGCGGGACCTCCGGACCCGTTGTGTGAACCTGAGGGACCAGCGGCCGCTGCCAGATTTTTAGTTGATCCAGTATCTCCGATATTGGGTGAGGAACCGGGCGCCCAACTACCTCCGTTCCCTGGTGGAGACGGACCCCCGCGCCATTCCAGAATAAACTTTCGCAAGAGGCGGTGCTGTATCGCTTTGTCATTCTCCAATTTGGAGATCGAGAAGTGGTCGGAGCCGGGGACCTTGTAGGGATCGCCAAAATATCTGGCACCCGAGAAAGGCTCGACAATCTGCTTTCGCCAAAACCCACGAAAAACGAAGAACTTGTCCTCGATGAGCTCTTTACCGGTTAACGAAAGAAGCTGTTGCTCTTTCATGTTCAGAAACTCGCGATCAAGGTCCGCAAGCCAGATGTTCGATCGAACGAAGAGAAGCGCCTCGGCTTGGGAATGGCGCAGCTTTTTCGCAATCGGGGCAATCAAGTCCGCGTATTTGGATCCGAGCGAGGGAGAGGCGACCAGGAACAGGCCGATGGGAACCTGTCGAATAACTAGCTCAGTCGCTCGCGAGACGAGATACTTGCGGACGACGATCCCGCCCATGCTGTGGCAGACAAAAACGATGCCGCTGGGTGAGACTATCTTATCGAGTTCGAGATGCTCCTTGAGAGCATCGACCGCATCTCCAAGACTGTACGTTCCCGAGAATATTCCAGTATGGTAAGTGAAGTTGTAAACGCCGACATCGGATAGATCCGGATCGTTTGCCACGATCCAAGGCCAGCTGCCCCCTCCAGGATGTTGCCAGCACTTTTCGCCGTTTGAAAGAATGCCATGGACGAATACGACGACTATAGCACCATCCGCCGGCCGCTTGACCCATTCTCCCTCCATCGCGTTTCCTGAGCCAAAATATCGTACAGTGTCCAATACACCAATTAGCATTGTTTCGGCGGCATGCCAACAGAGTCTAGTCGAATTGAAGGTACCTTCGCAAGCTCCTCGAATACCGAATATAACTCTCGTCGGCACGCGACCATTTCCTCGCCAAAACGCTGTCATCTTACCCGCCTCATCGCAGCTGTGATAAGGCGGCAAGCAAATTTACCGCAGCCATCGTGCAAATTTTCAACCGTGATATAATTCGCAAATGAACACATTCCGTCGGTTTTTAGGAGCAATCTCCAGCAGCTCTTTGGGAGGAATGTCTAGCCTTCGAAGGCCGGACAGTTTGCGACGTTAAAAGGAGAAATAGCGATGGATGTTCGAGGTATTGCAACATTTCGGAGACCTATGCCACGTAGCTCTGGTCGCCATAACTACGTGACTGGAATCAGATAAACTCTGCGCAACTCTCTGCTCACCCCCCTAGTGAAATTTCGCTGATTTGCTTTTTTTAGTCCCTCGCCGGTCGTCTCCATGCGGGCCGCAAACAATCGACGGGCGCCCCACCC
>TARA_R110000772_G_scaffold30806_12_pt1 | contig 11414 bp, 10 predicted proteins | sample TARA_R110000772 | Tara Oceans TARA_R110000772 (sample SAMEA4397948) | marine metagenome | biome: Polar Biome; feature: [SRF] surface water layer (ENVO:00010504); material: water (ENVO:00002006), including particulate matter (ENVO:01000060) such as... | depth 5 m | reverse complement strand
GCTATTTGATAAACTTTTTGTAAACATAGAGCGAAAGCAGGATAGTTAGTATAACGGCGATAGCTGCTATCGCATACTGTAATGGGCCTTCCGGAAGCATGGAAGCTGACCCAATAGCACCAGGAAGAGCACCCGCGCCGATCTTAGTAAAGTTATTGACATTCGCTCCTTGCTTGATGGCGGCGGTAGCTTTCAGGTGTTCCGTCTCTGTTCTAGTGTTAGCTCCATCATCAACTGATAAAGGCGCTGGGATAGCACCGTTCTTGTAAAGCTTCCTAGACAAGAACACAGCCCTGTCTATCACGCCGCTATCAGTTCCGACTTGTATTCCCTCTATGATGTCGCCCATGACGCGACGTGTCCATCCCCTACCAAATGTGGAGAATGTTCTTAGCCTCTTTAGCCAATTCATACGTTGAAGGCAAAGTGATTCTATGAGATGCTCATCTGACATCTTCTTAATTGCCATCAGCGTCACATTACCCATGACTCCATCAGCCATAACCCCGACGATTTCCTGCGTGAACTTAACTGACCTGGTCACCCCGGAGTTAACTGCAAAATCATACATAGCATAGTCAACACCAGAAGGCAACTGCTCGCCCCACAACTTGTCCCAGTATTGCTCCCGGTATATAGCCTTGACTTCATCATCCTGGATTAAAGCTACATTCTGTGGAACACCGCCATTGTTAATTCGGTATCCATCATACACCGCTTGGGTGACACCCATGTTGGTCGCACCGCCCGGATCCTTTGGGTGATCTACATAACCACCCTCGTGGATGAGCAGCCATTCTGTGCAGATATCAAAATTACTTGTTGCCATTGTTCGCTTCCACTCTAGCTAGCAGTTTATCTATTCGTGTGGTTAGACTCGCCAGTGCATCAAGCAGTCTGCCTTCCGAACGCAGGAACTTATTCTCTGCCGCTTGTATGTGGGCGAAGGTAGCATACTTCTCGGACGCTTGGAGTTTGAACTCTAGTAGGTCATCACCCTCGATGATAATCTTTGCATGGAGCACTTCTAGTTTCTCAGAGAACTTCCGCCACAGTGTCCATATGATCGTACCAAAAATACCTGATCCTGTCAAAAGCAGCCCGAGTAGCGATAGAAGTTCTGCAACTGTAATACTCATTCTTCAATGTTTCCTTGAATCTGTTTGTCTCTGAAGTTATAGAACTCCACAATAGCACTCTTGCTCTCGCCGCAGGTTAGAAGGGCTGATCTATCCATAACCCAAAAGGTTTCTACCTCGGCTTGGGTTAGTATCTGTTCTGGCAGGACAACAGGTCGCGCACATTCTTTAGAAATTTCTGGTGGGGGAGGAGATAGCTTCGGTGGCTCAATTGATCCGATTGAGACGCCGCACGCTGTCAACACCGATTGCAGCCCGATCAGCATTAGGATCTTGGCTGGCTTCCTTTTCAAGTGCTGATATTGTTTCATGACGGCTCTGCAAAAGTTGGTTCAACAGTGTTATTCTCTTTTGGGCTTTTGCTAATGCAAGTTGATTAGCATCCAGTACCCGAGTTTTCTCTGCTACCGCAGCTTTCTCATAACCTAGAATAGTGTCTGCAACGCCATCGTTGTACGCGGAGATCTTAACAAAGAAGTAACCTCCCACTAGTCCTGCTGCAAGCACAGCATAAATGATCAATTTTTTGTTTGCAAGCATCCACAACATTGATACGCCCCTTGGGCAGTAGTTACGGCCAATATGACCAGCGTGACGTCCTCAGGCTGTCCAGTTTAGCTCGCTTTAGGTTATTAGCTGGCATAGGCCCAAAGCAGGGTTCCTGGTGGCCTGGGAAGCCCCTAATAATCAGGGAAACCCTTTGTTCTCACTGTGTAAGCACCAGCATATCTGGCTACACCCTTGGTGACCCGGACCTCATCAATCCAACCATTCATTTCACGCCCACCGTTCGCCTGATCGCCGATGTGGAGATCCACCGCGCTGTTATTGAGAACATCAGTACTGATCGATGTCGTGCTTGAATGCACAGCACCATCCACATAGACCCGCAGCGTTCCACCTGATCGGTCAGCAGCTACGGCATACCAGACGCCAGTCGAGGGTGACCAAGCCGCACTGGAGGCAAAGAAGTTGGTGCCGTTGGTTGACCAATTAAAAATAAGCCCGTTTGCATTGTTCCGCCAAAGCATCCACGACCGATCATTACCCGCCGTATCGTACTGCCCGACGAAGGCGCTTTCGGTAGGTATAGAGTTGAACCGCACCCAACACTCCACCGTGAAGTCCCCATCACCTAAGTCCCAGTCAGTGCTATCCGTTATTGAAACGGAGTCCAGTGTTCCATCAACAAGAAGGCTAGAAGCGCCGAACTGTTTCTGTGCCGTGTCTAGTTGGGCATTAGCCTCGAACACTAGAGCGTGTCGGCTGTTAGATACGTCTTTCGAACTCGTTGCCGTGTCCGCACCGTCGAGCTTCGTAAGAAGAACCACGTTATCCCAATTAGTATCATTCTCTCTAGGTGCTGGAACTGTGGGCGCGGTGAATGCGCCTGCATATCTGGCGGTTCCGATAGTCATGCGAGCATCGTCTACCCAACCATCAAATGGTGCAACTGCGTCTGGTTGAGCGCCCACTGAGAATGCTATCGCCAGATCATCCGGAGTGGTGATAGTTGTCCCACTGCCGATCACTGCTCCGTCGATATAAACCCTATACGTCACGCCATCAAAGTCGGCTGCTACATGATACCAAGTTGATAGTGTCGGCGTCCATGCGCCGGTAGCCGCAACAGCCTTCGCCGTTCCGTCATTAGATATCCAAAGCTCCAGATTATTGGCGGAGCCGTCATAGACGATACCATACTCCCTGAGGCTGCTCGCTGCCTGATACTTGCCTATTAGGAACTGATCAGCGGCCGGATCGGTGTTCCACCGGAACCAACCATCAATGGTGAAGTCTGCACCAAGAACAGAGAGGTCAGTGGTGTCTGGGATTGTAATTAGGTCACCAGTCCCATCAAGCAATAAAGAAGAAGCTCCGAACCTGAACTGTGCTGTGTCTGCTTGGGCGTTCCCCACGGAGGTGATAGTCCGGACATCATCACTCTCATCAAGATATGCGGTGCCTGTGTCAACGTCCTCAAGGTCACTAAGGAACACAACATTCGCCCAGTTGGCATCAGGTGTGGGCTGTCTCGGGAATGCTGAAACCCGAGGTGTGAATGCTCCCTTGTATCTGGCGGTTCCGATAGTGAATCGCACATCATCACACCAGCCATCAAAGGGATCGACACCATCCGCTTGAGCGCCGACGGAGAAAGCTGATGTGAGATCGTCCGGGGTGGTGACAGTTGTACTCGTACCCACCACCGCTCCATCAACATAGAGCCGATAAGTGGTGCCATCAAAGTCCACAGCAACGTGATACCAAGTGGCGAGGGTAGGTGCCCAAGTGGCTGCGATTGTTGCCGTCGTGGTCGTGCCTGCGTTGGAGAGGTAGAGGGATAGAGTACCAGCTACCTGATCGCGGACAATCGCCATTTCTTTTAGGTTACCAGACGCTGTCCACTTACCGGCGAGAGTTTGATCCGCTGCTGGGTCGGTGTTCCATCTAAACCAGCCCTCAAGGGTGAAGTCTGCAGCCAGAACGGAGAGCGCCACTACGTCGGGCACCGTGACATAATCGCCGGTTCCGTCAACCAGTAAGCTGGATGCTCCAAACTTGAACTGGGCTGTGTCTGCCTGAGCGTTCCCCACGGAGGTTATCACTCGGACTTCCTCGCTGTCATCTACATAAGCTGTCCCAGTGTCAACGTCTTCGAAAGCACTGAGAAATACAACATTCGCCCAGTAGTCATCAGTTAGAGAGTCTCCACCTCCACCACTGCTGAGGAGTGAGCTTGCTATGATCCCAGGGATTATCGTCATGCTAGGTCGCCTGTCAGTATCCATGTATCTGTTGCGATCTTCATGGCCGAGAGTGTTGAGTACTGAACCCGACAATCTAGGAGGGAACCCGCCGAGTTGATTGTCACGCCTGCTCCAGCTGCGACACTTGTCTTGCCTGCGCCTGTTTGGGCGATCGACACAACTGCACCAATGTCGAAGGCCACCGTGGAATTCGGTGGGATGGTGATCGTATTCGCTGCCGCGTTCGATATGCGGACGAGCGCATTGTCATCGGTCAAAGCCAGCGTGTACGTCGTACCTACCTCTTCTGTAGGAATGTCAATCGTGGAGCCTGCGGCTGCGGCGGCTCCCACAGGTTGGAGAACGTTTGTTCCATCGCAGGTGAGGATAGTGATATCACCAGCTACGATCTGGGGAGCCGTTAGTGGTTGGGCTGCGATCTCAACATCGACTGTAAATGCAGTATTGTTGACGACCACGAACATGCCGCGTTTAATCGCCGGAACTGTGAGTGTGATCGCCCCAATGGCCGGGGAACCACCGTCCTCGTCGACATCAAAATACACAGCGTCTGTGAATTCAGGTCCCGTTAAGGTTCGTAGATTGGTTACTGTGATTGCCACAGCCAACCTCTCTGTGATTGCAGCATCCAAGTCACCATCGGAAGTATTGATAGTTAGATACTTGGAGGACTGTGCCTCGGCTACTTCTACTCGTACTAGGTTATTGGACATCTAAGGTCACCTCATTTGTGAAGCCTCGCCCAACTTGGGCACTGATCTGATACACTTGTAGTGTCAGCGTGGCAGGTATACCACCGAAGTCTGTAGTGATATCTGCGGAGAGATACGTATAGTCTGGGGTCACTAGCCCAGTGATGGCGCGGACAACTGCATCAGAACCACCACCAGCAGTCTCAGTACCTGACCATTTGATATCACCGAGGATACCAACTGTTGTCCTCGTTACCACACCATTCATGGACGCTCCGCCAACCTTTGCAGTCACGATCATGGTGTTCCCTGCACCCGCCGAGGCAGTCCAGTCAGCGTTGGGTACTGTTCCTGTCCCGTAGGTGGTGCCCTCGCCGACACCATTGTTAATAGCAGCTACGATATTATCACGCGTCAGGGCCAACGTGCCCAGTACATCGATCTTGTCAGCCACATCTGTGAATGTGTTCTCCAGCGTGTAGACCCGATCGCCCAGCGTGATTGTCGCACCATTAAGGCGGGAGCCAGTCTGGTTTATAAGGTCTAGCGTCGCTGTCGCCGAGATACCAGAACTAGTCATTATGTCGATCTCATATTCCTCGGTATCTTCACTAAGTGGAACAGCGCTGAAACCATCTATCAATTCTCCACCGACCCTCGTCCGCCTGATCCATGCGATATCAATGTCGGAGGCGTTAATCACAGCAGTGATCGAGGTTGGAGCGTAGGGCTTCAAGTCTACCAGTGGGCTAGACTTAGTTTCTATTATCGAGCTCTCATAGTCAGTGCCTCCACCAACAGCCCTGTAGAACCTTTCAAGATTAAGTTCTCCTGTAGTCAGTGGGATGATATCTAAAGTCAAAGCATTCAGCACTATGAATGTGTCGCCTTCGCCATGCCCAGAAGTGAAGACCTCTGAACCGCGTCTGCCTCGTGCAAACCCAGACAGGGTGAATGAGCCGTTGCCGTTCACCAAGACATCGCGGAAGCTGAGAACCTCTACGTCGCCGTTCTCGTGGATCAGCGCCGCGCTATTCGCTCCATTCACCAGTTCCAGCTGCGTCACTGATTCGAGCGCTATCCCTGAAGTCAGGAATACGGTGAGCGTGTTGATTTCGTCCATTGCGTACAGTGTCGGCGGAACACCCAAGCTATTAGCTACCGAGCCCCATTGCATTTCAGCAGTAGAAGCACCAGCAATGTAGTAATTTGTCCCTTCATCAGACTTGTAGACAACAGCATTGCTCCAATTTTCTTGACCAAATCCACCAGCGCCGAAGTAGAGACCAGACCAGAGCCGATTGTTGTCATCAAGATCTCGGAGAAGAGGAGCGCAGATAAGTTGCAGCTTAGTCAGGCCGAAGTCTGGAATGGTTTGTACGATACCACTATCACCATCAGTCCCAACCACCGTTGAGGTGTACTGGGATGACTCCTCACTAAGAGCTTTGATATCCATACTGAAGCCATTACCAATATCTGTGGTGATGAGCCTCTGGCGAAAGAATGTTCCATCATCAAGTGTTAGCTCAACGATATCACCCGGATCAAGCGCAATAAATTCCCAGGATAGTTGTTCGGAATAACTTGATCGTTCGATCCATGCGCTGTATAGTATCTTTTCTGCTGCTTGCTTCGCTATGCTTGAGTCAATCGCAGCAGCGACACTCAGACTTGCCTCATTCTTAGAAGCCATCGTTCCTATTGGGGCTAAGATACGACGAGCTGATTGTGTTGCTTGTAGATAATCTTTACCAGGATTCATGTAGGTCATAGTTACCCGCGTGGGGAGCTCCACTTCCTGGATACGAGCCTCTTGGAAGTACTCCCCGGATTGTGGGTTAATGACAGCTAGATCATCTTGCACTAAAATCGCGGCTGGCGTCTTACCATCCTTATCAAGGAAGTTGAGCACGTAGTCACTCTCAATACCATCGAAGAAATACACTGGCTGAAGTGGCTGAATACCTGCCCGACCCGACATAGGTTGAGCTAAGAGATACCCCGGAAGATCATGCTGAGCCAATTCCGTAACGTTGATCTCTGAGGGAGTTAGTCCCACACGAGTACATATGTCTGAGATGACCGTGTCCAGCGCCACACCAGCCCCAGTGCCTCTGTCTATGAGCCACTTAGCCGCACCGTTTGATAAGTTCACACCACCCCACAGGAGACCTTTGTCTCCATTATAGAATGAAAATGTGGTCGCTGCGTTATTGTGGGGCCAGCCTGTGATTTGCTTAACTTCCCCATCGATCGTGTTTATTGTCCACACTTCCGTAGTGATCTGCTCTTTAGGTTCTGCGTACACGCCTCTTGTGACCCGACTGTAGGAGATACCATTGCGGGAGTTGAAGAACGAACCAATGTCGAGACTGACCCATAAGAGAGTTCCTGTGGAGGGGTCGACCTTTGCCATCCGACCATCACCAGCATCGTCCCTGAATTTGAACATGACCGTGTTGTCTGTGGCATCGTATATCAACCCCGGCTCCACATCGGTCAAGAATGTGGCCCCGGGAATTAGATCAGCTGAAGTCAGAGTGATGACGTGGGCAACATCTACACCTCTGGTTCCGAATGTGTCGTCATAGCTCGCCCAACTCTGGACGGTGTACTTGTAGATATTGATATCGAAGTCACCGGTAGGCGTGTAGTTGTTCGCCCATAGACCGTAACCTTCTCCGTAGAGACCAGCGTTCAGGCCAGCACAGAACCCCTGCATGGCCTCATTACTAGACTGAAGAGGTGTTGGTCCCGGAGTGACATCGTTGGTGTGGACGAAAGAAAGAGTAGAGCCGTTGACTTTGAGGATTGTCATCTCATTTCTTTGAGTTCCAAACACGGCGAAGTCGTATGTCCCAGCGGAGATGTAATGACCATGTGAAGGAACTGCCTGCACCATGTTGGTCGTGCCGCTTGTGAGACTGCTGCTGTTGAACCCAAAGACCGCCACAATTCTCATGGTTTCTGTATTAATGAGACTGACACCGGAGGAGTTGCCGCTTGTAGTTCTCACAATGACAAAACCGCTGTTGGGTAGAACATGCGTCAACTCAAACGCCTTCACCGCGTTCCCATGGAAGTCATATCCAAACACGGCTTGTTTGTCTTCTACCATAGTCGTCAGGTTGAAGCGACGAAGGTAGCCCTCATTAGGCCCGGCGGCGTAATCAGCGAACCACCCGTAATTGCGAGCCCAATCGGGATAAATCTCATTGGGTGTTGTGCTATCAACCCCACCGACCAGTGGAGTGAGTAATTCCATCGGGCGTGTCACTGAACCGGCGAATGTTACCTCAGCTGTAAGAACAGGAATGCGATTACCGAAATCGATGAGAGCGAGACGATCAACCACGAAATAGGCTTGGCCTCGGTAAGCTGGAGTCGCACCTTCACCCTTGTCTGTTTCAATCAGACTGTCGGGTTCTTGAGTTTGACTGCCGCCATAGAACCGGAAGTTCAGATTAGATTTACCTACAGTCTCCCCTGAACCTGTCTTATCATAGATTAATTTACCATCTGCCCAGATGCGTAAGAGGTCATCAGCTTCACCTTCGCAAAGCGAAACCGCGAACGAGCCAAAATACTCGTACGTGATATTCGTTTGGCTCATGCCGCCTTTGCCACTAATCTTTTCAGTGACTTTAACTTCTTCAATTTCTGTGGCCCAGATGATGTTACCACCAAGGCGCATGGAGCCGTAGACAATGGGGAGACCAACACCATACGCCGAAGAGGTGATAGTCTTATCACCGAGCCTCGGTCCTTCCACTGTTGGGCCTTGTATCGGGAACAGCAATCCACCTGCGACCGACCCGAGCATAAACCCGAGTTGTGGATTACCAAAGTACGCACCTATGATGGTGCCAGCGACTACGAGCGCTATTCTACCCATTATCTACTCCCACGAAACTGAAGCAGACGATTGCTCGGTCAAGCCAATCTTCTGTCAGACGAGTAGACACGACCTTCCTATCAGGGGCGTGAGCATGGATCAACTTATTGTCCATGCCGAGTATGCCACAGTGACAGGGGAACTGGGCGTCTCTAAATAGTAGGACGTCTCCAGGTTGACGATCTTTGAAATTCTTTCTTGTCATATGGTCGGCGAACGGTTTGATAAAATTATATCCCGTCGTATTACGCTGATAGCTGGTATCGTCGTGACGCTCCGCCAATCCAAGATTACTAGCAACGACAGCCACTAGCCCAGCGCAGTCTATCCCTACAGACGATCGGCCTTGGTGAACCCAGCGCACGTCTAGGTACTTCCTGGCCTCTTCCACTATGGCTGTTCTTTCATCACTTAGCATCAGGATATCTTGCTATCTGGTCTACGCCGGGAATATGTGGTTCGCCCCTGAAATTCTTGATATTACCAAGAGCGAAATCTAACGACCCTAGTATACCCCATTTGTTCTGGCAAGCAAGGTCTGTTTTATCGCATCCTGGATAAAGCTTTACAAGATCTAATGGTGATACAGTGTACGCCGCCGGAAGAAATAGCGTCACGCCTAGTGTTGATAAAACCCAGTTACGGACTTCAATAGTTTTCCCTGTGTTCGGCCCAGTCTGGAAGGTGAGCGCTCCCCCGTTGAACCAGTCATCAATACCACGAACTTCATCAAACGCGATGCTAAGAGCGAAGGTATCGTTCGCCTCTACCGTAAGTATAGAACCATCCCTAGTCCACGCTTGGCGAGATGTGAATGTTGCCGTACCGTCCACTGTGTCTGCGTCTACTGTGATCGTGTATGCTGGCTGAGTTCCCGCTGTCGTGCCTGCCACAGTACATTCGTAGATACGGTTCTCATACCGCCCTTGAGTAGCTACGAACGCAGCCGTGTTTGTCAGGTTGGAACTTAGGCTATCGAACTCAGCATTAACATCGATTCCGACAGTGCGCTGCCCCCGAAGTCTGTACCTGATCTTCTCCGTAGTGGCAGGCAGAACCACCCCAGTCATAGTCACTCCAGTGGTCGTCCACACGCTAGGTCCACCACGTTCGGCGAAGCCGCTATCAAACAATGTTGAAACAACAGCGTCTACGTTATCTAATGCCTCTACCGTAAATGCGCCGAGGTCTCCCGCGAAACTATCATTCTGCCAGACAAGAGCATCACATGTTATATTCCCTGCGTCGATGTCCACAGTGGATACGATCCCTGTGATATCAACTATCTGAGAGACCTCATAGTCCACACTGCCTGTACCCTGAAGGAAGTGAGTACCAGCTTGCGGAAGCACAGCCTGATCAGATGTCACCACGCGAGGAGTCCCCAACACTGTGGTCCACCCAGTCAGATCGCCGGTATCGAAACCAGCGTTGACTATGGGTATATAGAAGCTCGCTGGAACTGTGGTGGTGGGGACAACGATATAATCACCCAGCGCATAGGCAGTGCTGTCGGCTCGCTCTGGTGGCTCGATTGGGACTGTGCATCTTGTGTCCCCCAGGTCAGCCCTGCACTCCGGCTGGTATAGCTCACCAATACGCTGAGACAATGCCTGAGACAGCCCTCTAAGCTCGGTCTTAAACATGCCCCGATCGGTGAGATTAACCTCACCAAGCCGACCTGAACGCATCTTAACTTGACCATCTGTCAAGTCTGCCCAGTTAACAACGAAGATTTTAATCTTAGCGTAGTCAAACAACCCAGCTCGCATATCTTGCTCGGTTATCGTGACGGAGTCAAAGATGCCCTCTAGATCAAGGTTGTCCACAGCTAGTGAAGAGTCGTTCTGAATAGCACTGCGCTTGTAGCCTGTCTCTGCCAGATACAAGTCTCCAGCGTAGAGGATATCGACATCATGGTCTGTGAAGAAGAACTGAACGCCATCTTCGCGGGTGATCTCCCAACAGGTGGAAAGCGAAGTGGCTTCCTCTGCCAGATGGGTATCCATTCCTGCGGTTGTTGTCTTTGTCATGAAACGTCTACCAGTGTTTCCCTGACTTCCTTAATAGGAAGAGCAGGCAGACTATACGCATCGGCGGTAAAGGCACGTAGATCAAGATGGTCTATATCAAACCGAACTGGAATATCAAACTCACAGATAATACCGATAGAAACAGCAGCCGTGGGAGCAACGGTAAAGTCCACAACCCCAGTGGCGATGTCTACCGTAAACCCAGCGAACTGTTCAACCGAATCAAAGAATACGCGAACAGGTGCGACAGGACGAGTGATTTCACGATCAAACGTAGCCCCGGCATCGGTGTACCGACGGACAATTTGAAACTTGTCCCTAACTCCATCCGCGATATCAATCTCTTGCTCTGCGTCAGTGACGTCATCGCCGATCTCGAAGTCTGTCCAGTCCTTGAAACGAAATGTATGGGCTTTAGCTTGCCGAGCATAGAAGAAAGCCAGCACCGCTTCTTGTCCAGCCTTGTTGCGGATACCATAGGATACGTCCCAGTCACCACGAGTTCTCTGCCAATCAATGTTCCGTTTTTCAAAGCCTGAGGATAGCTCTAGGACAGTAGTCTTAAAACTTGGGCCACCCATAGCACCTTGCTCTACTTCGACAGGAAGTTGTACATCATGGAAAGCCATTAACCATTTCTCCGTGAGGCGCGTTGCAGAGCCGCGTTACCTCTAGTAAGGATTTGTTCTTGTGACCGCTGGAAACTCTCTGCGTCTGGTGTTTGGATATTCATCACAATAGTATTATTCACCCCATCAGACTGAGGCTTGTTCCTGGGTGTGATCTGAACGCGCTCCCCATCTTGGACGCGCATGGCTAAGACCCTATTGTCCCGTTGTCCAGGAAGTGAAGCGACTGTGTTCCCGCCTCCAACAGTGAAG
>TARA_R110000772_G_scaffold205498_3_pt1 | contig 11417 bp, 8 predicted proteins | sample TARA_R110000772 | Tara Oceans TARA_R110000772 (sample SAMEA4397948) | marine metagenome | biome: Polar Biome; feature: [SRF] surface water layer (ENVO:00010504); material: water (ENVO:00002006), including particulate matter (ENVO:01000060) such as... | depth 5 m | reverse complement strand
CCGGCGCTATCCGATAACCAACGCATTCAGGACCGTATGACCATAAAAACCCGCTTTGCTCCGTCTCCCACGGGCCATCTTCACGTCGGCAATATCCGCACCGCGCTCCATAACTGGATGTTCGCGAAGAAAGAGGGCGGCACATTTCTGCTGCGTCTCGATGATACCGACGCGGAACGGTCGAAGGAAGAATATGTCGATGCAATCCGGGCCGATCTGGCGTGGCTCGGGCTGGCAGCCGACGAAGAGCAGCGCCAGTCGGCGCGTTTTGATCGTTATGCGGAACATCTGGCGAAGCTGAAGGCCGATAGCCGGGTCTATCCCGCTTACGAGACCGCGCAGGAACTGGACCTGAAGCGTAAAATCCAGCTCGGCCGGGGCAAGCCGCCGATCTATGACCGCGCAGCGCTCGACCTGACCGCGGAGCAAGTCTCCGCCTATGAAGCGGAAGGGCGCAAGCCGCACTGGCGCTTCAAGCTGGATCATGGAACCCCGATCACCTGGACCGATTTGATCAGGGGCGACCAGAATTTCGATCCGGCTCTATTGTCCGATCCGGTCATCCTGCGCGAAGACGGCAGCTGGCTCTATATGCTGCCTTCGGCGATTGATGATATCGAGATGGGGATTACCCATGTCGTGCGCGGCGAGGACCATGTTGCCAATACCGCGGTGCAGATTCAGATGTTCCACGCGCTCGGCGCGCAAGCCCCGGAATTTGCGCATGAAGCTCTGCTCGTCGGAACCGAAGGCAAGCTTTCCAAACGGCTGGGTTCGCTGGGTGTGAGCAGCTTTCGCGAGAAGAATATCGAGCCGCAGGCGATCGTCGCCCTGCTGGCGCGGATCGGGACCAGCGATCCGGTCGAGCCGGTTGCCGATGTCGAGCAGCTGATTGCCACGTTCGATTTTGCCCGCTTCGGCCGCGCGCCGGCCCGGTTTGACGATGAAGAGCTGGCCCAGCTCAACCAGAAGATCGTGCATCTGCTGGATTATGAGGATGTGAAGGATAGACTGCCCGAGGCGATGACCGCCGAAGCCTGGGCGGTGATCCGCCCGAATCTGCACGATATGGGCGATGTCGACCAATGGTGGCAGGTGGTGACGGGACCGATTTCCGCACCGGAATTTTCGGCGGAGGATCGGGGTTTTCTGGCCATCGCTCGCGGCAAAATGGAAGTATTGGAAGCATCTTCCGACCTCTGGAAAGAGCTAACCGGAGCGCTCAAGGAAGAGACCGGTCGCAAAGGCAGGCCGTTGTTCATGCCCTTGCGTCTGGCTCTGACCGGACTTGATCACGGTCCCGATATGAATATTTTGCTGCCGTTGATCGGGCGCGACACCGCGCTGGCCAGGCTGACTGAAGCCTCTTAAGTAATTGGAAAACTATAGTTTTCTTGCCTAGGAGAGGCGTGTTTGCAATATATTATGTTATAGTATATCATAACAATCGACGATGGGGTCAGATTGTCAAACAGGCACCGGCCGCTTCGCCATTTTCGAGGATGGTTGAGAGGATATGATGATGAGCTATGTTTCCCATTACGAGAACAAGACGCCGCGTTCCAAAGGATTGATCATGACGGGCGCCGTCCATGCGCTGATTGTCGGGGCGGTGGTGGCGATGCCGGCGATCGAGGGTCCCGACATATTCAAGGGGACGATCATCGCCTTTCCGGTTCCGGTCGAAAAGCCGCCCGAACCGGTGGTCGAACAACAAAAGCCGGAAATCGATATTGCCAAGCCGACCCGGCAGACGCTGCCCGGACGGCCCGTCACCATCGAGCGTTCCGATCCCGTTGTTCCGGTCAACAATTATGGCGATATCGAAATCAGCAGCGGATCGGCAGGACTCGGCGAGGCAATCCGGCTTGATCCCATCGATATTGCGCCAGATCCGGTGATCGTGGGCGCCAGCCTGAACCGGCGTTATGCCGGCGATTTCCAGCCCGCCTATCCGGTCGGCCAGTTGCGCCGCGAACGGGAGGCGGAGGTCAGCGTCCGTGTGCTCGTCGGCACCAATGGCCGGGTGAAGGATATCCGGCTGGTCGAATCTCCGCACGAAGATTTCTGGCTCGCCACGCGCAAACAGGCGCTGCAAAAATGGCGTTTCACCCCGGCAACCAAGGACCGCGTGCCGGTTGAAAGCTGGATGACGCTCAAAGTCCTCTTTCGAATCAACGGTTAAGCCGCATGCCGGATGGCCGGTCCGGATCGGGCTGGCGCTATTTTACGGGAAGGGCTGGTCATCCGGCTGTGTCCGCACTATTTGGACCGCATGGGAATGTTGAAAGATGCATCTGTAACCGGCGGTTTTGGCGATCTGATCGCCGTTTTTCGCCAGAGCGAACCCGGCGAGCGGTTGCTTCCGGCGATATTGGCGATTGGCTGCACGTCGATCATATTGTTTCTTTTCTGGCTCGATCCCAAGGTAAATACGTACACTTATGTACCGGCCGAGGTCATTTATGTCGAAAACTGGACAGCCGACCGGACCGATGAAGAGATTCTCAAGGACCGCTGGCAGATCCAGTGTCTCAAGGACGAGCTGGAAACCAAGCGGCGCGAGGCGGTGAAGTCGCTCGGCCGCATGTCCGGCATGGATGTCGACGAGATCGAGCGCGAAGCGATTGCCGCCCGTCTGGCGCGCGGCGAGGTAGAGGTGGAACGCCCCGCCGGCCTGCAATGCTGAATCCTCCCGGCGACCCGCAATATATGGCAATGGCGCTGGCTCTGTCCGAGCGCGGCCGTGGCCGCACCGGAGCCAATCCCAATGTCGGCTGTGTCATCGTCAAGCAGGGCGTGATCATCGGCCGTGGCTGGACCCAGCCCGGCGGACGGCCCCATGCCGAGGAAATGGCGCTGGCCCAGGCCGGCGCATCCGCAAAAGGCGCGGACATCTACGTGACGATGGAGCCCTGTGCCCATGAAAGTGCGCGCGGTCCGACCTGCAGCAACGCCATCATCGATGCCAGACCCAAAAGGGTGATCGTCGCGACGCTCGACGCCGACGAACGCACCAGACGCAGAGGGATCGACCGGCTGGGTGATGCCGGCATCCCGGTGTCGGTTGGCATCCGCGAACCCGAGGCCCGCCGGGCCATGGCAGGATTTCTCAGCCGGGTTGAAAAGGCACGACCCTTTGTCACGCTCAAACTGGCGCTGTCGCTGGATGGCTGCATTGCCATGGCGGATGGCAGCAGCCAGTGGATTACCGGCGACCGGGCGCGGGCGCACGCCCATCTCGAGCGGGCGCGCAGCGATGCAATTCTGGTTGGCGCCGGCACGGCCAAGGCCGATCGGCCGACGCTCGATGTCCGGACCGATGGTCTGACCGATCGTTCGCCACAGCCGGTGATTCTCGGCAGTGATCCGGAGATGCCGGCTCACTGGCTGCAAATTTCCGAGCCCGCCGCGATCGCCGATCTCGCCGATATCAACTGGCTGCTCGTCGAAGGCGGCGCCCAGACCGCGGCTTCTTTCCTGCAGGCAGGCATGGTTGACCGGCTTCTGCTCTATCGCGCCCCGATCATCATCGGCGGCGGCCTGTCCGGAATTGGCGATATCGGCCTGGAAAAACTCGCTGCCGCGCACGGCCAGTGGCGACGCACCGACTTGCGCCCACTGGGGCAGGATGTGCTTGAGATATACGAGCGCGCCGCCTAGGTTCCGGACAATAATAGCAATTAGGATCGCCCATGTTCACAGGCATAGTTTCAGATATCGGGACCATCGAATCGCTCGACCAGCGCGGTGATCTCCGCGTCAAGATCTCGTGCCGCTACGACATGGACAGCGTCGACATGGGGGCTTCGATAGCCTGTTCGGGCATATGTCTGACCGTGGTCGAGAAGGGCCCCGGCTGGTTTGCGGTCGATGTGTCCGGAGAGACGGTTTCCTGCATCGCGCCGGGGCAGTTTTCCGAAGGGCGGCGGCTCAATCTCGAGCGCGCGCTCAAGGTTGGCGACGAGCTTGGCGGCCATATCGTGACAGGTCATGTCGACGGCGTCGGGCAAGTCGTCTCGGCCGATCCGGTGGGTGATTCCCAGGAGGTCGTCATCCGGGTGTCGAAAGACCTGGCGCCCTATATTGCCGCCAAGGGATCGATCACCGTTGACGGCGTGTCGCTCACCGTCAACGCGATCAGCGACGATGCGGAGGGCGCGCTGTTCACGCTCAACATCATTCCCCATACCGCGCAGGTGACCACGCTCGGGGAGCTGGCGCCGGGCCGTCCGGTCAATCTGGAGATTGATGTACTGGCGCGCTATCTGGCGCGGATGGAAAAGGTCCGGTCTTCAGGCTGAGCCGCCGGGGGCGGAAGCGACCGACGGGACGGTCTGTCAGCGGTCTAGAAGGGCAGCCATTTCTGTTTCTTGCTGAACTTCATATAGCCGACATTTGCGCCGAGCCGCAGGCCCGCTCCGAGCCGTACCGGGATCAGAACCTTGTCGCCGCTGCGCAAATAGCTGACGTGGAAGCCGCCGATGAAATAGGCCGCGCCTTCGCCGGCCGGGAAGCGCTGGTATAGCTCTTCGCTGTCATAGAGATTATAGACCAGAACAAAGGTATTGGCCGCATTGCCGCCAAAATCAAAACCGATCGACGGGCCTGTCCAGTAGACCGGACGCTCGCCCTCGACCTTGTGGTAGAGCTTGCCCGAACCGTAGCGCAGCCCGACGACGAACGCGCCGCTGGCCTCGCGACCGGCAATATAGGCATTGGGCCGGCCCTGTTTCTTGAGAATATCCTCGATGACCTCGGCGAGGCCCTTGGCGCCTTTGCCGAACACGCCTTCAGCGGCTCCGATCAGGTCATCGTCCTGGTAGGTGTTGCTGTCGTCGACCGGGGTTGTGGTAGAGCCATAGGCCTGGCCACCGGCCTGGGCGGAACCGGAGGGCGCAACAATGTCGGCATCGATATCGCCATCGTACGGCGCATCATCGACCGTCCGGGCGGTGGAATCGCTGGATTGGAAATTGCCATCATAGTCCGGAGCAGCCAGATCAGCGTCAATCACGTCATTGGGGTCGACGGTTTCAACCTGGGCGTAAGCGGGCGTCGCGACGGGTGCGATGGCCAGGGCCAGAACCGCAAATAGACCCAAAGATTTTTTCACACATATCGGTAACATGGGTAAACTCCTTCCCATTACCAGCCAGCAACGGCTCTCGGCTGTTGGACATGACCACGCAATGAACGCACGACGAAATGAGTCGATTCTGCGGCAGTGCGAGTCCCTGCGCCGGAACCGCGCGATTGGTGTTTTTGCAGACTCATGCCACGGGGTCCATTTTTCCCGTTGCAGCGAGCGCTTTGCAACGTTATAGCGCCACCTCTAGCCAAGCTGCGTGGACACGTGGGTGAGCGGCTGAAACCACCTCCTTGCTAAGGAGACAAGCCTTTACGGGCTTCGAGGGTTCGAATCCCTCCGTGTCCGCCAATTCACTTTCCCCGAAAGTCCCTTATAGTCCAGAAACCCGCAGAAATATTGCGTTTTTCTACTTTTCATTATCCATATTGTTCTCTATATGTTCATATGCATCCGACACAGAGTGTGGGTCTGAGTGTGGGTCTGAGTGTGGGTCTGAAAGGAGCGAGTGATGGCAAGATTGACGTCAATTGGGATCAAGAATCTTAAGGAACCTGGTCGATATTCTGACGGAGAGGGCCTGATCCTTAAATACGCAGGAAAAGGCAAAGGAAGCTGGATTGTGCGGGTCCAGGCCAATGGGAAGCGTCGGGATATCGGTCTGGGCAGTCTCGCTGATCTCGCTTTGACCGATGCGCGCGAGGCCGCGCGCGCTTTGCGCAAACAGGTGAAAGCAGGTGTTGACGTTCTGACCGAGCGTGAAAAAGCAGCGATGACGATCCCGACCTTTAGCGACGCGGCCAAACGCGTTCATGAAGAGCACAAAACTGCATGGAAGAATGGTAAGCATCAGGCTCAGTGGATTAACACGCTTGAGACCTACGCTTTCCCGGCCTTGGGCGAAAAGCTCGTGTCGGAGATCGAAGGGCCAGCAATTCGTGATGTACTCTCTCCCATATGGCTGACCAAGCCCGAAACCGCAAAGCGGGTGCGGCAGCGAATCGGGTCCGTGCTGGATTGGGCATGCGCAAAAGGCTTTCGTGAGACTGAAGCTCCCATGCGTTCAGTTATCCGTGGCTTGCCACGTCAACCCAAGAAGAAAGGCCACTTCGCTGCAATGCCCTACCCCGAATTACCGGCATTCATCGCATGGCTGCGCGAGCGACAGTCGATTGGTCGTCTGGCGCTTGAATTCCTCATCCTGAACGCGTCTCGCTCCGGCGAAGTGCGCGGCGCACACTGGGCAGAGATAGATATGAAGAAGAAGCTCTGGACCATTCCCGCCGGACGCATGAAAGCCGGGACCGAGCATGTTGTCCCGCTGTCAAAAGCTGCATTGGAAGTGCTAAAGAGAGCGTTTATATTCCGTTCCCCAGTGAGTAATCTGGTCTTTCCCGGCCAGAATCCGCAGCGCCTGCTGTCGGATATGACCTTGCTCAAGATATTGCGCGACAAGGGCGACGTGTACACTGTGCATGGTTTCCGTTCGTCATTCCGCGATTGGGTTGCCGAAAGGACGAATTATCCCGGCGAAGTTGCAGAAGCCGCCCTTGCCCATACAATCGCCAACAAAGTCGAAGCAGCCTACCGCCGCACAAATTACCTCGACAAGCGTACGCCATTAATGGCTGATTGGTCAAAATTCCTGATCGGGAAAAAGTGAGCAGCCATTGATAACCCCATTCAGCCTATGATAGCCTTCCAGCGGGAAATGACATTTCTAACATATCCCGGCGTTTCGCGATTTTGGGGGATACCCCTCGCACGTGCAACTGCTCCGGGACCGGCATTGTAAGCTGCAAGCGCAAGATGGATTGCCCCGAACTTCCCGAGCATTTCCTTCAAGTATCGCGCACCCCCGTCAATGCTGGCATCGGGATCGTGCCGGTTCGTCACGCCGAGATAGCGGGCCGTCCCCGGCATTAGCTGCGCCAAACCAGCTGCCCCAGCCGAACTTATCGCCATTGGATCGAAGCGCGATTCCTGCCAGATCAATGCCTGCAGCAGCCCGATTGGAATACCATGGCGTAATTCGGCTTTTCGAATTGCCGCTTCATATATTTTCTCTCGAAACGATGATCGAGTTGGAGAGTGAGGTATGGGCTGAGCAGCTTGCTCGACATAGATATCTCCAGCATCAGGGTTGGTATCGTGTCTCGGCCAAATACCGTGTTGAAAGAGTTCAAAATGTTCAGTCGAAGGAAACAGCGTTTCCGCTCTTCCTGTCTCATTTCCCTGCATATTTTCACCGGATGTCGCGCCGCCGAGTAGCGCCGTGACAGGCAACAAAACCCAATATAATTTCGGCATATTTGATCTCCATATTGCTTCGAATCAAATAAGAACATAGAGTGAACATAGATCTGTAGGAAATCGCTTTCTGCGGACTTGGAAAGGGGAGTGAGCTCTAATTAGGGGATCAAATTTGTTTAAAAGGATGCTTCCCCATGTCCCAAATTGTCCGCGCCCAGTCCCGGTCGTCTCTCGAAGCAACGGCTCGTGATCTCTGCAAAAAATTGAACGGCCACTGGTCAGGTACCAAGGGAATGGCCTGCTGCCCCGCGCATGATGATCGTACGCCATCGCTCGGAGTGAGCATCGGTAGAAATGCAGTACTCTTTCACTGTTTCGCAGGCTGCGCGCAGAGCGAGGTATTGACTGCCTTGGCCCACCAAGGCGTGGATCAGCGCGATCTGTTCGATGGCGGCAGCGTACCGTTCGATGGACCCGCGCGCGCAGACCTCAGGCCGTTACGAGCAGCTTTGCGCATATGGCGCAAAGCTCGGTATATCTCTGGCACACGCGCCAAAGCATATCTCGAAGCCCGGAGCATTTTGGCCTCATCGCCAATGCTGCGCTTCCATACCCAAACACCATTGGGCCCAAAAGGCGCGGTCCGTTTCCTGCCAGCAATGATTGCAGCCGTCAGTCTCGACGAAGGTGTCATTGCCGTCCACCGGACATTTCTGGATGGCGCGCTTCCCTGCAAAGCAGACTTCGATAAACCCAAGCGCGCGCTTGGCCGCCTCGGCGAAGGTGCGGTTCGGTTATTTCCTCCAAAAGATGGTCGCCTTGGCCTGGCAGAAGGCGTGGAAAGCGCCCTCTCAGCGCGCGCGCTCACTGGCATTCCCTGCTGGGCAACGCTTGGTAACGAGCGCTTTGGTCTTGTTGCCATCCCGGAAAGTGTGACCGAGCTGCATCTCTTCGTCGATGCCGACCAGGGCGGTGACCTTGCCGCGAAACGGGGCCAGTCAGCATATGCGCCAGGTAGTCGCCGCATTCTTGTCCGCAAGCCGTCATTGCCCGGAACCGACTGGAATGACGAGCTGGTGAACTGGACGGAGCGGCGAAAGGCTTAAGAGGAAAGAGCGCCTTTTTGAGTTGTGACCATGGGCTGACAATGACGTCAAGCCGGTCGCTCAACCCTCAGGAGGCCACCCATGAATTTCCAGACATCCTTATTTGCCAATCAGGAATCCAGTGCCTGCACCAGTACGCCTGCGCTCATTAAAGTCGCGCGGCAGATTGCATGTGCGCTCAGCTGCGGGCGGCATCTAAAGCGAAACGAAATCAATGAATTTTTTCAAACCGCAACAGGCGACAGTGATGCGGCGCATTCCTGGTCCATCGCCGACAGCAATCATGCGATCGAACTGGGCGCGCTGCTCTGGCTTAGAGACCGCAGCCGGATAGGGAGCAATTCTCCATTGGCAGAAGTTGAAGCCAGGCTTGAATGGCTAAATTCCGCACTGCCGCCCCGCCATGCGCGCAGCGAGGAGCAAAATACACTGCAGCAATTTTCCACACCGCCGATACTCAGCTGGCTTATGGCAAAGGCAGCGCAGCTCTCGAAAGCTGATCTTGTCCTCGAACCATCGGCCGGCACGGGTATGCTGGCGCTCTGGCCAGCTATCCATACAATTCCTGTACTCCTCAACGAGATTGATCCTGCGCGCAGACTTGTTCTACGCGAGCTTTTTCCGGGCGCTGCTATCTCAGCCCATGACGGCGAGCTGATCGATGACCTTCTTCCCGCAGCGCCTCGGCCAACCGTTATACTCATCAATCCACCCTTTGCGCAGAGCGCCGAACGCGGCAAGGACGCCAAGACGGCGATGCGTCATCTGCGCGCTGCTTTTCGTCTGGCATCGCCGACAGCACGTATCGTTGCAATCATGCCCGAAAGCTTCAAGGCTAAAGACTTTGTTCGAGGTAACGATCCGGCAGGGCTGCTTCTTGATCTGGTCATCGAGGGAGCCTTTCGCGAAGTAGGTACCGGCGTGTCGGTGCGCCTGGTTGTGATCGACAAGGGCAGCAATAGGGAGGCCGCTGGCAGTCAGGTCACGACGTCGCTAGGCGCACTATATGATTTGATCGCGCCCTTGCCCGCTCGGCAATCTTCTGCTGTGCTGAACTTTGCGCCACCTGTGCTTCGCCGCGCATATCTGCCGCCGAGCGTTGAACGACGGAACCGGCCACTGGCACCCTTTACGAACCGGGGCGCAGAAATTGCTGTTTGCGAGGCCCTCGACTATGTTGTTCTTGATAACCCGGCGGACCTGCCCGAGCAGGTGGGCATCTATCTGCCCTACCGGCCAAGCCGCGTATCGATAACGGACGCTCCGCCGCATCCGACGCCGTTGGTGGAATCGGTTGCGATGGGTTCGGTCCCAGCGCCAATGGTCACCGCAAACCCTCTGCTACCTACTGGCTGGAAAGACAGCGGCCTCTTGTCGGAGGCGCAGTGCGAAACACTCATCTATGCCAGCGCCGCCTTTGAACGCGATTTGCCAGGTAGATTTGCACCGGATGATAAAGGCACCCAGCTAGCAATAGCCGAGGATGGTCACAGCTACCGTCAAGGATTTTTCCTTGGCGATGGAACCGGCGCTGGCAAAGGCCGTCAGATAGCTGCGATTATCATGGACCGCTGGCTTGCGGGCGAGCGCCGCCACATCTGGATATCCAAGAACGAAGCGCTGATCCAGGACGCGCGCCGGGACTGGCAGGCCCTTGGCGGATTGCCTCTCGATATCCAGCCCTTGTCGGCATGGAAACTTGGTCAAAAGGTTGGATGTGCGCAAGGCATCCTGTTCGTGACCTATCCGACATTGCGCTCGGGCCGGATGGAAGACACCAGGCTGGATCAGATAATCCAGTGGGCCGGAAGCGATTTCGAGGGCGTTATCGCCTTTGATGAAGCCCATGCGATGGCCAATGCGCTTGGCAGCACCGGTAGCCGCGGACCGGTCAAGGGATCCGAACAGGGAATAGCAGGGCTTCGATTGCAGAATCTTCTGCCGCGTGCGCGTGTCCTTTATGCATCGGCAACCGGTGCTTCGGATATTGCCAATCTTGGCTATGCGACGCGTCTTGGTCTGTGGGGCGCCGAAACCGCCTTTGCGACCTATGATGACTTTCTGAGCAATATTCGCGCGGGCGGTATTGCGGCGATGGAACTGGTTGCCCGGGATCTGAAAGCGCAAGGCCTCTATCTTGCCCGAGCGCTATCCTTTGCTGGCGTCGAATATGAAATTCTTGAGCACAGGCTTACCGCTGCGCAGATCGCGGTCTACGATGCCTATTCAGCGGCCTGGTCAATCATCCAGCAAAATCTGGAAGCCGCACTCGAGGCCACGCGCGTGGTTGACGAAGATAGCGGTGATACGCTCAACCGCAATGCCAAGGCGGCGGCCCTGTCCATCTTCGAAGGCACCAAACAGCGCTTTTTTGCGCAGCTCTTGCTTTCGATGAAACTCCCGAGCCTAATTCCGGCTATCGAACAGGCGCTCGCAAATGACCAATCGGTCGTCATCCAGCTGGTATCGACATCGGAAGCAATGCTGGACCGGCGGATCGCCGATCTCAGCGATCAAGAGCGCGAAGCCCTTGACATTGATCTGTCGCCGCGCGAATATGTGATCGACTATTTGTCCAAAAGCTTTCCGGTTCGCTTGATGCAGCTGTTCACTGATGAGGAAGGCAATCTCCGCTCGGAGGCAATGAGCGATGCGCAGGGCAATCCCGTTCTTTGCAGCCGCGCGGTTGCGGCCCGTGATAGCCTCATTGAGAGGCTCTGTGCGCTTCCGCCCATTGCCATTGCGCTCGACGCAGTGATCGACCATTTTGGAAAACAGGCCGTTGCCGAAGTCACCGGACGCACCCGCCGGCTGACAACTGACCTTAAAGGCCAGCAGCAACTCGAACGCCGGTCGCCGCGCTCCAACCTCACCGAGGCGCAGGCCTTCATGGACGGGGCCAAGAGGATCCTGATATTTTCAGACGCTGGCGGCACCGGTCGGTCCTATCATGCGGACTTAAACGCCCA
>TARA_R110000772_G_scaffold47429_11_pt1 | contig 11418 bp, 7 predicted proteins | sample TARA_R110000772 | Tara Oceans TARA_R110000772 (sample SAMEA4397948) | marine metagenome | biome: Polar Biome; feature: [SRF] surface water layer (ENVO:00010504); material: water (ENVO:00002006), including particulate matter (ENVO:01000060) such as... | depth 5 m | reverse complement strand
GTAAGTTCTACACTAAACTGGGTAACTTGTGATGGAGTTGAAGAATCACTTATAGTTCCATTTGGTGGAGTAGATTATATATGTGCTAGTATGCCACCAACAGGAGGTATTGCTGTTGAGTTAGGACCTTGTGCTGGACCACTTGAAGGATGTAATATAGTTAGAAGGTATCAAGTGTGTGTACCTCCAGGTGGAACAGGTATAGTTGTAAATTACACAACTTATAAAGGTCAATGGCCTAGTAATACAACAACTACTATTCTTCCAAATCCTACATCACCTGTATGTATAGAATTTTGTGCTGTATACGGAAGTATTTATTTTGATGGTGATTTCACTAATCCTGTTTATGCAGTAAATGAAAGTTGTCCATCAGTAAATCCTTGTAACCAACCTAGTGAATTAACATATTTACCTTTATCTCCTATAAATTGTCAGTAATTAAGAAATGAATTTAATAATTATACCAATATTATTTTAAATAAAACCAATTAAAAGATTAAAGTATGGCTTGTCAAATTAATAGAACAAAAGACGGAAAGATAAACGAAGTGACTACTCCAACAGGAGCTAAGTCTAAATTGTTTGAAGCTATCCATAGTAATGTATTCCTAGCAGATGCAGAGACTTCTGTAAAGGTTTATAACAATGCCTATAGTGAAAAGGTAGAAAAAATGTTTGAGGGTGCTACCACTAACAAATATGACACAGGTGAACCTCAATTATTTTATAAGTCGCCATCAAATAAGGTGTATGACAATTTAACAGATGTCCTTATCAACGAAGAGCTTGGTGAAATTTCTATGGGGTTTTTAAACCCTAAGAATGAAGAGTTTATTCCTGTAGCCAAATTTACAAACAAAGGCAGCACAAAGAATGAATTCCTTGCTTCTAAAGTTAGAGAGGGCTTACTTTCTGCTAGCAGAGTGTTAGGAGTTGATGGTGTCACAAGATTCCAAGGTAAAGGTGAGTATACATCAACAAGAAAAACAACAGCACTATTTGTTCAAACAGATATTAAAGCTGAGACAGGTAACGGTAGAATAAAAGTACTTGATGATGGTACAATAGAAATAGAATTTGCCAAAGACTACTCTGAGGCTATTGACGATAACGGTAATTCTACACCTATTAAGACTGAGAATATTCCGGAGTATTTAGAGAAAAACCCAAATGTAGCGAATAAAGTCGAGCTTATAACTGAGTATGTTATGAAGTATGACAATCCACAATCAATAGATAAGGATACTTCAAAGTCTAAAACTAAAACTATCACAGATTTATCAGGGATTGAAAAATCATTAATGGAATTCTTAGGCAGCCTTGGATTCAGTACTACAAGTCTTGAAGAATATAGAGCTAATTACAACACAAAATATGGAGAGGGTAGAGATATAGGCGCACTAGCAGATATAGCCAATAAGGTAATAGCATTCAGGAATGGAGAAATTTCTGCAGAAGATTTATCAGAGGAGGTAGCGCACGTTGCTATTGAAGCTTACGCTGATCAGAACTCAATAGCTACTGCTCTTGCTAATGTTCATTTAACACCTGAATATACAGACCTTGCCGAAAAATATAGAAATAGATATAGCAACGATAAAAATAAAGATGGTTCGAAGTTAACCCCAATAGAGCTAGAAGATAAAGTTCGAAAAGAAATTTTAGGGAAACTGCTTAAGAAAGAATTAATCACTAGGTTTAGTACAAAAAATAGAACAAACGAGGACATATACTTAATTAAGAAGCTAAAAGCTATTTGGGAGTCCTTCATGAATATGATATCGACTCACTTTAAACCTTACCATACAACTCTTCTTGATGAGTTAAATGATAAGATAGCAGATAGTATTCTCAACAAGAACTCTGAGGATTTTTTAGAGGAGTTGCTTGATGAAAACCAAAATTACTTCTATAGTCTAATGGACAATAAAGGTAAAGCCATTTACACTGAGTTAGAAATAGCAAGAGGTCACATAGAAAAATTGTTTAATACCTATTTAAAAGAACCTTCTCCAAGTTTAGTCGAACTTGAAGATATGACAGACACAATGTCTGACTACAAAGCTGTTAGTTCTGCAAATACTATTGTAAGTATTGCTTCAAAACAGATGAATTCGTTACTAGATGCAACTAAATCAAGAAAGGCTGAGGAAAGGTTATCAACAAAAGATGTCAATAGGTATGAGCAACTAAAAAATAATCTAATACCAGCTGTCAATAACCTTATGTCAGAACTTAACAAGGGTGTAAGTAAAGGTGAAGTAGTAGAAAAAAGATTATTAAATGACATAGAGATGCTTAATGCAGCTAAAGCAAAGTTAGCTGTAGATATGACTGTAGTTGAGCCTACAATAAACTCTGGAAAGTTGGCGTGGGTTGACAGTATGCTTATGAAAATTCTAAATTATACAACATTAACAGAGGAGCAAAAAGAAGATATAAGGTCAAATCTAGATGGGGGTATGAGAGACATAGGATTCCTAGCTAAGATGTTCGGATTATCAAGTCACAGTAAAAATATAGCCCTACAATTAATGCACTATTCTGTACTGAATATTTCTGTTAAAACCAATAAGAAATTCTTATCGAGAGCTAACGAAATACTTTCTGATATGGTAATGAAGAATGGACTTAAGTATCAGGTGGGTATAATTGCTGAAGACGCTAACGGAAAGAAGGGGATGCACTTATGGTCACCAAGAGATTATGAGGGCGATGATGCTATGATGCTGAATAAAAAGATTGAGATTATTTCAATTAAATCAGGTAAGTTATTTGAGGAAGTAGAAAAGGCAATTAAGAAAGGTTTAAAGGCACCGCAAGATTATCTAGATGCTAAGCAATTACAAGAGATGAAGGATGAGTTGTCTGATTACGCAAATAAAGTAGTAAGGGAGCAAAGAATGCTTCCTATATACTATGAAGAAAGAGATGCTAGATTTGACAAAGCTAAGGTATCACCTGAGACTAGGAAGTACTTAGCTAAGAAGAATTCCCAGATGAACTTCCGTCATAAAGAGGGAGGTCATATAAGACCTGATGGTACAAAAGATTTAAGCAAGCAGACAGATTATGAAAAGCTACAAGATCAGGAAGACAAGCAAAATCATAAAAGGGTTTCCGCTGCACATGACCAACTCGGTAACTTGAAAGCAGGAATAAAAAGTGTGAGTGTTTCTGACCTTACTGCTGAGGAAATAGCATCAATTCCAGTTGAAATAAACCCTGAATATAAAGGTAACGTTATAATACTTGATGGTACGATTTCTCTAGAGGAGCTTGAAAAAAATTATCCTCAATCAAGAAGAGCACTAGACATATTCAACCATAATATGGAGTATAGTAACGAGATATCAAAACAAGATAGAGACAGTAGTCCAATCCCTAAGTTTTTTGAAGAAATTCAAGATATTGAGGACGCAAATGAGTTAGCATATGATTGGTTGATATCAAATTCTACATTATCTATTAGTAGTAACTTTTATGAAGGCACATCAGAGAATGAGACTAGAGACGATATCACCCAACGTTACATTGATGATTTAACAGATGCTAGGGAAAAGGATAAACACCAAGTAATTTTTGATGAATTAAAGGAGCTTAAGCGTATAAAGTCAGATTTACTTAGGCAAAACAAGAAAGCTTATAGTTCTGTAGAGTATGACGCTAAGCATATGACAGATCAAGTCAGGGCAAAAGAACGAGAACTTGAGGACGAAATTTACAGAAAAACAAGAGCTTTAAATATACCTTACGAAACCTATGAAAAATCTGAGGAGAGTAACACTCAACAGGAGCTCAACGAAGATTACGAATTAATGTTTGCGGAATCAAGGTTATCTGAGTATGAGTTTGCACTCACACATTCTCCTAAATATAAAGAGGAAAGGGTAAGGACTTTTTCAAGGGTTATCGAGGACTACATATATAAAAGAACGAATAAAATTATGCCCTATCATTCAGCATTTGTAGAGAGGATCACTGAAGAGGGGTTGCTCGATGATGAAAGCTTGGATGACGATGCTATATTAGAGATTTTAAAAACAGAGTTTGCAAAAGAAAACATTGCATCGTATTTCAAAAGATTCACTCCAAAGGGATATTCTGAAGCATTGGATGCATTAAAGACAGGAAAGGTAAGTATTTCTGAATTTTTAGAAGATAAAGAACAATTCATTGAGGAGTACCCAGCGTTAGAGTACATGGAATTCACACCAGACTATACTTGGAGGTCAGAGGTTACTAATGATAAAAACTTAAATCCAGAATTCAAGCCTGGGGATAATTTCATCCAACCAAAAGCATTGAATGAGGGATTCTTTAAGAGGTATTTTATAAATCCAGAAAAAGGTAAGAAAGCTTATCGAGCACTACGTACAGAGGATTTAAACTTACTCACTCCTACAAAGAACATAGAGGAGTATGAACACCTTAAAGTAAATGTAGAAATCAATAAAGAAATCATTGAAAATTATGGAAGGACAGGAAAAGCCAATCCATACCAAAGGGTACAGATGAAGAAGAGTGACTTTGAAAGACTTCTCTCATTATATAAGTCAAAGGACAAAAAAGGGGCTTTAAAGGATTGGGTAGGGGATATATCAAAATCTCAAGTTGATGAGATGGAGTATGGACAACAAATTGAGGGTTCGGATATTACTATTAAGCAAGTCCCTATGTATTACCAACAGAGGGTAGAAGATGCAGGTCTTCTGACAGAGAATACAACACAAGCAAGTTTAACTGCGCTTAAAGCTTCAATAAAGTACAAAGAGAGATTATTAGCTGAACAAGATGTTAATGCAATCCTATACAAGATAAAAGAGCAGAAGTTCAAGAGTAGTGGAGGTAATAGTGTAAGAACTAGGATACAAAAGAAATCTGAGGTTTCTAACTACGAGGCAAAAGCTCAAGAGATGGCTGATGCACAATTGTACGGAATTAGGCAGAACAGAAAAATGATTACAACTGTCTTTGGAAAAGAGATTGATTTCACTCAACTGCTTACTAGGTTTACTGATTATGTAAGAAATGTAAATCTTGCGTATAATCCATTAGTAGATTTAACATCTTATACAACAGGTGTATATAACAATTTAATTGACACTATTGCAGGTGACTATTACCACAAGTCAAGCGTTAGTGTGGCTTCAACGAGGCTACCTAACTTAATACGTCTGTATATGGCAGAGGAGGGTAACATTAGAAAAACCTCTGAACTTAACCATATATTAGAATGGTTGAATGTATTTTCTGAGGACGAGAGGCTTCAAATGTCAGCATATAACAAGGGGGTAAGACTTGCATCTAATTCATTATACCTTGGAGCAAAGCTTGCCAATTTACCGGTGACTCCAAGAAATACATTAGCTATACTATACGACCACAAATTCCACAATGGGAGGTTTAAATCCTATAATGAATTTGCGAGGGATATGAAAGTAGAGTTAGGTAAAGATACTAAGAGTAGCGAGATAGGTGCTAGATGGAAGAAGAATACAGATACATTCTATTCCAACTTAAATATTGACCCAAGTAAAGGTATTACTATGGGTGAGAATTTCAAAGCAAAGTTTGGAGAAAAGGCTGAAGAGGAATTTGAGATGTACCAGACGAAGTTGACAGCTAAGATTGCTCAGGTCAATCAATCCGTAGATTCTATTATATCTAGCGAAGATCAAATTATGGCTCAGAGAGATGCGCTTACAAATGCACTATTAATGCACAGAGGTTGGTTTATCATTAACATGACACGTAAGTGGAAGGGTAAGCACTTTAATTTATCAACAGGGCAATACGAATCGGGTCACTACCAGTCAGCATACGGGTCAGGTAAAAAGCTAGTAAAGAATGTATTAAACAAGCAAGAAAGACAAAAAGTTCGTGAAGTACTTGATGAACATGAAATGCGTAATCTAATAAGAGCAGGTGTTGATGCATTAGGCGTATTACTATTAATAGCGTTATCAAATGCTCTAATGGATGATGATGATGAGGATGACTCTTATTTCGAAGATCTCGCACAACTTATAGTACTTAGAACAACAAATGAGACACAATCTCAGCATATTATAGGTAGTTACGGTACAATAAAAGATATATACAAAGAGCCATTAGTACAGAGAAGGCTTGTTAATGACGCAATCACAGGTTTACCAGCTGGAATTGGATATCCTCTGGGTCTTAGCGAGGATAAAGATAAGTACGATAAATTCTGGAAGCAGAATATAATTGGTAGAAGAAAGTATCAACTTGAAGATATGCAACGTCAGGTGGACGCTTATCTACATTTTCATGAAGAAACGCTTTGGTGGGTTAATGCTGCTGACAAGAAAAAAAGAAAGGAGCAACAGGAGAATAATAAGTAACCCAATTAATATAAATTATAGGCAGATTCTTTTGGAGTCTGCCTTTTTTTATGTAGATTTGTTTCATGAATAAAACCAATTATATTGCTGAAGCTAAGTTTATGTCAAGCATAGGAGTGTCTGTAATCCCTGTAAGAATAGATGGTTCAAAGCTTCCTTCTATACGGTGGAAAGAATTCCAAACACGTATAATGACGGATGAAGAAATTGACCATCACTTCTTCAATTGCGGTGGAGTAATCGCAATAACTGGAAAGGTTTCTAGGTTGTTATGTATTGATTTTGACTTAGACAAAGAAAGAGAAACTGACGATTTTTGGAAAATGTTTATGTGCAAAGTACCTAACGAGATGAAGCATCGTATGCTTATCAACAGAACACGATCAGGTGGATTTCATGTATGGGTAAGAACTGACTATGAAGATAAGTCAAGGAAGATTACACATCGTCCTCTAACAATACCAGAAATATCTGATAGGTATGAAGTTCTATTAGAGAATGGAGCCAATGAAGAGACAGCATCTATGATGTTACTTAAAAAACCAGTTGAGTGCGTAATCGAAACAAGGTCTAAGGGTAGTTACGGAGTTTTCCAACACGCACAGTACAGTAGATTTTTTGGAGAGTCTATCGGAGAATTTTCCAAAGATGAGGTAGATTTCCTTTTGAATATAGGGTACAGCTTGGATTTCAATTACAAGAAACCAAAAGTGTATACCGGTAAAGTAGATGATTACAAAATAATTGCTAAGTTCAATAAGGACGCTACTGCAGAAGGTGTAACAGATATGCTAGAAAAGTCAGGGATGTTTACATTCTATGATATTGACAGTAGTGGCAATATTAGATTATCAAGGGTAGGTTCATCAAGCCCATATTCTGCATACGTATATAAAGGTACAGGGGTACTTCACATATTTGGATTAAACCCTATTACAGAAGATAACAGAAATACACTATTCCCATTTGAGGTGTTCACTTCAGTAAATGGATTCGACGAAAGTGAGGCAATACAAATACTAAAGAAACATTATGCTTAAAAACAGACTATACAAATGTGAAATACTTGAATGCGGAAGAGAAGTATCAATACGCTCCACAATCAAAACAGGTGAGCACAAAGGCAAGAAAACTTGTGCTGGATGTAAACACAAGGTAGAGGGTGTAGTAAAGCCTAGGAGAGCTTTAAAACCATTCACAACGAAGAGTAGAGAGAAGCGTAAAGCTGAGAGAGCTAGACTTCCAATGTTCTTTGAGAATGCAATTATAGACTTAGAAGAAAAGCCTGTGTGTCAGAATTGTGGATGTAGAATAAACACTAGGTATCAACCAGCATGGAACATAGCACATATATTACCAAAGAATAGGTATAAGTCTGTAATGGCTCATCCACAGAATTTTATTTTTTTATGCTCAAGTAAAGATCAGGACACAGGAATTAACTGCCACTACAGGTTTGACAATAGAATAATGGATATTCCAAGTATGCCTTGCTTCAAAGTTGCAAAAGAAAAATTCGAAAGATTTAAAGGGGAAGTAACAGAAAGAGGGAAAATTTTCCGTATATTTGAAGAAAATGAATAATATAATATATTACAATTATGTATATAAATTTTAAAATGCTTGACAGCAAAGGGCTGAGTCACTCTGACTTAGTCCTCCTCCAAGCCACAAAGCAGAATAGGGTTGAAGACCTATCTCATGTCATTGAAAAATTCTCTGACTTAGATATTGAACCACTAAAAGAAAGAGGATATCTTACCCATATACAAGGGAAGAAAAAAGATTCCGAAGCAAGTAAACTTAGATTAACAAAAAAAGGCACAACGTTACTAGAGGTTTTTGAAACACCAGTAGTTACTGAGGAGGACTTAATGCTGTACGATTGGATGGCTGCTGTCTATGAAAACCTTGGTAAAGAGATTGGTAACAAGAAGAAAACTAAAATGTTTGTCGCATTGTTCCGAGCTCATAGTGGTATTGATAAGAATAACCTAGCATCATTATTAGATATGTTCGTAAAGGATGAAGATAATATGGAATACAACCACAAGCTAGAGTTTGCATTTTTCAAACCTGCTACAGTGTACCAAGTTAAGTTTGAGTTAGAACAGAGCAGACTGTACCAATATTATCTAAATTACAAATCATTCTTTGATAACAAATTTGAAGAACTAAATAAAATTGCAACGGTATGACTAATGAAGAGATAGATGACATACTAAACGGAAAATCAAATGAGGTTATTCAGGCGTGTGAGGAGATTAAGCAAATCCAGACAAGGGGAGTATCCGGTGTAAAACTAGGAATCGAAGATCTTGACCACTTCAATATAATTGGAGCCAACAACTTGATGATATTTGTAGGAGCAAGACCTTCAATGGGAAAGACACACACAGCTAGTGTAATAAAGGATGCATTACTTGACAAGGGTTTGAATCCCATGGGTATTGCTGTACTACATTTAAACTGGGAGATGCAGATAAAATCTACAGTCCTAAGAGATATGAAAAGATCCCTTAATAGAAATATGAGGGACATTTTGTCTCGTGAATTCAATGAAGAGGAGAAAGTAATAGTTGGAGAATCTGTAGGTAGGCTTATGGACAAGAGAGTAACAAGTTTTAACCACGTAATTGAGGGAGATGCCTTTGAGTACCTTGTAGATAATTTTGTTGCCAAGCATAAGGGTAAGGAATGCTTTATAATGGTTGACCATATCCATATACTACTTACAAAAAAACAGATTGATGAGTTTTTATTCCTGTGCAATAAGCTTAAGAAGAAGTATACCAATCTTGGGTTTATTATTTTCTTCCAGTTAGGTAGAATGATAGAACAACGTTGGAGAGGTGGAGCAGACGCTAAGATTAAACTTAACCCTAAAAACTTCCTGCCAAACTCTAGCGATATCTATAATACAGATAGCCTTTACCAATTCGGGGATTTAATTTTGTCATTGGTAATACCTCAGGTAGTTGACATGGATGAATACACCACAGTAAGTAAGGATAGGAATAAACACCTAGAGCCACACTTTATAAAAGGTGCAGGGGATAATACAACTGCTAAACTTAAAGGTAGAAACAGAGTGTATAGGAATTATATAAAGATTAGGTTAAATGATAACTTTGAAGACTCAAGACTTTATTGTGATGTATTAAACCCTGATATAGAAGACGAGATACAACAATCCTACTACTCGGATGTTATGCCATCAAAAGAGAGACCAACATTTCCTACAAATGGAATAACAACTGTACCTCCTGTGGTAGATTTTATAAATCACAATACACCTGGTATAGAGGATGCAAAAGGTGCAGGGTTTGAAGAAAAACGAGAAAAACCATTTTAAGATGAATGTAACTATAACAACAGATGCATCATTCTATCACGTGGGAAAAGTGGGTGGATTCGCATTTCAGATAAAATCAAACGATGGCCTGATAAAAGAATGGGGAGCATTACAAGGTAATCTTTCTAATCCTACTGAGGCAGAACTTAAATCATTGTTAAACGCATTATTTATTCTTCAGCAAAAAGATTATAAAATTACTACTTTAACAATAAATACAGACTGTAAGTTCATAGCTGATAGCATGTTTAATATAAAGGACAGCTGGAAACCTGTTACAAAAAAGTTAGTAAAAAAGTTTAAATCATATCTTAGTCAGTTGGAGTACGAAACCCTGAACATAAAGCATGTAAAGGCACACACAGGAGACTTGACAAACAAAGTCAGTTGGGTAAATGATTGGTGCGACAAAAAAAGTAGGAAAGGCTCTAAGCTCGCATCAAAAATTGCAGCTAAGGGTAATTCAGTATAATTGTAAAAGTTAGCATTTACTATATGTTTTTGGATTTCTTAAATATACCTAATATATTTGTAATAGTCAGTCGGGTATGAATACCAGTCATGTAAACCAGGAGAGACAAAAGGCATTGATCAAATCAAGTTAGCCCTCAGTTCTTTAAGCAAATAGAAATTACACGACCTACTGGCATAGATGCCTCCACAATTAATTTTGTTGGGGGTTTTCTTGTTTATACGAATTAAGTTCTATACCTTAGCAGTATGGAAGATTCAAAAGTTATAGATGGGGCAATACTGTATCCTACAATGGAATTGAAATGGTTTAAGGTGGATGAAAAAGATCATGATTATATCTGCTCAACACATCGTAACTCAAAAGCATTGTTTTCACATGTATTAAAACAAAAGTTTAAAGACGGAAATGGTAGTATACATTGGGTAAGAATAGAAATGGAGTAGATAATAATAAAAACTAAGGAATGAACTTAAATGAAGTATTAATCTGTGACATTGAATGTGATGGGTTGTTAGACCAACTAACAAAATTACATGTGTTATCATGTTCTTACCCTGATGGAAAAGGTGGTTGGGGAATAATGAGTACTAATGACAGAGAGAAGGTACAACACCTTGTAGGTAATCCGGATAATATAATTGTCGGACACTTCTTTTTAGGTTATGATAAACCAGCTCTACAGAAGCTCGGATTTGATTTCCAAGCACAGGTTATTTGTACACTTGGACTAAGTTGGTATCTCTATAACGAAATGATAAGACATGGTCTAGCAGATTGGGGAGAGATATTCGGAGTACCTAAACCCAAGATTGATGATTGGGAAGGACTTACATACGAGGAGTATAAACATAGGTGCGAGGAGGATGTAAAGATTAATACAAACCTTTGGGTCCAGATGCTTACATTGCTACGTGAATTGTATGATGGAGACGAAGATGCTGTTGTCAATGTAGTTAAGTACTTCACATTCAAAATGGAATGCCTACAGATTCAAGAAGCAAACAAAATTTTAATTGATGTTCCCAAATGTGAAAAGAATCTAGAGGTACTTGGTGGAATTATTAAGGAGAAGGAAGATATACTTGCAGGCATAATGCCTCAAATTGCAGTTAAGGCTAAGAGAAATAAGCCAAAGACATTATATAAGAAAGGCCCAAAGAAACCTAAGTCGATGTACACTAAGACAGGAGATCTATCAAGTGCAGGTCAGAGGTGGA
>TARA_R110000772_G_scaffold70673_4_pt1 | contig 11424 bp, 10 predicted proteins | sample TARA_R110000772 | Tara Oceans TARA_R110000772 (sample SAMEA4397948) | marine metagenome | biome: Polar Biome; feature: [SRF] surface water layer (ENVO:00010504); material: water (ENVO:00002006), including particulate matter (ENVO:01000060) such as... | depth 5 m | reverse complement strand
CTGCACTTTTTCTTGCAGCATCAGCTATGCCATTAATGATGAATGCCACAATGACAAACATTGATCTTGACAACATAAGAGGAGTTGGAGAATTGGAAAACTCTTACTAGCTTTTTTATATAATATAGTGTAGATTTGTGTCTATGTCTTTGGGTATACTAATGGAGTGGGTAACGCTAATGCAACATAAACAATTTAATATTAAAAAAGCTAAGAGACCACTAGTTAAACCTGATGGTCAGAAGAAAACTGGCATTAAGATTTTAGAGAAAAGTGATGCTATCCATTTTGCACCCCGAAGAAAAAAAACATAAGGATTAATATGGCAGATAACAAAGGCGATCAATCAGGCTTAGAATCTATAGTCTTTAATACCGACACAATATCTGACAATGCTGCCGGGGAAAGAATGAAAGATATAGTGGACCCTAATCAAATGGGACCACAAGTTAACCCTATGGAGTCAATTAAAAATGCTAGAGATGACGTTAAGAGAGATATTATTAATGATATTCAGGTGGTTCAAGAGTATAATAGACTATCTGATGCAGATGATCCAGAACCTGATGATAAATCTATGGGATCAATCAGAGATCGTATGGAGATCGTTAGGGCAGAAGTGCAGACTGGGTTGGATCACGTTGCTCGTGCATTGGACAACTCAGAAAATGCTGCTCAAAATTTGGATAAAGAAACTGAGAAAAAATTAGTAGACTATGTTAAATCTCACTTTGATTTAAGTTATGATCGCATATCTAAACGATATGATTATTGGTCAGATGCAGAAGTAACCCATGACATATATGTTCCGAGTAGAGTTGTAGATAATGTTAGATCTAATCGAGGCACTTCCTCAAGTAATAATAATAACTCTAGAAAAGGTAAGTTAATAGATCAGATTAAGACCCCTTATAGCAGATCTATATCAGATACTATTTGTACATATAACTTAGCTATATTTGGTGGAGCACCACCTTTTAGGATTGAAAGAACTAATTTACAGTCTGACAGACGGGCAGGTAGACTTTTAGAAAGAAGATTAAGCCACAACATGAGAAAGATTGGATATGAGCAGAAACTATATCAAATCTTTTTAGATAATAATAGATATGGTATGGCCCCTATAGCTAACTTTTATGGAAAAGATGGTAATGCCCCAGTTAACATAGACCCGTGGGCATATTTTCCAGACCCAAGAGTTACTGCTCAGAATAGGCACGAGGCAGACTTTGTTGGATACAGAACTTGGGCAAGTTTAACAGCATTACACAGACGTGGGCATTATCAGAATTTAGATAGACTAGAGAACGACAGGCCTAATGTGTCATGGAATTCCAATCAATTTGTGAAAGAAACCATTCGTGCTCAGAGTGTAGACCCAACCCTCTCAGGAAGTTACACTAGTGACTATAAAAATCATTTCGGACTAGGTCATGCACATGTCCTTAACACTCTTTATGTTTTTATGGACCCTCATCGTTTAGGCATAGCAGCACCATTTGGTTTATATCGTATTGTAGTGGCAAATGAGAATGTGATTATACAGTTTGATCCTTCTCCCTACCCTCATCAAGATATTCCCCTTATACATGGGGAAGGAATGTATGATGCACATAAAACTTTTGCATCTTCACTCTACGACTTAATGATGCCTTTGCAGAGATACCAAGATTGGTTGCTCCGTACTAGGGTTGAGAATGTACAGAGTATTGTACAGAATAGATTAGTGGTAGACCCTAACAGGGTAAACATAAGGGACATATTAGATCCAAATGCAGCAAGGCTTATTAGAACTCTTCCAGGTGCTAATCCATCTGATGCCATTCTTCCTTTAACCGTACCTGATGCAACTAGAAATTACTTTAATGACCTAGACACTACAGGACAATTAATGCAAAGACTTGCAGCGGCAAATGATACGGCTCAAGGTATACAATCAGAGACACAGAGAACTGCTACTGAGATAGCAAGAATGACAACTCTGGGTCAACAAAGATTAGGAATGCAAGCACGATTACTTTCATCAACTACAATGAGACCCCTCGTTAGACAGATGATAGCAAACTTACAATTCTTTGAGGTGGATGGCGGAATGGTTAGTCTCCCTGAAGAAATGTCAGCCGATAATCCTAGTGGGGATGTTAAATATAACAGATCAGAAATCATGGGTGAGTTTGATTATGTTGTAGTTGATGGCACTTTACCCACTTCACCTTCAGAGAATTCCGAGAATATTACAAGGGCTATAAGAACTTTAGCTGAAACTGGTATGGGAAACTCTTGGGATATGGATAAATTTGTTGAAAGATTAATTGAAAGTTTTGGTTTTGAGGATGTAGAAAATTGGAAGAAAAGTCCGAGCGAGGTTGTTCCTGATGAACAAATTCAAAAAGATTTACAGGCCGGAAACATTGTACCCATGTCACAAGCGGCACAGGAAGTTGGAGGACCCCCACAAATGGATCAAGAACAAATGGCGGCAATGGCGGGACAAATCTGACATTCCTGAATTAGATGAAGTGCATAAAGTATTTACAATAGACTGAGGAAATATATTGGCTAAAGAACTAAAAAGTACTGAGTTGTCAAAAGGTTTTGAGAAACTTAAAGATAATTATTTTTGGCAAATATACCAAGAAAGAATTCTGACAGAATTCAATAGGGTGGAAACCGCATTGATAAGTAATGCATCTGCTGATGCAGACCAATTACGAGTTTGTGCGGCTTTAATGTCGGCATTCCGCACTGTGCTTGATTTACCTACCAAGATGGTAGGAGATGCTCAAGCTGAAGAGGAATTAGAAAGGTTCAATAACAATGGCGATTAACCCAAGTGAAGCAGACGTAACTGCTATGAGAAATCCCGGATCAGGGGCAATTACAGATCCAAACCAAGCAGTAAACCCACCCGCTAATGCACCCACTCCTCCTACGGATGCAGAGGCTAATCCAGATAAATCAGGTTTTGATGCAGCATCAAGATTAAAAGCTAATGACAGGATGCCTGTAGATTTTGATTTTGAAGTTACTAACAATCCAGACCCTAGAGGTAATATAGAAGTTGGTGATGCTAATGCTCAAGACATATCTCCTGCTGAAGCGGATGCTATATCAAGAATGATAAAGATTAAATACCGTGGTGAAGAAGAAGATATACCAGAAGATAAAGCGGTCACTATGCTTCAACAATTTAAATCTGTTGAGAGTAAATATGGACCACTTATGGAACTCTCAAGAAGAATTAGTGAGCAAACAGGTGTAACAGATCCCAATCAATTAGCTAATATGATGGGCACTAGTATGCTTAATACTATGAATAATCAAAATGCAGCAGAAAATCCAACAGGTAATCCTACAGAAACACCTGCTGAATTGACAAATGACCCAAGGGTCTTGGCTAAGACTGTTGTTTCAGATGAGAATGCAGTTAAGATGGCTAAAGCATTTTTTGAGGAGAATGGATTACAGCCAACTGATGATGCATTTAAGGCTATGCAAAATATGTTTAAGTATTCAAAAGCTGTAGAGGAAGCCGCTACAATACTCCCTACTCTTATAGAAGATGTGAACAATTTTAAACAGGCTCAACAATTGAGTGCTACTAGAGCACATCAAACTTTAGTTGACTCTCAAGCAGCAGCAACAGCAAGTGAATTAGGAATTGATACTGAAGCAGATTTCAATGACTTTATATCTTGGGTTGACATGCAGGATCAAACATTTGGTAATTATAAATCAGCTATTGGAAGTAATCCCGTAGCGATGGATAAAGCCATTAGAGATTATTATGCTATTACCTCTGGTAACAAAAGTGTTGCGGAACAAACTGCTATGAAAATGAATGTTCAGAAGAATATATCTCGTGCAGGTGGTGAGACTGTAGCTTCTAGAGGCTCAGATATACCTACTGGAACAGGAGCAAAACCTGATTTTAGTACCCAAATGTTAGATTTATTATAAAAAAAGACACAGACATAGACAATAGTCTTGATTTATGTCTGTGTCTAATGTACTTTAAAAGTGTCTAATTATGAATGCCCACCAGATGGCAGTACTTAAACTAAAGACCATTAGGGAAACTGAGTTTATTTACTATTAACCAAAGGAGCAATCGAACAGACGAACTTAATTTAACTTTAACTTAATGAGGTACTTATTATGACAACTCTTGGAATGAGGGGAACAGGCTCTTTTACAGCCGATCACCGCCCCGAAAACTACAGAGAGAAATACCTAATGTTAGAGCCGAATGGTTCGGCTCCTCTAACGGCTATTCTCTCAATGCTTCCATCAGAAGCAACCGATGATCCAGAATTCCATAACTTTAGGAAGGATCTACCTAGCTTTACCTTTACTCACTCAGGTACAGCTACAAATTCTGGTACAACTTTAACCGCATCTGCTGCTGCCGATGCTGCATTTTTCCGCATAGGAATGTTAATTAGAAACTTCAGAACTGGTGAAGTTGCTAAGGTTACTGCCCTTCCCTCAACTACAACTTTCACAATTACTAGAGGTATTGGTAATGGTGGAACAGGAGTTGCTGTTGCTGCGGGTGATACATGGTTCATGGTTGGAAACGGTAATGCTGAAGGTGGAGATACTCCAACATCAGTAAGTTACGATGCTGCAAGCACCGAGAACTATTGCCAAATTTTCAGAACACCATACTCAATCACAAGAACTGCTATGCATACTAACTTCAGAACTGGAGATCAGTATTTAGAGAAGTCTCGTGATGCTTTAAAAGAGCACATGGTTGGAATGGAAAGAGCAATGTTGTTCGGTAAAAAGGACATCGTGGCAGGATCAGCAGGTATGCCTGAGCGATATACTGATGGTATCTTTAACTCAATTACTACTAACGTAGAAGATGCTTCAGCTAACTCAAATGCTAACCGTTTGACAGAATCTGAGTTTGATACTTTCTTAGCAGAAAAAGCATTCGCTTTCGGTTCATCTGAAAAGTTAATGTTATGTGGATGGAAGGTTGCAGAACACCTTCAGACACTAGCTAAGTCAAGATATCAAATCAACAGTACTGGTACTGGTGATTCATATGGTGTTAACTTTACTACCTACAATACTTTTGCAGGTACATTACAAGTTAAAACACACCCTATGTTTAGACAGATTCCAGGTGCTCAGTATGATGCTGTTATCTTAGATACTAAGGATTTAAGATACAGATACATTGATGATACTTCATTATTGAAAGATCGTCAGGGCAATGGTGTTGATGGTGTCACAGACGAATATCTAACTGAATCAGGTTTAGAAATTCTTCAAGAAAAGACACATGCTGTTATCACAAGTTGGCAGTCATTAACATAGAATAATCTATGTATTGAGAGAACCATCTTAACGGGTGGTTCTCTTTAACTTATAGGAGATTAGATTGACAACCGCCAAAACCATTAAATTTTTTGCTAAGAGACCCAATATGGAAGTATCCATTGATGGTAAAGTTTATCCCTTCCACGGTGGAGAATTAGAGGTTAACTTAAAATTAGCAGAACAAATTAAAAGACATCATCTTTATAAAAAATCTCATATCTTTTCAGAAGAAGATGCCATTGTTGTAAATGGAAAAGTACAAGCTCTTAAAGATGATCCTACTATGAAAGACCTTACGGATAAGGCAAAGAATAATAAAAACTTAACTATTTTTTCATTCCCGTCTAGACCAAGTATCACAGTTGATGCAGGTCCTCATAAAATAATATTTCATGATAATAAAGTAGCTTTAGAAAAAGATGAAGCTGATTGCCTTAGAAGGCATATGTTTTTTAGACAAGGAAAGATTGTGGAATTAGAGGTTCTTAATGGCTAGTTTTAATTCAGGCGGATCTGGATCAGGTCAATTTTCTACGTTGTCAGAGTTAATTGATGATGCTTTAAGAGAAATGGGTGAAGCAAGTCCAACTGTTTTAAAAAATTTAGAGAGTGAAAGATTTCTAAATTATGCTAACAGGGTTGTAGCCGACATTAACAGACACCCCTCTTTCCTAGATGTCCTAGACAATACTTATGATGATCAAACTGGATCTATGGTTATTAATAGTAATGATTTAGTTATATCAACTGGCACAATTACTTTTAATACATATACACCTGTTAGAATTGCAGGGGCAGGTGCAAGTAACTCAGATCTTTATACCTTTGTATTAGGACCTAAAACTGTGGGGGGTAGTGCTGTTGCAGGTACATATCGTCTTGCAGATACTGCGGACACCGCTGTTTCTAATGTTGTTGTTTCTAATCCATATAAAACCAGAATTAAAAGATACACCGCAATTGCAAATTATAGAGCAGTTGATGATGAGGTTATGATAGAAGGTCTTAAAAATTATTATGCAATAGACGATACTGATACAAATAACACAGGTCTTATTAGTTTAAAAAGTGGTATTTATAATAACACTCTTAATAATTGGATTGGTTCTATTACTAATATCCAAGGTGCTCTCACAGTTGAAATAAACGAGTACACTTAATGCCTAGAAAGCTCTTTTCATATAATAAATTTATAGGACTAGACACCGTTACTAGTCCTTCAAATATGTCTGAAAGATTTTTAGCTGAATTAAGTGGAGCCTATGTTGATTTTAGAGGGCAGATTGTTATAGGTCCTGCTTTAATGCCCGCTAGTACAAGCATAACAACGAATGATTGTTTTAATATAAAACATTTTGGTCCTGAAGATTGGGTTGTATATAACGTAGCAGGAAATACTAGTATATTAGCAAAATCACTCGCTACTCCCATGACAATACTTTTTAATGTTAGTACTGCCGCCATAAGTGAACTATCTATAGTCAACTTTGATCAAAAACAATTTGCTTTTATGTCAGGTCATGATCCTTGGTTTTATGATGGCACCTCTTTTACTAACGCAGCTACTTTAGGAAGTAATCAATATTCTACTTTAGGTGCTTATCCAAAAGGCGGAGTTGCAATTAATATCTTAAATAGACTAGTGGTAGCAGGTATACCCGGTAAACCCAATGAGTTACATATAAGTGCTCAGGAAAGTTACACAGATTGGAGAACAAACACATCCAGTGGTGGTACTACTCCAAATATAACTGATGGTGCTATTATTGATGTTTCTAACCAATGGACATCAAATGATACAATACAAGGTCTTGCTGTTTTAGAAGGTGATAAGTTAGTTGTCTTCGGACAGAATGAAACTTTAGTTTATTTGGCAGACACAAATATAAATATTTGGGAAATAGCTAGAGACTTTAGAGTATCTATCGGTATTTTTGGAAGGAACACCGCAGTTAATGTTGGGTTAGATGTATTTTTTTGTAGCAGATCTGGTATACACAGTCTGAGAAGAGCAATATCAGGCTTAACTCTTGAGACTAGAACTTTCACTAGAGAAGTACAAGACACCTACTTTGACTTAGTGAATAATGTACAAAACACAAATCCCCCATTTACGGAACCTAAAGCAGTATGGGATGGTGATCTTGGTCAATATAGAGTATTTTTTCCTCAAGAAGTATCATCTAGTATTCTAAACTTTAGAGAGTTAAAATTAACTTATGACCCCAGTGCAGGTCGAAATGGTCACCTATCTTTTAGTACAAATTATGGTATTAGTTGTGGTTCTTATTATTCCAGACCTGAAAAGTTATACAGTAACACAGATAATCCTAGCTATATAATTGATGGTAGTACTGATGGCAAAGCAAGTTCCTTAATGCTAGGTGGTCCTGATTTTTTTGGAAATGGTAGAGTGTTTAATTTTCCGCTAACAGGATCAATGAGTGGTTCAGTTAATTGGGTCTCCCCTTATTGGAATATAAAAACACCTTTACTGTCACAGGGTACACCAGACACTTACAAATATTATAAACGTCTGATTATCCGTGCTGTTGGAACGGCATACTTTGAAGTTGAAATTAGAGATAGTGAAAGTAATTTTTTACAGAATACTCTTGTTCGCCCAGAAAAAGATGGGTTCTCTACAACATTAGGTATAGGTGGTGACAGTACAAGACCAATTGATATACCGATACCTCACAGATCAAAAAGTATAAGTATAGAATTTAGACGTTATAGTGGGGCTGAAGGACCACTAAGAATTCTAGACTTTGCTTTAATAGTAGACACAAAATAGTATATATTTATGTCTATGTCTGCTATAGTCAGACATATAGTTAGATTATAAGGATCTTTTTTATGATTTACAGAGAAGGTATTTTATCAGACACAGAGCAAATACTAGTATTAGGCAGACAGATGCACAATGAAAGTGCTTTTGCTAGTCTTGATTGGTCCGATGATAAGGCAGCTAATTTATTTAGTACCTGCGTTACTCAGGACAACCACTGTTGCTTTGTATCAGAAAAAGATGGTGCCTTAAATGGTATGATTGCAGGTAGAGTAAGTGAATACTTTTTTGGACATGATTACATTTTGTCAGACTTTGTCTGGTTCATTGATCAGGCAAATAGAGGTTCATTAGCTTCTATCAGATTATTAAAATTATTCATAGATTTTGGCAGACTGTGGAAAGTTGCTGAAGTCTGCATTGGTGTTTCAACTAAGGTGTTATTAGACAGAACAGACAAACTCTTAAAAAGGTTTGACTTTGATAATGTTGGTGGCACTTACAAACTTATGATGAAAGGTTAGAGCTATGTGTGGTGGTGGTGATGGTGGAAATATACCCCCTAGACGTACAGAGATTAAGGGTCAAGATCACATTTTGTCATACATAACACCAGAAGAAGGTGAGGTGTTAAAGGCATTAGGTGGTGCGGGCAAACCCGGACCTATGGGTATTCCGAGTTTTTATGGTCCTGGTGGACCAGGAGATGATGGAACAGATCCTGGAGACTCTGGCACTGGTGGCGACAACGAAAGCAACGACAACAACGATGGCACTGATACCAATCAGAGTAGCAACAATGATAGTCCTAGCTCAAATAATGATAATAGTTATAGTAACACAGACTTTAGTGATTTCAGTAATTATAGTTCAGTAGATTCTCCAACTAGCAATAATGATACATCGTCCACAGGCAAAGGTTTAACAAACATAACCAATGTTGGTCCTAATTCAAATTTATCATACAGCCCGCAATTCTCAGCAGATCAAGCAGTATCTCGAGGTCTTGATCCTTCAACTGTTATGAGTGCAGCAGATTTTAGCCAGACAACACAAGGTCAAGGTGGATCTTCTGTGTCTGTTTCAGACGTAGCACCGGGTTTAATGGGCACTGTCACAGGAACTGTTAACAGTAAAGGCTTTAGTTCAATTACGAGTTCTCTTATGGACGAAGACTTTGGTCAACTATCCCCGATGGGAAATACTCAAGTTTCTGGATTAGGTTATGATAATTCCGGTAAAATAGATGATACTAATATGAGTTGGGGACCAAATGGATTTGGCCCACCTTCTTTAGATCCATTTGGTGGTAGAGGTGCAGATTTAAGTATGGATGATGCACTGTCAACATCAGGAGCATCTATTGGAGGAAGCCTTTTTGGGGGTGGTCAAGTTACAACTTCCAAGGCAGATTTAGATATAGCAACTATAGCTCCTGGGTATGGCAGAGACTTTGGCTTGAATTTTGGTAGTTTTATGAATAATCCAAACATGGCAGGTGTAACTCCTACTCAGTCTATGTCTACAGATACTTATTCACCTTATAGTGGTTGGGGTGCTAAAATAGGTGGTCAGGCACCAACTTATGGTGTGAGTTTAGCAGACTATGGATTTAACAAAAATGGAACTGTTACAGCCAGTTTTAGTGGACTAAACCAAGGTTTCTTTGGTTCACCTGTAAGTGGTGCTTTTAGTATGATCACAGGTATGCCCGCCATATCAGCTTTAAACACAGTAGGTAGTCTTGTTGATGCTTCTAGAAAAGGTGCTTATTCTACAGTCAGTAGTATGTTAGGTATGGTTAGTCCAACAGCGGCAGCAATTACAGCACCTATTAATGCTTATGCAACTTTTAAGGGTGTAGACGTAGATAACATGCTCGGTCTAGGTGCTAATCAAGGATTCATGTCTCAAACAGCACCTTCATCTGGAAATGATATGACAAATGATAATTCTGATAGTGATATTAATAACATAAGTATATCAGCACAGCCCGGCTCAACTTCAAGTGAAATGTTACAAATAAACAGACCAGACACAACGCCCTCCTTTTTACCTTCATCTTTATCAAGAGGGAAAAGAAGACCGGGATCAGACGTTTATGGCGTTGTTAGTGGAACCCCTTTTCTCAATTATAGTGAAGATGTAGACATAAGTGGGATGGGAAGTTCATCAAGATCAGGACAATTTAAATCAGCACCAACAGGAAGATAAAAACATGGCAAGTGTATTTCAAAAAATAGGAAATTTCCTAAATAAAGATGAAGTCAGAACAGGTCTAGCTATAGGTTCATTAGCAGGAGGCTTTGGAGCTTTTGATGGTATGAAATATGGCAATACCATAAACAAGACATTAGGTGGCCTTAATCTAGCTTCTGGTCTTAAAGCGGGTGGTGCAAGTGGTGCCGCCCAAGCCGCACTTGGTGGTTATGGTCTTGCTCAGGGTTTTGGTAAAGTAGGCACATTTGGAAATAGTTACGATAGCTTAATGGGTAGTTCTGTTTATGGCGATAGACGAGCGGTTGGTGGTAACCCTATCTTCCCTGGGGGGATTACAGATCAAAATGCTGCCTCTGCCAAGGTCAACATGACTCGCTTGTCACCTACGTCAAAATATAATTTTGGAGGTAATGCAAACGGTGACTTTCGAGTAAATGGTACAGACAATGGTTTCCCTAGTGGTGCAGGTAGATTGCAGAATGACCCAAGCAATTTTTATGGTGGTCAATTGGGTAATAATGCAACAAGTCAAATAGAAAATCCTCCATTGGATCTTATGGGAAGAGGTGTAGAACGACCTGACGAGTATTGGGCAAATGTTAGAGCTAAATTTCCACGCAATTATCAAAATGGTGAAACTGGATATAAAGAGATAGCGGGTCCAATTCTGGATTATTCTGGACCAATAAATCCAAATTATATTGAAAATAATGTAAGAACCAATATGTCAAACGGGTATTTGAATCAAAACCAAGTAGGCAGAAATATTCTTACAGGTGGTAACCAGAATTTTATGAATACTGGTACTAATGGCACTGGTTTAAATTTAAATACAAATAACCAATCTTCCCTAAAGAATTTTAGTTTTGAAAAAGTATTTGATAATATTGTAACTAAAGCCATGAAAGATCCACTTCAAGCGGTGGCTGTTGGTTCAGCATTGGTTACTGTTTTTGCTGATGACCCTGCCGAAGAAGCTGCAAAACAATATGCAGCAGAGATGGCTAAAGTTAGAGCGGATACTGATCCTAATAGTGATTTTGGTCAAAATTATATGTCTAACTTTACTGAAAGAA
>TARA_R110000772_G_scaffold108622_2_pt1 | contig 11428 bp, 2 predicted proteins | sample TARA_R110000772 | Tara Oceans TARA_R110000772 (sample SAMEA4397948) | marine metagenome | biome: Polar Biome; feature: [SRF] surface water layer (ENVO:00010504); material: water (ENVO:00002006), including particulate matter (ENVO:01000060) such as... | depth 5 m | reverse complement strand
AATATGCTGGAAACCTGGTGAACACCATTCAGTGTTGGTTCCTCACTGTTGGATATTCCAAAGTAGTCGGCAAGTTTCGTTGGCGTGGTAGCTGTCAGTCCATGTGAACTCGTGAAGGTCAGTTCCAGCTGTGTGGCATTGTTGATCGCCCTTATCTGAGCTATCTTGATTCTAGCACTAGTGATCCTGAACACGTCCCAATCTTTATTGGATTTGTTTGCCACCCACACAAGATCATTTGCCGTTATGGCATTCATGTCTAGGTTAACAAGATCAGTTATGTCAAAGGCTGTGTGCTGTACCTGGGTCAGTTGTGGATAACCTGCTGTCTTGAATATCTGTGCATGATCTCTGTCCACACCCTCTTTGGTGTAGTCAAGTCTGCTGAAAGTTGTTGCGGCAGTGTACTCAACAGGTTTGTAATACATGTCCTCCTTGCCAACATACAACGATCTCGTAAATTCTCTTTTGTCATTTGATGTATCAAAAAGTTCTATGCTCTGTGGGTTTGCAGACACTTCGTTGTCTTTCAGTGTGATCTGTATGTTCTCCACGGAATCTGTGTTCCCGAATCTCCCTGTCCTGATCATCCATTCTGGATACAATTCTAGATTGATGTCTTCTCCCTCGTACTGGGCCTTTAGTATCCTGTCTATGGCATTCTGTGTGCCCTTCTCCCTGATGTAACCTTGGTAGAATTTGTACTGTGAGACATCATTGACAAATAAATTCTCCAGGTAATCCCTTGATTGGTATCCTATCAGTCTCTGTGCTAACTGCTGTTGTGAATCGTCAAAGTTGTTTGACTCAAGATTGTAGAAGTCATTGAACTGTGAGATCTTGTAGTCAAAGTTTGGAATCAACTGCGGTGCTGGCTTTTCTGCTTTAAGTTTCCATCTAGATTTTTCAAACGTTGCTGTCGAGTTGTGATTTACTGTCGCAACATAGAATTTTCCTTGGTACTCCACTGTGTCGCCTATCCTGTAATCTGTGTTTGCCTTCCAGTAAGATACCTGTGCGGCGTCAAACACAAATCCTGGTGCGTAGTAGTCTCCGTTCCACCCTGCCGTCTTCCACCCAACAACTTTTAGTCTCTGCTGTCTGAATCCTGTAAATGGATCATATATAATGTCCGCGAACACCGTGCTGTTGTCAAACAACAATATTTGTTCTTTCTGTACTGTGTTCAGTGCTATGTTGTACAAGCCTATGCCGTCTGACTTGATCGTCAAGTCAAATGTCTTACCAATACGTTTTGTTGATATCTCCTTGATGTCTATCTTCCTTCCACCTGCGTCCAGCAATGAATAGTCACCTGCAAGATTCCTTAATCTGCCAACAATTGAATTGTTCGTGTCCAGTTCGAACCCGTCCGCGGCCGGTGATACTGTCACCGCACTTCCCGGTGCCCATTCCTGTGTGGTCCAGAATAGGAACTCCCTGACTGCGTTTGACCAGTTCAGTGTTTCTTTCAATTCGTTTGAGTACTTGTTGAACTTAAATCCTTGATCTTCCAACCAGTGTCCATATCCAAAAAGGAAATCTGTAACATCCTGTATCGTGTTGAACACAAATCCATAAGGTATGGTCTGTGTGGTCTCCTGGAAGGCGTTGAATCTTTTAACTGCTGTTGCTCCCTCTACCGAGACTGCCGAATGTGTTGTTGTCTTGACAGGATAGTTAAATTTGAAATACGGTTTCGTTGTCGAATAACCCAGTACCTTGTAGCCACCCAATAGCGTTGATCCGTCAGTTGTCGTGTCTGTGTTCTTTTCTATCAACACACCTGAGTAGTTGAAACTGTTAACAGGGTTTGATGTCCTGAATAATATCTTGTAGTTCTCATCAGGTATGAACTTACTGCCTGATGTTGATCCTGGAGATACCGAATCCGTTAATATTTTTAAATTATCCTTGTCTGTGAATCCGCCTAGTTTGTATGCTAACTGCACAGACAATTTCTTCATCTTGTTGTAATAGAAGGTAGATACATCTAAATCACGTGATACCAGATAGTTGACCACAAATGGTTGGTATCCTGCTGTCTGGTACCTTGTTGTCACCCCTGTGTTGTTGTCAGTCACTGTTTCCAAGTGATACTTGGCTGTGGCCAGTGTTGCCCTAATCCCTGTGTCTGTGCTAATCTGATTCCCTGCTATGTTTGTTGATAATCTTGAAGGATCAAAAAAGTTCGAAAAGAACTTGGCCGGTTTGGTCAGTGCCAGTGTCTTCAATACAGTGAACGGATATGCACTTGATTTTCTCCATGATGTTTCTGCTGGACCCCAGTCTCCAAATTTCCATGAGGCCTGTCGTCCCGGTATGTCAAAGTTGTCCACCAGTCTTGCCGCAAGTGGATCCAATAGGTTACCTGATTCGTCAACCGGTAGGTAAGTTTTAATTTCTGGCTTGCCGTACCTGCCTGGCTCCGTTGCAATGGCATCCCAAAGTACATCATTTGCTGACGTGTATGGTGCTGGTCCATAAAGTGTTTCCCAGTTGGTCGGCTTCTCCGAGTGTCCCAACATCTCCCATGGTCTTACATGAGGTGAGTCTGTATCGTAAAAATAGTTGTATATCCCCCTCCAGTGTCCCGGAAGAGATTGTGTGTTTAATCTGTCAGTGCTTCTCGCATAGTTGTAGGTGAATGGAGAACCCTCAACAAAACTTGTGTTGTTGATGTACTGCACGTTGTTCCTGCCTGACCATGTATAGAAGTCAGTTGCCGCAACATCATTAATTTCTTGCAGTGTGTATTCCGTTGATGTGAATGCACTGGGCGTCACATCATGTATGTCAAGCAAGTCCGGATCGTGTGCTGTCTTAAGATTGTTGTAGATCCTTTTCTCTAATTCGAGTATCAGGTCGTCCCTCTCGTCACCATATGCTTTTATGATTGATCCATCGTGCCTCCTGATCACTGCTGTGTTGGTTACATAAGTTGTGTCTGTGAAGGATTCCGGTTTGAATTTTGGATACATTCCAAGTTTTGTTGGAGATGGTGGAATGTAACTGCCAGTTGTGTCTGTGTAATCCTTAATCTTGACCGTATCGCCTTCCGCAAGTGTGGCTGATATAGTCACGCTGTCGTCTGTTGTGCTGAACGTGTAGTCTGTGCCTAGGATCAGCTGTGCTTCATTCAGATAAACATAAATTGCCCTGTTGCTAGGTGTTGTAATATTGTGTTGTGAATCAAGTGCGTAATCTGTTTGTGATGCACCCAACACTGTGTAAGTTCTCGTTGAAACATTTTCTCCCCAACCGATCATGTCCTCGTAGTAGAATGGGAAAGTGCTGTTCCTTCCTGGTGTAATTGCTGTTACAATTTCGTCGACCCTGTCTGCGGCAACACCTTCGTATGCTGTTCCTGTTGCATGTGTAAGGAATGAGTTATACCATTTCTCATATTCCTGGCTGGCATGCTCTATCGCTGATATCACATTGGCGTCCTGGTCTATCAGACCATACACTGCCGGGAGTAATGGTGCTTCGTGTTGGTGTATGCTACCACCCTTCAGTCTCGCATCTGGTTTGTCTCTGAGATTTGATGTCCCCGGTATTGCTCCTGTCACATCCTGATTCTTGTCAAATATATCTCTAACATGGCCAAGTATCTGTCCAAATGTTAGTGTTGCCAACTGTTGGTTCAGACTGTTCGTAGCTAAATTTTCCGGTATTTCGTAAATTCCTTTGTCGGCTAACTTGTCAGCACTGCTGTGACCGGCAATCCTGACCTGATCATCAACTGTCAATGCCTTGACAAATTTCACATATGTGTTTGTTGTCCCGTTAACAAGAGTGTAATCTGTTTCTACTGTTTTCCTTGCACCGTTCACTGACACTGAAACTTCCAGGTCTGTTAGTGCGGCAGAGTTCTTGTAGAAGTCAATAGGGAACAACTGTTTCTCTGTGTCATCCGCTACGTAGGTCCTTATGACCCTCTGTTTGCTCTCGTTGGTCCTCTTGATGTAAGCACCCCTGGAGTTGTGTGTTTCTCTGCCTGTTGTGTAGTGCAGGTGTCCTGTGGCCAGTTTCTTTGTCACAGTTGTTGATCCAGATTTGTATGTGAATGTACCGTTTGTGTGATCTGATTCAAAAACTATGTCACCAACATTGTTTACTGTGTTGTATTTTACTTTTATGCCCAATACCGTGTCTGTTGTTGCTGTGTCTGACGTTGCAAATTCAAAAACTTTGGCTCCCACAAATGACGAGTTGGGATATGTTGTTGTGTCATCGAAGCTGGTGTGTGTTTCATCCCACATGCCAAACAATGGTTGTTGGTTGACTCCCGTCTTCTGCTGTGATTCCTTCCACGAGGTCGATGCAAGATCGTAATAAAAACTCTTGCCTTGGTTGGCAGTTCCGAATTCTACAAACACGTTATCTTTGTCTGTTGGAACTCCGTCTGATTCTTCAGTCAGTGATATGACCTGTGTGCTGTCGCCTGCTGTTGCAAAGCTGACCTTGTATATCCTGTTCTTGACTGTGGGATCAGTATCTGTCGCGAATATTATCCTCATTCCCTCTGCAAGGGACAGACCGTCAACGATGTAACCGGTCTGAAGTACAACCTCGCTGAAAGCATCAGTTGTCACTGTGTCATACAGTGTCACAGATGTTTTTGCCACCGTGCCGTGATTGTAAAGTGCAAGTCCCGAATCAAATTCAATAACAGGTCTCTTGGCCCTGTCGCCCTCGTTCAGCGTCGCTGTGAATCCGTTTATCCTGGCTGTCTCCTCTATTACCGATTTGTGGAACCACCTGTTGTATCTGGACCATGCATTCTGATCCCGTGAATCTCTCTTTATTGTTATGTAATCCTTGGTGTCAGGCGTGTAGTATGCTTTGGCATAGGGTCTTGAATCAAACTCAACCGAGTCGTAAGCTATGGTACTTTCTGTGGCATAACTTGCCGGTGTTATAAGATTCTCTACGTCGGTCAGTGTTATTGATTCTCCAACTCCTTCCACGTAGTACTCCTTGCTTAGGTAAGCTGAATCTGTTGCCAGCTGGCCTGTTGTGAATTTGACTTTCATACCATTGGATAAATTCAATGTTCTCAGGCTGTAATTCTTAACACCTATGATGTCGTTTTCTGGATCTATTTTTGCCAGCGTTGTCACATCTCTTATCTGTAATATACCGTACATGGCGTCATGATTACCGCACTGATAGTACAAAGTTTCCGAGCCACCTGTCAGCGGAACCGTGAATGTGACTGTGCCGTAATCAGCACCATTGTTGGTAACTCCTGTTGAATACAGTGTAGATGATGATCCGTCTACCGCCACCTGACTCTTGTATGGTTCTGTCATTATGTAGAAAGGATGCCCTGTTGCATTCACTTTGAACTTGTATGTGTTTCCTCTGTATAGTTTTATTATGGGATTATTTTCACCCGGCCTGTGACCGAAGTTGTATGCACCCTTGGCAAGATTGACCACATCATATTCTGCCACCACTGATGGTCCAACAGAATCTATCTCTATTGCATTTACACCTTCTGGTATCCAGAAGTATTCTCGGTAATTGATCAGCTTGTCGTAGTCTATAGCAGGATTCCATCCGTAAACAGTTTCCTTGTTAAGCCTGTCATGATTGTCTACCTTGCCTCCGAAGTACTTGATCTGGTTTATGTAGTCGTCATAAGTTCCTGTGAACTTGACCTGATCTTCAGGATTCACCGAAGTGGTGTCCCTGTCTGTATATGTCACAGCAGGTTCCAGCTGGTATGCCATCCTATCCCTACTGGTAGCTGTAAGATATCTGTCCGTTGCCGATCTGGTGTAGGCATCCTTCCTACCTATGTAACCGTCCAATCTCTCCAGTGTGCCTTTCTGTACCAAGGGATCCAGTGTGTTTGACAGGAATCTCTGGTTTGTGTCCGTCCTGTAGAATGCAGGTAGGTGCTGTACAGTCCTCCTGTATTCGTTGTTGCCCTGCTTGACAACTTCGTTATTGGTTAATGCGTTTGTTGGAGTGTCAGCCATTAGTATCCTGATCCACTACTGCCGGAACTTGAACTTGATCCCGAACTTGTTGTAGTAGAGCCTGACACTGCTGATCCTGTTGTCGTGCTTGTCGTGGCAGTTGATGTTGATGTAACAACTGTACCGGATGATGCCAATTGATTGGCTCCTAGTGCAGTTATGATTGAAACATCATCAACGGTGGCCCCACTGATAAAAATCTCGTCTGCCGCTGAATTTATCTGGAACAGAGACCCAAATGCCTGTCCTGATTGATTTGGCACAATAACTGCTGTCAGAAGATCTGGAGCAAGTTGATTGTGTATGTAAGCGGCTAATTCTGTGTAGTAAAAACTGTCACCAAAATCCCAGTTGTCAAGTGCGAAGAATTCATTTATTGCGGCAATGACTCTTGTCCTGATCACTGCGTCCGTGACATTCGTTTTTGTATTTTTAACAACCTTGAACGTTGCTTGTAATTCTTCATCTGCATCTGATCCAAACAGTATCCTGTATTTTACTGGATGGTAGACCACCTGGTCTGATAGTGATTTTAGTTTATCAAGTGTTCCCGAGTAAGATATCCTCAACTGATCCGATGTTGAAGCTTCTGGTTTGCCTCCGCCATCCTGTAACCATATCCTGAATAAGTTATCGTATGTTCTTTCCAACATGTACACGTCCACGATGTTTGACACACTAGGATCAATCCTTGTTTCCTGACCGGCGTTGTGTCTGTATTGGAAGCTGATCGAACTCCTGCCTCTCTTCGCTATGTAATCTGTTGTGGTCGTCAGTGTGTTTGTTGTTGTGCTGTATTTCTTGATCACGTCCTCAGCACTGTCATAGAAATAAAACAGCTGACCGTCTGTGTACACAGTGCTGTTTACATTTATGTCTGCTTCGTTCTCCGAAACAATAAAATTCGTTGCGGCATAGAATCTATATCTCTCTATGGTGTCATAAGAAATGTACTTCTCAAAGAATACGAATTTAGCAGAAACTGAAGTGTCCGGCTCTACCACTATGTCAAAGATTTCCGGATTGTCTACCACACCGTCATCATCATCGTCGTGGAAGCCGACCTTGACCTTCCTGTTGTCCTGGAAGCCATCTGATTCTACCACTGTGTCCACTACCTGCCATGTGATAGGATAGCCTATGCTGTTTCCTGTTGAAACGATAGAGTTTGTTTTGAGAATTTTTACAGTGTCCTTGACACTTTTTCCTGTCTTGTAGTCGTAAATTTTTTCCTGTGTATCATAGTGGAACTTGTTCTGTCCCTCTGATTCAAATATGTAGTCCAGCTTCCTGTATACAACTGTGTATGTGTTGCCGTCATTTGTGAACTTGAACCACCAACTTGCGTCCAGATTAGTACCTGCCGTCGAGCCTGCACCGGCTGTGGCAAAAATTGTGCTAGTGCTTAGATTCGTGCTTGTTATAACTTTCCACTCTTCTGCATCCTGATCGTATCTCAGACCAAATTCCTCATATGCTTCAATCCTGTCAACAATGTCTGCTTCGAGAGTTGCGGAGAATGATGTAGTGAAAGCAGGTATAACTGCATTGATCACTGATCCATCTGGTATGATGTCATTTATGGTTACTGGCCCTGTTCCATCCTCAAGATTACCCACACCTGCATTTGCACCATCTAGAACAACTGCACCAATCTTGGCCCATGCCCTATCTTCAGCATTGTCTGTTCCTGCTGTTACTAACTTGTTGTTTAGGAATTCCCTAGTATCAGGCGACGTAAATTTAATCAGTGAACCAACTTTTGCATATTTCAAATTTGATGTTGCAGAATCTCCAACAACCAATGCTCCACCTGATGTGAAGTATCCTGTGTTGGTGTTTGTTGATGTCGTAGTGGAGTTCCACGTTGCACTCAGATTACTGAGATCCTTAGTAGCATACTTCAGGTAGTAGAACTGTCTGGCATATGCTTCTTTTAATTTTGCCTCTACTGATACATCAATCGTTGACTGTATTTCGCTCCTGTTGTTGAATGAGAATGTAAACTGCTGTGTGCTTTCTTCCCTGTACAACATTCCGTCTTCCGCAAACACGTTCACGTTCGAGTACGCACCTGTCGGATCCAGCACCTCCTTGGCCCTTGATATTCCTGATGCTGACCTGTTCACAGATCTCACTTTCACAATCTCCTGTGATACTGACAGAGGTACCACCTGGTAGTCCTCGGCAGTGATCATCCTGTTCTGTGAATAGTACACCTGTCCTGCTTTTTCCTTGATCGAAGCGTTTGATTCTGTTGCGGCACTGTTGTACACTGATGATTTCAAACCCACTGTTATTGTTAGTGTCTGTTGTGCACCATTGGCATCTGTGTATGGCACAGACACTGTAATGCCCTGCATGTCCGCCGGTTGTATTGCAAACTTGGCATTGTCACTAACTCTGTGATATGCTCTGAATGTACCCAATGGTAAGTTTGAGAAGTTACCATCGCCAAACACAAGGTCAATGGCATCGTTTGCTCTCGTTACAACATTATAAGTATTTCGTTCTGCTTTTGACAGCGAGTTGTAGATTGCATTGTTTCCTGACAGTGATGGTACCTTGGTCCACTCTTCTATCAGCTGTCCAAACTGGTCCAGTCTGTACAACCAAACATCTGTGTCATTGACATTTGAAGCGGATAAACTCTTGATGTAATTGGTTACGGCAGTTTCCACTGCAAAATTTATCTGTTGCATCGATCCCTGTTTGAAGAGGAAGAAGAATCCTGTATTGTTAGAGCTGTCTCCCGATCCATCCGACCTGTAGGTGTATGTCAGCCCTGTTCCTGGCACCGGTGATGACTCATATATTGACTCTGAATTGTTTATCGTGCTTGATACTATCTCAAACTGTCTACTGACACCGCCAACATCCTTGTTGAAAGAGAATATTGGAAGATCTGTTTGGTTTGAACTCAGTGTATAGACTGCTGTTGATATGCCACCTATATCTCCTGACTCCCTGGGTGAGCCAAAAAGTTGTCCCGTCTGGTTGGCCGCATTCAGTATTGAGGTAAACTGCTCTCTGTAATTTGAATTTGCACTATCATTCCATATAATGTTTGAATTTGCTAGGTTCGTTCCTGTTGAATCTGCAACGTCCTGTGTTGTAGATATAGCATCAATCTTTAGAAGTCCTGTTGCTGGTAGGTTTCTCTTTGCATTGTAGTTGATCAGTCTTGCTAATCTTAGAACTGAATTTCTTCTTTCTGCTGTTTCTAAAAAGTTTTCTCTGGCATTCAAATCAACTCTGAATGAAAGTGCTTGTGCCACATAAGCAATTAGATCAATTAGTGCAACGTATTCAGAACTCTCAACGAAGTCATTGAAATCATCTGGATAGTTTTCACGTAGGTACGCCACCATGGTCCTTCGAAGTGTCTCGAAGTCGTAGCTTTTGAAATCTGCCTGTTGGAATGACTGGTAGATTTTTCTCCAATCTTCGGCAACTAGTAATCGGTTCTGTCTATCTGTTGTGGCCATAATGTATCAATGTGTTAACAATGATATTTATGTGTTAGGAAATGTGCGTACTTTAAGATAGGCGCAACAGTGAGTCTTCATCAAAGTTGAATCTCAGTTTCTCAGTGATGTTCAAGGGAACATACGTGATAGTCGCCTGTATGGCTATGCCCTTGTCTGCTTCAGACACCAGTATCTCCTCAGTGGATATACGTGGATCTGCGTTCAGATTGGCTGTGATGTCCTCGACAATGGCGTCTTTGAGTGCCTCTGTGAATGGTTCAAAAATAGCATCGTATATTATGGTGCCGAATTCTGGATTCTCCACCCTCTCGCCCTTACGTATAGATAACCTGTTTATGAGATCCTGTTTGGCCACCTCAAAGTCGTACAGCTTGAAGTTCTTCTTGTCCGCCCTGGAACTGAAGCCTTTGAAGGTAACCGAATTGTTGCTATTGCCTGAGCCACTTCCGCTACCACTATCTCCGTATGCCATTAGTTCAATCTCCTAAATTCAACATCCACCTTGCTGTAATCCACCATGTAGAATCCTGTGTCTGTCATTTGTCTAGCCCATGGAACTTCCTGTGCCATCACGCCCTCGTATGTTCCATCTAGCTGTTTGTATTTAAACGAATATATGTTGATGCCTGTTGGTGACTTGCCAACTAATTGTATGTCTTCTTTCAGTCTAGCATCACTGAATTTAAATCCTGAGAAGAAGGATCCTACTGCCTGTCCAATCCCACTGCTGGCTATGGAACTGCCCAACGAACCCAATGTTGCGAAAGATCCTGTTCCACCAAGAGAGATGCCCCCGACCGACTTCATCAAAGTGGAGAATCCCGATGCCTGGAAGCTAGGACCATAACCACTGTTTTTGAAGAATTTCGATGCCGTACTTGCTATGCTAGATATCTGTGACACATTTGTGATGTTGCCTGCCATGACATTCTTGTACACGTTTGTGACCGTGCTTATGTCGTTTGCCACTGATCCTATGTTTCCTATGTTTAGGTTTCCTGTTATGCCCTGTACATTTTTCAACACTTGATTTAGACCTGTGCCATATACGTTTCCGCTTGTCCCAAATTCATCTAAAACGTTTCCTCCGCTACTGCCCCCCAGTGAGAACAACTTCCCGGCATTGTTGACGAACACGTTGTCCTTGAACAACTGCACAGCACCGTTACCGGATATGCTGTCTATCACCTGGTTGGTCAGCTGTGTTGTTATATTGCTTTTGACACTGGCTATTGTGTCGTTGATGTTGAAATTCTTCAACTTGTTGGATATGCTTTCTATATCTCTGAACGTGCCCTTGGCCTGGTTTATCACGTTGAATGTCTTGTCATATTTGGTTCCGAACTCTGTGATCAACTCTCGTGCCTTGACAGCACTCGTGGAATTACCCATCTTGTCTTTTAGAAATCTTTCCGAGTCTGCCTGGAACTGGCCAAGCCTGATGCTCTCTATGGCTGATATCCTATTTTTCTGTTCCATGTACTCCACCGTGCCTGGTGTGCTGGAAAGCCTGTACCACTGTTTGGTGTCCAGACGATCGCCCAGTGGATCCGAATCTGGTAGTATACCTTCCGAAGTGAAAGCCTTGAATCTTGGCAGTGGTTCGTGTGTGATGAATCTGTGTACTGTCGTCTTTGTTTTCTTGGTGAAAGATTGCAGTGGTTCTAAGCCCTTCTTGGCCAGTTCCACATCTCCCTCTTCCCTGGGTGTCATTCCCACCTTGTCCGTGGTCAGCCATTTTGGCCCCCATCCTGGACTCGCACCTGTTGAGTTCATGTGTACCTGTGCACCTGCCAGGTGTATTGCTCCACCGGCCCCATGCAGTTGTGTGCCTTCTGTGAATGATGTCAATCCATCCCTTGCATAGTCCCTTATGGATCCTGCCTGTGAGCTGTTGAATATTCCTTTGTCCCCCATGTTGAACATGGCCGAGGCCGACTGTAT
>TARA_R110000772_G_scaffold86756_1_pt1 | contig 11430 bp, 26 predicted proteins | sample TARA_R110000772 | Tara Oceans TARA_R110000772 (sample SAMEA4397948) | marine metagenome | biome: Polar Biome; feature: [SRF] surface water layer (ENVO:00010504); material: water (ENVO:00002006), including particulate matter (ENVO:01000060) such as... | depth 5 m | reverse complement strand
GGACTTGCATAATTTCCTTTTACCTTTAATTCTATTGCTAATCCGTTATACCCATTTCTTGGCTCATAAATAAATAGATCTGGAAACCCACTTTTGTAACCTGTTGCTTTCATCTTTTTGGCTACCGACATAAATGTTCGCATTCCACCGGCTGAACCGTTATAGAATATCTTATTATACTTTATATCGAGATACCTACAAATAGCTTTCTGTAATTCATATTCCGGCTGCTTGTTCTTTGATTTTGTTTTTGTGGATTTCTTGTAACCACTCCAAATGCTGTTTTTTGTCGCCATAATCTAAATGACATTTTCGGCATACTGCCATTAAATTTTCTATTCTGTCTTTGTCTGAACCTCCCATACCTCTACATTCAATGTGATGAATATCTACGGCTTTGGAATTACAGACTTCACAAGGAATGAAATCATCTGCAATATAATCAAAATGTTTTAAGTATAATTTAGTGTGTTTCTTCATATTAATCTTAATTGTGCCTTATGCTGATTAATTCTTTTTATAGCTGCATCATAATACTCTTTATCTAATTCACAGGCAGTTAAATCATAGCCTAAGTTATGGCAAGCTATTGCTATTGAGCCACTACCTAAATGTGTATCTAATATCTTATCTCCTTTTTTTGCATAGTTCATCAAAAGCCACTCATATAATTTTATAGGTTTTTGTGTTGGGTGATAAGATATGTAGTTAGTATTCCCTATTCCTTTAAAAATATGTCCACTATACATTCGGACACTATTAGTAAAAGAAGTCCAAGCTAACTCACAATCAGCCATATTATTACTCCCATTTTCTTTATTCCATACTACAAAACATCTTGTAGCATTTAAATAGTCTAAGAAGTAATTGCCACCCCAAATAATTTGATTTTTACTAACTCTTTTTAATTCTACAAAATATTCTTTAGATGGTATTTCGTTATCCCAATCCTTTGTTTTATGTTTTTCTTTTTTATTATATGCTGTGTTGATTTGTTTTGCCATTCCAATCCCATAAGGAGGGTCAACTATTGCTAAATCAAAGTGATTGTCCTCGTAACGAGCCATCAGCTCCATATTATCTTCGTTTGTTATTTTCATTACATCATCCTCTAAATTTACTACTTCACAATGTTCTTTACAAGCTAAACATCTTTCTGTGTTTTCGTATACAGATGCGTTACAGCAATCTGATTCTCCTGAATTTAATATCATTTATCTCTATTGTTAAATGATTCTATCATTACTATTAAGCACAAAATAGTTACGATTAAAATTATTACGTTCTGTATCATAGTGTTTCTTTTTCTTTGTTAATTTCTGCATCTATTATTACATCCCCCCAAGCGTATGCCTCTGAAGGAGTTTTAAATTGCTTAGAGTATTGTGTACTCCAATTACCTGTCTTAGCACCTTTCTTATATAGTCCACAAATCCAACCTGAGTTTTTCTCTGCCAATGGGCTTACTTGAATCCACCATCCTATTTCTAAGTAAAAATTAATATTCTCCATTACTCTCTTGTTTTAGTTTTTTAAAGTGCAATATTAGAATATAGCTTTTCCGTTCTTTGTTCCTCCTGTTGTTCTTGGAAGAACATTTATCTTTTTATTTGTTATCTTTTTTTCATAAAAATTACCGAACATTAATTCATATGCTGTTTGATATACAAATTTGTTTTCAATGCAATGTTTAATAAATTGCTCATCTTTTTCTGTAATACCTCTTCTATGGTTTACGTGCCACTTTCTTCTTTCTTCTACATTCATTTTTTTTGTTTTTATAATCCACAATAACCACTATCACATTCATTAAAATCATCAAAGGATAATTCAGATTGTGGATTGTATTGTTGGATTTGTTTGTATGTTACATCTTTTCTAAATGTATTCGGTGCGTTTACTTCTTCCATTTTAGCAAACCATTCAATCTTATTAGGATGTTCTTGGTTCATCTTATTTAAAAACATTGGACTTCTATGGAAACATCCTACACAATTATTATAGTAACCTTTAGGAAAATCTATATCATTATTTTTATTCCAGTATTCTTGTATTGCTCTATTGTCTATACCATTATCAATTAAAGGAAAACTCGGTTTTCTCCATTCTACTAACCCCCACTTATTACGAGTACCTGCTTTACCTACAACTATTTTAATCTCTTCGTTACCATTCTCATTTAATTTATTTAGCATATTGTTTTGTCTGCGTTCTTCTCCTTTTCTAAAACCTATCCTCATATCGCAAACTTCATTTATATTTTTTTTCCAATAGTCAAATATAGGTAACATTTTTAAATGAGTTGTACAATATCTAACCATCATATTTGGCAAATAATGCTTTCCATTCTTACCTTTATTCCAATCGCCGTTTATAACATCTTCAAAGGCTTGACCTGTTACCCAATCAATATCTATCTTTTCAGAAAGTTGCAACATAATTTTAATGATAGCGTCTTGTTCTGTTGTTCCTACAAATTCGCAACCTATCTTATCGCTTACAATTTGCCTTACCTTTGCATCAGGGTAGATACACGATTTATCATTTGTTCTTACTAAACTAAATACATTGAAGTCAGCAGGATAATTCAAAGCTATATAACTTGATGATTTACCACCACTTAAAGAGTTAACTGTTTTCATCTTAAATAGTCTTTTAACCGTTGTACGCTACTTCTTTCTCCTAACGCTGACCATTCTCCATCCTGTACAGATTTTTGCTGTTCTCTTTTTGTAACAATCATTCCGGTGCGATTTATATCGTGGTAAGTTAAGAATTCTAAAATCATTCCTCCGTCAACTCTATCGTATATCTTTTCTCTCATTTTAGCATCTCTTAAAGCAATCCCAATATCATAATAATTAAAATGCCTGAACTGCTGAATAATAATATATGCTGTTTCTAATAATTGTGGTTTATCCATTTTAGATTTACAATTATAGAAATCTTGAAATTGAATAAGCATTAGCATAATTATGTCTGCTGTCTTTTCTTCGTTTTCTGTGTATGATTTAAAGATTGAAACAGGTTTAGATTCTAATACAAAATCCACAAGATCTGGCATTTTCATTTTTAAAACATCCATCTTAAAATCTTGCGAAATCGGATTACTTATATTTGCTAAGTATCTCTTCTGCGATTGAATTGCTATTTGATTTTCCATTTTTTAGCTGATTAATAATGTTAATTAAATTTGAGTTAATCTGTGTTAGTTTAATTTGTTTCTGTAAAAAAGGTTCTAAGCTACCCCAATTGGATAATATGTATTTAAAAGAATTTTTAATAGCCTCTAATGAATCATCTCCTTTAGCCTTACATAAACCTTTCAAATAAACTATAATTTGTTTTAAGGCTTTACCTTCTGCTCCATTTATTTTAGCAGGAGCATCAAAAGAATCTTTACAGAATTTATCGTAGATAAATAATAACTCAGTATAATATGGTTTACTATCTGTGTTTATATCTGTAGTTTTAGTATATGGTATAGGTTCTACCTTTTCGGTAATTGCATTTGACCGTTTGGTAGATTCCTTTTTACGTTTTGGTTTATTGCATTTTACCATTTGGTGCATTGTTTCATAATCTACAAATGCGTACCATTTGGTCCTATCGTATTTGGCTTTATTGTAATTGCCAGATTTGATAACATTTTGCTCTTGTAGACTTTTAAGGATTCTGCTTATTTGTCTTTCTGACCAAAATGGAAAGAGCTCATTAAATGCCTTAACTGAATTGTAGGTATATGTATCACCATCGTATTCATTAACAGCATTGGCTTTATTCTTAGCTACCCAATACATTAGATTTCGTATAATGATGGCTTCAGGTACACCATATTTTTCTGCGTGTTCTGTGTTAAATGAGTACTCCATTACTTAGAAACATTTTTTATTATGCTTTCCTTAGTTTTCTTTGATGCCTTAGATAATAATGGAACGTACTTATAAAAGAACGAAATATCCTTACATAACCTATCTATTGTTGGTCGAGTTAATCCTGTGGCTCTTATTAATTCAGCTTTGGTATCAAAGTTCTTTTTAATCCACATTTCCTGTGGTGTATGTGCTTCAAATGAAATCATTGGTATATCTGTTTAAAAGATAAAGAACGCTCCTTAGAACGCTCCTTTCTTGTTATTGTTTTAAAATGGTAAATCGTCTTTTTTAATTGCTTTGTTTGTTACCTCTAAAGGTACTTCTGTAAACTCTTTAGATAACTGAACCTCTGAATTTCCATTAACAAATGCTACAAACCTTTCAGCAGTTTTTAATACATCTACTTCTGATGGTTTTAATTCAGGATTAATAGCGTGAAAATCTACTGCTGCTTTCAGCATTGACTGCCTAACTATCTTGATCTGGACATCATCAGATTTACCAAAGGACCTACCGGGACTTGAACTCTGTACATTTGGTTGAGCGTAAACAGGTTTTACTTTTGGGAATTTACCTCCTGTATATTCGAATTCTGTTTCTGCTCCAACCTCAAACTTGTTTTGGTCTTTAGATTTAGAGCTGTACTCTCCAACCGTTCCATCTTGAAATACGATTTCAAATTTGTACATCGTTCCATAAGAACCATCCCAACTTCCATTAGCTTGTACACTAATTACTTTACTTTTTTTAACTTCTGACATTGCGTTTTGTTTTTGTTTAGGTTATAAATGTATAAAAATTTTTACACTTAAAAGGTTTTTAAATCATCTTTTACTGCCTGTATTTCTTTGTGCCTATCTGCATAAGAATTACCTCTTAAATGTGGATTTAGTTCTTGTAGCTTTGCTCTACATCTTCTAATGCTTTCAGGATTACTCAATTTACCCTCACTTAGTATTTTAAGAAATTCCATTGTATTCTTTAAGGTGTTAAATTTCATTTCTTTTAATTCAGAATACCAGATATTAGCTATTAGCTTATTATCATCATCTCTTAAATGTGGATGATTTGTTATAGCATCTTCTACTCTATCTTTACTTTTTTTGATTTGCATAAATGTCTAATGTTTGATTTAGTAATTTCTGTTTGTTACCATCTACATTCTCGTAAATGTACATTTGTAATCTACCTGTAAATGTTTGTTCTAATTTGGCTTCTCTTGCTGCTAAATGAAATTCCAATAACTTCATTAAATCTAAAGCATTTCCTTTATCTGATGCGTGTATTTCAGATGCTAACCACATCATATCAGATATGAATTCCTTTCTACTTTGCAATGATTTCATCGATTCTTCTTTCATCTTCTTCTTTGTTTTCTTCAATTATCATCTGGATAGAGCTCTTTTGTGCATCTGTAAACTTATCATAAAGCCATAATGGGAAATCTAATCCCCATTCCGTACTCCAATATTTACCATCTCTAATGTTTGTAATTTCTGTTAGCGTTGAATGCTTAGATGATATGAATACCATACCATCATCGTATTTACTAAACTTAACAGCATATGATTTATCGGTGCTGCAATTCTTGATGTATTGCGTTTTGTTTAATCTTAACTTAATCATAACTTAAATTTTAGCGTTATTGTTTTTTGGTCTACCTAAAGCTACCCATTGTTCTACCGTACCTCCATTGAATAAAGTAATTTTACCATCTTCCCACTTTTGGCGTTCATAGTGCCACTCTTCGTGTTCAGCATCTACCTGTTGACCTAATTCGCTATTGTAAGCGTGTGGATTACCACTAAATACTTTCTCTATAAAATCGTTAAATAATCTGCTCATAATCTACTTTTTAAATAATTCAGTTAATGTATCTATGTGTTTCTCTTTTAATTCTATCGTATCAATCAAGTAATCTATTTTTACGTTTGATTGTACTAAGGCAATAATAATTTTTTCCATAAACTTACCCTCATCTCCTAACATCTTATCGTGTGTTAGATTTGAGAATTTTTCGTGTAATTCCTTTATGATTTTGGAATTGTCTTTAAGTAATTCTTTCTTGTTCATAATTTTTAATTGTTTTTTAAATCAGTAAGTATTTCTTTTAATTCATCAACATCAAATGTATGTAAATCCATTACATCTTGTTTATTGTGCGAATTCTGAATCATTGGAATAATCTGATAAATTAAATCTTGCTTAGTCATAATCTTGTTTTTTAATCTTAGCTTTATTGCTTTCGATGGTGTAAATATATAAAAATATTTTTATATACTACTGCAAAAAAAAGAATTATTTTTAAAAGTAATGTGTAATCCGTGCAACCTGCCCATTTTCGAGCTCGTGAATAAAGCCCTCTACTGCTGTTTGTGATACATAACCTTTCCTATGATGCCAAGAATCAGATGATGATGGTGAACGTAGGTATTCTACCGTTACACCTATAAAATCTTTACCATCTCTCCACTTATGTTTTACTTTATGATGTAAATGATGCAGATACCAATACCTAAATTTTGTTTTTGCCCATAGATCTGGCATTTCTTGTGCCATTAGTAATGGTAAGTTATCCATTTTTGCACCATCTCCGTGTTCTAATCCAATAAGATTATTACCATACCTGTAATATTTGCGATGTGATACTCCTGCATCAACAGAAACATCTTCACAATGTCTAAACCAACTTTTTAATGCGTGTGCTAAATGGAATCCACTTTGATAATCGTGATTACTCATAGAATGTACGCAATCTACCGGTGCTATTTCTCTAAGCATCTCCACACATTCGACATAAAGCTGTAAAGCTATCTCATAATGCTCCCACCATTTACCATCTACATCCTGATGTGTTCCTTTTGTAGTTTGATTGTATACATTATCAACGTGCAGAATATCATTACCTATGCAGAATAAAATTCTATCTATACCAAAACCTTGTGCTTTAGAGATAATGCCCTTAACACCCTCTAAAACTCTTTCAACAGCTATTTTACTATTATATTGTTCTCCTGTTTCTAATTCAGCAGCGTATTTACCAATATGTATATCAGCAGGATTAATAACTAATAGATGATTAACCTTTACCTTTACCTTTACCTTTTTTGGATATTTTGGTGCGTGTTCTGATATGTAATTACTAAGCCTTTGAAATAAGCTATCCTCTGAGATTCCCTTATCTTCTTTTGTAACTACTGAAAAGCGTAATTCGCCTCCCATATTTTGCCAATGTTTTACACTAACTACATCAGCCTTATTAATACCACGTTCTTTAAGGTGTATATCTAAAGATGTGTTATCGTTTATGTTATCGATAGATTTGGCTCTGTACTCTTTTATGAGTTCAATCTCAGCAGGTTTTAACCTCATCCTGTTCCAACCATCTTTATCTTTTCTCATCGTTGAAATACGCTAAAACATAAAGGCAAAACTGCGATAAAAGATAATACAATGTTGAGCTCTGTTAATCCATTTGTAGCCATATCTGCAACTGCTGCTGTACAAAGTACACCACTAACAGAGCGCTTTGCACTCCATTTCTTTTGCCTCTGCCCCTCTTTAAAGACATCAGCTACCTTACCGATTTGATTAAATAGGTTTTTAACTACCACAATTCTCACAATCTTCGCCATCCTCAATACCACAGGTTTTCGGCTGTTCCTTTTCTTCCAGATCTTGTATCCAAGAACCAAAAATTTCTTTAGCTGTTTCTTCTGCTGTCTTTTCTTCCTGTGCTTTATTCATATCAATCTTCATTTTTATACAACCATTTTAAGTAAATAAAAGTAAACACATATATCATAATAATAAAAGGTAAAAAGCAATACATCATTTTAATCTATCCTTTACAAAGAAATTAATAAATCCATCAATTCTACCGAATACGGCATTATCTTCCTGTGTTGGTGTAAGGTTAACAATAACCTTTGCAAAAGCCATTAAACCAACTAATAACTCACCCCAATTCTGTGTAACAAATTCAATCATAATAAATATCTAAAACAATGAAACAAAAAGGTAGGTACAAATAATGCCCTATCCCGTCTTTATACTTTTGAGAACAAATCCCAAACATAACTCCTGTGTACGCTCCTACTGATAACTCCCATCCCATTAGTAAAGCCACATTACTTCTTGTGGTAATTCCATATCACAATCAGCGTGTATAAATGTTTTGGCTATTCCAATTCTTGTAAATCCTGCATCAAATAAAGCCTCTAATATTAACATTCTTTGATACGAACTGAAACAAGATATATCAACTGCAGTACCTCTTAAATGAGCTGAATTAGGCTTTCCTTTGAGCTTCAAATTGTGCGCTTTACTTCTCCACGAACTTGTTATGGTAAATGGTACATCTGCAAATTCACGAGCATCATCTAACATTTCCAATAATTTAGGATTCATCTTATCAAAACAATTCTTACCATCACAGGTAAACTCTTCTTTTATAAAATGTTTCACTTAGTTAGTTTTTTAATATTATAAACTAATGCTGAAAGTAATACTAATATGGTAAGCACTTGTTCTACACCTATAAAAGTAATACTTAAAGCACTTACATTAATGCTATTAAATAAAGCTACATCTACTTTTTCTTGCATCTCTTTTGCTTTTCAAGGTATACTCTTAATTTTTCTTTATGCTCTTCTGTGTTATTCTTACTTCCTTTAGGTCTTCCCATTATTTACAGCAGTTTATTTTGTTTAACCAATTTCTGTTAGCATCTCCACTAATAGTTAATCCATTTTCAAAATAGGCTGAATATGTTGGACTCATTTGTGACGAATCAGTTGTAGTTCCATATTTTGGAAATAAACCTGTATTAGCTTGTAAATAATCTATCATTCTTTCAGAATAGAATTGAGCATTGTTACGTTCTAAACTAATCAATGAATCAACCTCTGATTTAGATACCGGTGTAGAATTATCTCCAGATACCTGTGCTATTGAACTATTCAATAATTTATTTGATAGATAAGGATAGAGCTCAACTAATGTCCAACGTAATAAACACATCCTAATATAATCATCCATCAGTTTAGGATAGTTTGTATTGGCTGCATTTAAATCAGTTATGTTAGCTTTAATATCATCATACAAATTAGTTCCTAATATTGGCTGTATATATTTGTCCTGAGCTGTTAGAATAGCAGATAGAAAATATTTCTCATCTACATTACCACCTACTTGTGAATAGGCTTTAATATAATCAGCATCTATAAATATAATCTGTGCAGGTATAGCCATATCTTAATAAATTGCTACAATATCTCTTGCAGTAGTTCCTGTTCTGTAAATCTTTCTAATCTCTATCCAATCAATAAATGTTCCTGATGGTATATTCTTTAATGTGATAGTTTGACCATCTGTGGTATCTACTTTCAAATGTCCACCTGTACCTACATATATCTTAAATTCTATGTCAGATACATTAGCATTATCATTTGTGGTAACTGCTTCGGCAATTCCTTTTTTAGTGAATCGTGCTTTATCTTTTTCTCTTCTACTTAGTGCCATATCTTAGTTTAGTTTACTTTTCCTCTGTTTGGCATATCTATTGGTTTGGTGTTTGCCTTTTTCCACCCTTTAGCATTCCGTAATCCTGCACCTTTTGGTTCTTGCCCTGTAACATCTTTATCGTTATCTAAGCCCTCATTAGGTAAGAATTTACCTTTTACTCTTTTTCTGAACCATACCTGTCTAATGAAATTATGATGGCAGTAACAGCCTCCTTTATATAACCAAATCGAATATTTGGATTTACCACGCTCTGCAAATTCTCCATTAATACCATCTGAGGACATTTCGTTTATATCTTCAAACCTATAAGTAACATCCATTTTAGCGTTTGCTACCATATTTTTACAGAATAATCTGCTCTTATCTGATATATTTTTAGAGTATCTGTAACGTATTTTGTAAAGACCTTTATCTACTTTAGATTTATCATCAGGATTAGCATATCTCTTAAAGAACTTATGTGGTTCATTGTGTGTTTCTGCTTCTAATTCAGCATCAACAACCGTTGTTTCTTCTAAAAGTTCCCATTCATCTGTATCAACTTTTTCTCCTTTATCAGCTAAGTATTCAAGCCAAGTATTCTCATCCTCATCAGACATATCAACTTCAATAGATGCTTCAATTTCTTCTACATCTCGCTTGACGTTTTCTTCAGATTCAAAAGGATTTTTAGAAACAAATTCTAATTTAATTGGCTGCCCTGCTTCAAACATTAATAACTCAAATGCCTCTGTAAGCAATTCTCTGTAATTATCAATTACATTAGATTCAAATAATAGAGATGCTGTTTTTAATTCATCAGCATTATTACCCAAGCCTCCACCATCTGCATTAACTCCAAATAATCGAGGACTTACCACTCTGTGAGAAATCATCAATTTAGATGTAATCTCTTTAGATAAGAATTCGTATTGTTTGTCTGCATCTGATTGAGGCATCACGGTAATCTCGGGGGAATTATTTCTATCGTCAGAAAAAGATACTATAAATTTACCGGCATTACTTGCACCTGAAAGTTCTTCTTCTATTTTATTTTTTACTGCTCTACGTTTTTCTTCTGATGGAATACCATTTGCGAAATTAATCATAAATGATGGTGCTAATCCATTCTTTATGTTAGCTAAATGAAATTCAGATACGTTTTTATCGAGTTCTATGTAGTTAATTCCACCTTGATAATCCGGTTTAGGATAATAGTATTGCCCTACTGAATACATCTTAAAACAAGCTATCTGATTTGGATAAGATTTTTTTTCATCAGGATTAAAAGATTTTATCTTTTGATACCCTACTTGCTTGTAATTGGACCAATCTTTAGAATATAGATAAAAATCGCTTTTTTCTCCATTTTCTTCAGGCTCAACTCTCATACATTCAAAAGGCATATGATTAATTTCTGAAATTGTACTCCTATCTAATGAATATGATATAGAAAGGTAAAACCCTCCGTGTACTTTTAAATCTAAAATGCACTTTTGTACCGTATTTTTACCTATACCTCTCTCAAATAAAGCATTAAACTTAGCCCAAGATTCTGATTTCTGTTCTTTTTGAGGACTTGTTACACCATCTCCATAAATCCACGTTGCAATAGAGTTACAAAGTGCGTTATGAACTGCTGATTTTTGGTATAAATTTATTAGATGATCTGGATAATCGTTATTATCTCCATAAGATACGAACTCCTGACCTTGTTTTGTTACTTCAGTATCATCTGTATACTGATGTCCTGCTCCTAATTGTAGTAATTCGCTCATTTTTTAACCTTTATATACGATTGTTGTAGGAATAACCTGTTCATCTTCATCAAAATACTTATCAGTAAAGGTAAGGTTATTGTATATTCTAAACAAACCACTATCTAATACATTTATTTTATCAGATAATGCGTTATTTGATGTCATATAATACACCTCATATTTAAACGTACCTACCTCATCTATCTTTAATGTAGTTCCTGAACCATCTCCTAACTCAAATGTGAAATATGCACCTCTTGAATTTTCGTATTTATACGTTAAAAAAGTAG
>TARA_R110000772_G_scaffold59608_2_pt1 | contig 11441 bp, 9 predicted proteins | sample TARA_R110000772 | Tara Oceans TARA_R110000772 (sample SAMEA4397948) | marine metagenome | biome: Polar Biome; feature: [SRF] surface water layer (ENVO:00010504); material: water (ENVO:00002006), including particulate matter (ENVO:01000060) such as... | depth 5 m | reverse complement strand
GGGGCCTCAACCACAGGCGTCTCACTGCCAGGCACGTAATCCATCCCGAGTTCTTGAGCGAGAAGCTCAGATGGTGTAAGATCGACTGCGGGCTCAAGAACACTTCTTGGTGTATTCTCTTGATTTAACACGGCTTCTTGAAGCCCTGCTTCCGCATCTCTTATAGCTGCTTCAGCCGCGATTGTTTCTGTCGGTGTAGTAGCGGCTCTCAATTGCTCTTGCGCGGCGAACAATCTGCTTTCAGCATCCCTATTGATTTTTTGCGCGGCTATTACTGGTTTTTCACCAAAATCCATACGTCTATTGGCCATCTCCTCAACAGCTGCACCATATAAACTGTTGCTTGGGTCTCCAACTATAGAGATAAGCTCTCCGTCGCCCAGTGAACGAACAGCGGACATTTGCCCTGCTATTCCCTGTTGATATAAATCCCCGCTTCCGCCGTAAGCAAGATCAACATTAGTTCTTATGGCTGAGGGGTCGATAACAGGAGCCCCACTAGACAACAAAGCATCGTTATCAAACGATTGACCAACTGCACGGAAGTCAGCTTGTCTGCTAGCCTCAGCGGCGGAATCTTTGTAGCCTTGATTCCGCGCCGCATCTCCTGCAATAATCTCTTTAATCCGCCCTGTGATAGGATCAATGATCGAGGTGCCGATAAAATTAGAGTCAAGACCCGTATCCGCCAAGGCATTTTCAAGCGGGTTGGTCGAATACACACTGCCACGCAACTGGTCTAAAGTAGAGAGTGGTGCGGCAGGTGCAGCAGGTGACGTCTGGCGGATATATGGTATATCTGTTCCAATTTCAGACAACTCGGCAGGTGCGGAAGGCATGTCAGGACTTGTGTACTGGCGGGTAGGATCAAACTCAACACCTGATGCCATTGGTGTCATCATAGGCGCATCGCCAAGACCTGCAGGTGCACGGTCAAACCCAACTGGGCTAAACAACTTCGGATCCGAAGGAGCTTCCCTTGTGTCCATGTAAACCTTGTACCTCGCAAACATCTCACGAGCCTGCGGCGTATCATTAAGATTGTTCTCGGCCAGGAACGTGCTGTATGTGTACTCGACATTAGATCCAAAACCAGCGTCCACGTCGCCGCCATCTTGATACTTCTGTACTGTCTGCACCAGCTCAGGGGAAGACGAAAGAATACCGCCCATGCCACGGAGCTTGGTCCGTGCATCTCGCGACTTAAATAATTTGCGGGACAAGGTATCCATTAATGCGTTCCTCGTTATTACCTAAAGGGGTTAAGGCCAGCTTGATCAAGGCCATACAGCGCAGTGGCTCCGCCGACCAACTGTGAACCAACACTTGGTCCAGGCTGGCTCATCGTTGCCGCCTGACCAGACGGTGCCCCCGTTACAATGTCAGACAAGAATGCCAACTGCTGATACGGCTGCATCATCTGACGATACTGGTTGCCGTACAGTGTATCGTAGTAGGCTTGGTCTTGCCGCTGTTGAGTTGCGCCGATTCCAAGCATGGTGTTGACGTCCTGTAAGCCCATTTGCTGCGCACCTTGGCCAAGGCCGTAATACTGTTGTCCCAGGCCCGCGATCCCTTGACCCAAGCCTGCGTATTGCTGCTGCGCCCCAAGACCGGCACTAATCCCAGCAAGACCTAGATTAGAACCTTGAAGACCAAGGTTGCCAGCCTGATTAGCGCCCGACATTTGCATCTGAGCGCCCGACATGCCCAAGTTGCCAGCCTGATTAGCGCCCGACATTTGCATTTGAGCGCCCGCCATACCCAAGTTGCCAGCGGATTCAGCGCCCGACATGCCAAGTTGTGCTTGCTGTTGCGCCAGCTGCGCTTGTTGAATCGCAGCGTTCTGGCGTTGTTGTTCGGCGGATAGGCCGAACTGTCCAGCCTGCATTGCAAAAGTTCCTGCTACCTCTGCTGCAGAAAGACCAGTCTGAGCCGCCAGCTGTTCAATGCTCAAGCCCGTTTGAGCTACAGCTTGCGCGTTGGCTGCCGCAAACTGCTCTCCACTCATACCCAACTGAGCACTTTGAAGAGCACCGCTTTGTGCAAGTTCTTCGGCGGAAAGCCCCAGCTGACCCCCAGCTTGCGCAGCCTGAGCCGATGCACCAACGCCGATCTGCCCAAGTTGCCCGGTGAGTTGAGCGACATTTTGCTGACGACCCTGCGCGGCTTCGAAAGCTTGTTGCGCACGTTGAGCTGCAGACTCAGCCCCCGCTGCTCGCATTTGTGAGGATACTTTCCCCTGTTGTTCCAACAGGTTCCGAGCAAGCTCAGAACGAACAAGGGCATCGCGACTGCCTCCAAAAGCCTCCGATTGGATAGCTTGAGCTGCCGCTTCATTTTCCTGCATCAACCCTTGGCGGGCCATGTCATCAAGGGTCGCTTGGACCGCTGCGTCCTCGTACTGGTTCATAAAGGAACCAGTCATAGATGGGTCGAACATTTGTCCGGTTCCCGCCAACTGAGCAATACCTTGTTGCGCCGTTGATCTACCCATTTGGGCGGCTTCGGCCAAAGACTGTTGCGCCTCTGCCGTAGACATACGAGCACGATCCGCTGCAGTTTGAGCTCCAGCAATACCTTGTTGGGCAAACCCACGAGCCCCACTTGTAGACTGCCCGAGCTGGGCGGCCATAGGGTCTTGAAGTGCGCGAGCGTTAGCTGCTGCTTGTGCCGCAATGTCTTCTGCCTTGATACCCTGGGAAAGCAGACGTTCCTCGGTTCGTGCTGCAAGATCACCTATCCTAGATGATGATTCCATTAGCTCTTTAGCAGCAAGACGAGTTGCGGGGTCCGAGGACATAGACGCCCTAAGGACGTTTGCCGCGGCTTCGTCCGCGCTCCTTGCGCCTCTGATAGCGAACCGTTCTATGTTTCTAGCCGCCTCGGAAGCGGCAAGTGCGCCTTCTCCGGCAAATTGCTGAACGTCACGAGCCGCTCGGCTTAAAGCTGCCTGCCCAGATTGAACCTCCCCTGGGATCTGACCAGCAAGTCGGTTTGTCTGCCGCATTGCTTTTTCCAAAGCCGCCACGCCCGTATCAGTGAGATCTGTGGCTCGGTCCAGATATGGTTGGTAAGAGCCAATGCCAGCTCTAGCCATTTCAAAAGCGTTGAGCTGGTCAGGCGTAAACCCTGCCAACTGCTGCTCTGGAAGTGTTAAACCTTCAGCCGCGAGCCCATAAGCTAGCTCCGTAACGCCGGGAATGTCGTCCCCTGGGCCAGCGACACCGACTTGGCGCCCACCAATGACACCCGTATTTGATAGCTGAGGCGCTGCTGATAGTCCCTCTATGCTAAGATTCTGCCCTGTGGTGGAGTTTACAAAGCTGTTGGTCTCAGGATTGTAAATAGAGTTAGCCGCCCCCGCGAACGAGTTAACTTCGTTTGCCGCAGAAAGAAACTGCCCAAAGTCAGAGCTCGCGCTGTACACGTCCCCTGATGGATCATAGATAGCATACGAGGGCGGGGCGTCCGTTCCAGGTTCCCCCAGAACAGGTTTCGCCGTAAAACCCGAAGGAAGACTAACGGCACTGTTAAGCTGCTCCGCAGAAAGTTCTGGGAACTGGCCGATTGGTCCGCCTGGTACAACGTCTGAGCCGCCACCACCACCACCACACATTAGGCAGTTCCTCCGTTTTCAAACTTTCGCATGTGCGCGTACATCGCCGCCGCACCACCTGCCCCGTCTACTGCATCTTTTGTCATAACGAACTCGCCGTCCGAAAGAGCCGCCTCTTGAACGGGAACGCCGCCTTGGTAGATTCTAGCAGGAATAGAATCGCTGGTCCCAGTTCCGGGCCCCTCGATGTACCCACCCATGGCGTACCCCTGCATAGGTTGAGCCATCATAGGTTGAGCCATCATAGGGTTAGGCTGGGCCATGATAGAACCGTACCGCATTTGAGGGCTGCGCACCGCCATGGCCAGTGTGGCCGCGGTCATAGGATCAGAAAGATTTGGCATCTGCCCGTTCATCATGGGCATCTGACCTTGGTTCAAGGACGCAAGACCTTGCTGCGGCATCACCGGGCCGCCCATGGCGTAAAGACCTTGGTTACCAGAAAAGGATGAGCCAGGATTAGTCGGGGCCTCCATAACATTCGGATTATTTGGCGATCCCAAGTCTGAATAAGTAGGTGCGGGCTGGCTACCGTAGTCTGGGCTTCCAATCCCAGTGGCATCTAAAGGAGATCCGGGGGCAGTGCCAGGATGTGATTCATAATGAAGTCGTAGTGCTGCGGCAGTACTATCCGAGTCGCTGTTGTTGTATTGATTACCGCCGCCTTGACCGCCGCCTTGACCGCCGCCAGAGTTTGCCGCAGCAGCAGTGCTGCCGAACCCACCACGTGGATTGGCTGCCGTGCCACCGTAAAGGAGCCGGCGCATTGCTGGATCTAGTTCTGTTTTCTGCGTGACCGTCTGGTCACCTCCGCCACCACACATTATGCAAATCCTACCATGCCTTGGGAGCGGAGATACTCATTCACCGCGCCTTGTTGATTTGGGCCCAAACCAGCTGTCATCATCTGCAAACCCATGGGCTGATTATTCATAGCCGGGAGAGCGGCAATACCACCTGCAGGAGAAGACGTCATCGACGCCGCCCCAGGAGACATAGCATCGACGCCGGGGGCTGAAGTCAGCATCGGGTTGGCCGACATTTGAGTTGGTGCTGAACGCTGCGCCTGAACCTGTTGAACAGGAGGAGGCGGGGTACCTTGGTTCATGAGTTGCCCACCCATTTGCATTAGCTTCATCGGGTCGATTGCTGGAGCCGTTGCCGCTACCGCTGGAGCCGCTACCGCTGGAGCCGCTACCGCTGGAGCCGTTGCCGCTGCCGAAGTTGCGGCGGCGCCTCCTGTCAACGCACCTGCTGCTCCAAACCCAACAGCGTTAAGAGCCGCATCACCCAAGTCGCCGCCCGCAAGAAGTGTACCAATCCCTGCGCCAATAGCCTTTGGAGCTGCGGCAGCAACAAGACCAGCTGTTGCGCCCGACAAGCCGAGTGAGGTTGCTATCCCTGTGCCAAGAGTAGCGGGTAGTAAGGAGCCCGCAAGACTGCCAAGAAGGGGTGCTAGAAAAGGAACCATTATATCTCTCCGCTCAACACATTAAGTGCTGAGTTCATACTGGGGACGTACTGCGTGGTGCAAACAACGCTGTTGCCACGGTGGTTACCGAGGACTATAGCAAAACTTTTTTTCTTTTGCCAGCCGTCAACACGCATTAAACTAATCCACTTCCACCGTAGGGCATCATGTTTCCCATTCCGCCAATACCGCCGTACATAGGGCTCGCTTGTTGTTGGTATCCGCCGTAGTAAGGCTGCTGCTGTTGGGACTGTTGATACCCGCCGTAGTAAGGCTGCTGTTGTTGGGCTTGTTGATATCCGCCGTAGTAAGGCTGCTGCTGATACTGAAATTGAGGGGCGTCGTACCAGTTTTGAGTCGGCGCCGCCTGCTGAACTTGTTGAGGCGCAGGGGTCGGCGCAGGGGTAAATTGGTCTTGCAGTGTCTGCGGTAGCTCCCCAGTTTGTTGCACATACGCCAGTTGCGACTGTTCTAAAGACAACGGCTGTAAGGATCCCGACGCTTGAGAAAGAGCCTCCAGATTTAGTCCCCCTTGGGAAGCTCGACGAGCGCCCATCTCGGCACCCATGCCAAGCGAACTAAACAAAGGATTTAAAATCGCGCTCTCGTTGCCTAATAGTTTTCCTTTGCTAGCTTGCAGTGTCGCACGTTGTTCTTTAGACAGCCCGCCGCCCTCATTGCGCAGTTGCTGTTTAGCGGCAGCTTGTGTTATTCCCTCTTGTTCAGCAAGATTAGCCGCTTGGTTCGAGAAGCGGGCTCTTCTTTTTCGAAGATTTGATACGTTGTTGTACGCATTCAGTATGCCGCCTTGCGCGGGGTTCTGTAATAACTGCGCTAACTCAGGTGACACGTTAGCGTCGTACCGCATCTGTTGAGCTTCCAACTGCTCAGGCAAACTAGAGGATTGCCCTGCGACCTTATATATTTCTCCGGGGCTTAATTGAGAGCGGCCCGCGTACTGAGGATTCATCTGCAAGAACTGCGGGACAGACATGCCGTACTTCGACGCGGCCTTTTCAAGGGACACAGGCTGGCGACCGGAAACCGAAACGGCAACATCTCCTAAGTCGGCTTGCCCCGAGAGGCCTTTCTGCACAAGCTGGTCGGATTTGCCACTCACGACGTTTCTCAGTTGGGAAAAGGGTTGAGAAACCTGCCGTTGAAGAGACTCAATACCCTGTCTTAAATCGCGAGTTCCCATACCGACAGCCGCAACGCTGTTCTTTCCCAGCGCAAAGCCAAGAGGGTCTGCTCGTTGCTGTTCAAACAACGCCAACATTTCTGGGTGAAAACCTTTTGGTCCACCCCGAGCTTTCAAATCTTTTCTTAATGCTTGCCTGTCGGCTTGAGACTGCTTTCGAAAATTCATAATAGCCTGTTCTCGCTCGGCTCTAGCTTGTTCTTGTTGAGCAATCTGCTGCTGTAAAGTTAACGCCATTTATGCACCTACAAGTCCGTTACCGTGACAACGCCTACCTGACCTACTGCTTCAGTGCCAGCCGGATGTGTCGAATTAAGTTGAGTGATCTTAACATAACCACCATAGTTAAAGATAGCCCCCGGCTCTAGGCCTATATCGTTTGTCTGTAGCCCAGTAAAAACGGAGAACGTGTTGCGCCCTTCGCCGGGGTTTGCATTCTGCTCAAAGTAAAATGATATCGCACGGACTACTTCTGCAAAGTACTGTTGATTGTACTCCTGTGGCGGAAGGGGGAAAAACGGTACTGGGACTAAACGATCAGACACTACCTTCTCCCATCCTGCCTAACATCAATCCTCGGCGCACCCAGTCTCCAACCAACACCTGTGGTGTCTGACTCAACGCGCAAAGCTATAGATCGACCCCTAAGCCGCACATTATTCTGCTGGGTAAACTGCTCAACAGGGACAGAAGCAGTCTTAACTACAGAACTGTCGTCCTCTTGTAGGTACTGACCTCCAGGATAGTTTCTAGCCTTTAAAGTAAAGGTGGCTGAAGGACTGGCCGCGGTGCTGTTCCTAAAAGTAATGTCCGGGATTAATTTAGACACAAAGCTAAAGTTGTTACCTTCACCTATTCCAACTTGCGAGGACTCGATGTACGCGGTCAAAGCACTAGCTGGGTTGGTACTTCCGTCGTCGAACCCGTCTTCGTGGTAATACAAGTAACCGTCCGTTCCCGCAGCAATTGGATTTTGAATGATGCCAACATCAGTCCAAGCAGTTCGGGCCAACGTCCCGTATGTCCACAAGTTAAGGTCGTAGTTGTAAGAAACGTACCGATCCACGTTTTGACTGGAGCTGGATGGGTAGAACCACCAGACTTCACTGAAAGAAGTATTGGTAGAGCAATACACTTTATCTGCTTGAGACTCGTTAAAGTCGCTAAAGACGTAATCCTTAACGGTGCAAGGTAGTTTCCGTACGGTTCCGTCGAACAGATAGAACTCATCGCGCCCCATCCAGAACACGCGGTCTTGCGCACTTGCTGCCGCGTTAATACCAATGATAGAAATGTTGTCGGACAAAAGGCTTAGACCAAATGTAAACGGCGGCCCGAGAAACTGCATCCCATGCAATGATGCGTCCGTAAACACCAGTATCTGTTGCCGAGTCTCTATTGCGCAAACGATTTTTGAGCCTACACCCACAACTAAATCACCCGCAGTATTTGTAACTTGCGGGGTCCACTCTGCTGCATTTTCTTGATCTGAAAACCTTATAAGAAGAGGGTCTTGTACAGAACTTCCTAAAGGGTTTGCGCCAAACGCGATAACATGCCGATCACGATCCGACACCATAATTTGAGTCGCCACAGTTGGCACGTTGCTGGCCCCTGCTAAACTAGACAAAGGCACTCCACGGTTTGTTTTCGGATTAGTGGCAGAAGCATCCCAATAGTACACTGGGCCATTGGACACGTTAAAGATCAAATCTTCCCCGAAGTTATCATGCGACCATACCCGCAAAGTATCCGCTTCGGCGTTAATATCAGCGCCAGAACCCCACGTTCCTCGGCCCCAAGCTCCAGCGCCCCAACCGTTCCCTGAGATACTGGTATCTACACCCACGTTGATTTGATACGCTCCAATAGTAGACCCGCCACCGTCTCCTGTGTCTGACGCATTGGCGACAACAGGAGTAGGCGTGTAAGTTCCGTCAATCGTTATGGTGCCTACACTAGCTACCGTTCTGGCGACAATCGTGTAGTTGTCCTCATCCACAACTAAAGCGACTTGATACTCTTGGTTCAGGATTTCAGTAGTTATATTTCCACCCAGACCGATGGCATCTGTAAAGGTTACAAAGTCCCCTGTTACCGCGCCATGATTTATGTCGTTCACAGAAATTGTAGAGGAACCATCCGTCGCAGAAAACAAAATCTCACTGTCAAAATCTACTGCTGTCGTAACAACATTTACACCGCCAACTGCAGCCGTCGCCTCCAAACCAATAACTTCTACAGGCAGCGTATTAATGAAAGTTCCGTCCCCAACTTCTCCAGTAGCAGAAGTCCCTGTTAGGTAAACAATATCCCCACCTTCGCTCTGCGCATCGACATAATTGATTTGGCTAAACGCCGTAACCCCGGTCAAGGTTACCGAAACATTTTCCATAGGAACGGAGACTTCTCCCACTTCACCCGTTGCAGATGCGCCATATATAGACACTGCAACATTTCTGGAAACAGGAGTGATAGAACGGATAGGGGTTATGTCAGAGTAGCCCTCCCCCTCTTCAATGTAGTATTTAACGCTAGTCCCAACACCAAGATAGTTGTTTAGGTTGATCGTTCTCCAAGAGTGCAAAGCACGACAAGACCCTAGAAACGAATTGGAACCGAGCTTGGTCCACCCGCCAATCTTTTCAGGCGAGCCGTCTCTAAAACGCACCATGTCACAGTCAAACCAACCGCCCTCGTTTGCATACGAGGTTGTCTCTCGGTTTACGCCGGGTCTAAACTGTAGCTTTGATAGTGGCATCTCTTGTTCCTCTAAGCATAGTATACACTAAGTTTTCACACTTAGTAAATCGGCGGATTTGCAGGGCGTAGTGCCATCGACATGGATACAAGTGCGCCAGTTGTGGTGGCTTCACGGAAAACAGGGAGGGCAGGTGTTCCCGATTTGTCGTAGTTTACAACTGCTATACTGGATAGGTCTTCTGTCCCACTACCAACGATTTGCGCGTAAAAACCAACTGGAACGCTTGTAGATGTGCCAAAGTTGTCCATAGACAAGTCGTTCATATTATTGCCCCCTACGTTTCCTGTTTGAATAACCAACGAGCCTTGAGTAGTTATGGTCAAGGACGGCGTAGTTATCGTACCTACGTTGTTTGCAGTGGCAGTTGTTGTTGTGACATCGAAAGGAGTAGATGTATCGACGTTTCTTAAAAAATAAACAATCACACTGCTCTGTCCGTCACTGTCACCGCTATAAACAATAGGAACATACACCTGAGTGTCTGGTGTTGCTCCCATAAACTTGTAAAATATTTTAACCTGACACCGATCGGTAGTCGCAGTATTCTCAGAACTCGCGTAAGTCGAGCCTGTATAGTCCCCCGCAGCGGCAGAGCTTTCTACGACCATGTCTGATTCTCCAGCGTTTGCTGTGAGGTCGGTATTAACCATTATAGCAACGGCAAGATCGTTTTCTTGCAGTGTCCTTGGCAAAGAGCCGTTGGTAAAGGACGCTGTAAGATTAAGACTACTACCTCTAGTCGAAGCTATAAAACCTAAGACCTCTATCCCCGGCCCGAATGTAGTGTTTGAATTAAAAAGGGTTGCTGCAAGAGACATTAAGAAGCCCCCTCTATTGTTTTCTTACCAATGTAAGAAGTGCCATTGTCTACCGTCAAGAAATTAAAGACATCCACCTTCCCGCTCGCCGTAACGGGGGGAGTTGTGGCGCGGTCCCAGTCAATCGAGGTCGGCCACGTTATCGCGCTACCATCCCCAGTAATTTCAAGTTGAAACGCTTGCCCAAACCCTGAAGGGGGAGGGTTACTAAATGTTAACGTAGTCGCTCCGCTTATTGTCTTGGAGAAGTAAGTTCCAAGATTTAAATCTACGTCTGTTCCTGAAACACTTACCGCTCCCTGACCAAGGGATTTAGCCTGTAAGCCGTGCTTTATCTTGAAGTTAGACATCAGAGTACCCCGCGTAGTAAGTAGCGCCGCCGTCATTGGTCGAGAAGGTAATCAGCTTACTGTTGCTGTCCTCGTCATATGTAGGCGCAACGCCCCCCGTAAAGTTCACCGTGTCCTGATACACTGGGGCATAGTAAGTAACCCCGCTAGTGTAGAACTCAAAAAGAGATTGGTAAAAAGTATCTACTACAGCGTCATCTGTTAAGACAAACTTATTTTCGGACGGGTACATCCCAGCTAGTTTCCATGTCGTTCCGATTCCAGATGGAAGGTCTATAGAGCCAACAAGTGCAGCGGATGTAACATCCCAAGGGGTTGTAAGAACGTAGTTGTATATTTTATCCGGGGCAAGATCAGTCCCGTAGTACAGGTGTTTGCCATCATCCGACAGGATAAACCCGATGTTGGTAACATCCGCCGCTAAAGTTAAGTTCTTTGATGCGTTTGAAGCAGTAGAGATATCCCAAGCGGTGGAGAGGTCAAACGTAGATATGGTCGAACTGTCAACTGGCCCCGTCAAGAAAAACCTAGTTCCATCCGGTTTGAACCAAAGCCTTTCTGCATTAACCAGACCCGTAGCCACGTTTTCTTCCGTAATCGTCCCAGTAAACGGAGGGTCTATCTCGTACTGATAGAGGGAGGATGCTTGCGTGGCGTAAGCATACCTGCCGTCATTTCTAAGATACCGACTCTTCGAGTCAAAACTCGGCGTGGTAACATAGTTAACTAGAGACATTGCCCTTAAATCAAAGGGCTTATCCAACTCCATCAAGCGGACTTGATTGTTTTCAAAACTAAGTGCGTGTCTGCCGTCAGGTGTGAGAGTAAACTCAAACGTCCCGGTATCTTGATAGTAGGGGATAGCGGAAGTGCCGGACGTAAAGTTTGCAGTCGCACCGACATCCAACCCAAAACCCGTTCCACCCTTCTGGAGTACTTGGAACGTCTGAGAAGCAGGGGGGTTTGTAAATGAAAGTTCTTCATAGCTAGAAGTGTCTATTTCAAAATAGTTTCCCGTGGACAAGTCTACAGACAACACATCTACTTCTGAGTTGTAGGAGTACAGCTTATCGTCGCTATTGTTTATGAATAATACTTTATCACCGGAGTCTCCGAACACGGGGGATATTAAGTTCCCGTCGATACTTGTATTTGTTTCTTTCAGAGTAGCGGTGCTGAGATCATAGGCCGTAGACAGCGTGTAAAGAAGCAAGTTGT
>TARA_R110000772_G_scaffold15072_40_pt1 | contig 11443 bp, 10 predicted proteins | sample TARA_R110000772 | Tara Oceans TARA_R110000772 (sample SAMEA4397948) | marine metagenome | biome: Polar Biome; feature: [SRF] surface water layer (ENVO:00010504); material: water (ENVO:00002006), including particulate matter (ENVO:01000060) such as... | depth 5 m | reverse complement strand
GCCGCTCGAACGCCGGGCCAACCAAATCATGATCGCCGACCGAAGCGCCGCCGATGGTGACGATGATGTCGCAATCCCGCGCACTTTCCAGCGCCGCGCACAATGTCTCCATATCATCAGGGATACGGCTCAGGTTGCGCGTTTCTGCTGTCATTCCAGACAGTAAGCTTGCCACCATGACGTCATTACTGGCCGGTATCTGATGGGGGAGGGTTTCTGTTCCGGGCGCAACCAGCTCGTCGCCGGTCGAGACCACCGCGACCCTTGGCCGCTTGCCAACCGATAGATCGCCATAGCCCGCGATCACCGCCTGACCCAATGCGGCAGGGTTGAGCAGGCTGCCGGCAGGCAAACCGTTCTCGCCGCGTTTGAAATCGCCGCCCTTGTGCCGGACGTGACGGCCTCTTGCGGGCGAGGGCTCTGCGGTCAGGCGGATGGTGGCGCCGTCGGCGGCGACATTTTCCTGCATGACCACGCTATCCGCACCATCGGGCAGCAGCGCTCCAGTAAAAATACGGGCGGTTTCGCCGGCTTGCAGCGCGCGGCAGGGAGGGCTGCCGGCGGCGCATTCGCCGATCATTGTCCACGGGCCATCGCGGTCCTCGAAGCGGATCGCGTAGCCGTCCATCGCCGACATATCGGCCGCCGGTTGCTCGCGCCTGGCGATCAGGTCGCTGGCGAGATAGCGGCCGAGCGCATCATGGACGGATAGGGATTCGGCGGGCAGGCGGGACGCCAGCGCGATCAGTCGCTGCTGGGCTTCGTCCAAGGGCAGCAAGCTGCTCATTCCACCGTCCAGTCTCCCGACTTGCCGCCGTTTTTCGAGAGCAGCCGGATATCGCTGATCACCATGTCCTTCTGCATCGCCTTCGACATGTCATAGATTGTGAGCAATGCGACAGAACAGGCTGTCAAAGCTTCCATTTCCACGCCGGTCTTTCCGGTCAGCCGCGCCATGGAGGAGACCTTGATGCCGTCCTCGAGAAACGTGAAATCCACTGCCACCTTGGTCAGCGCCAGCGGGTGGCAGAGGGGGATCAGGTCGCTGGTCTTTTTCGCCGCCATGATCCCGGCAATGCGCGCCGTTGCCAGCACATCGCCTTTCTTCATCGCATTGGCTTTTATTGCCTCCAATAGTTCCAGTTTCATCGCGATCCGGCCCTCGGCATGGGCTTCGCGCACCGTGTCGGCCTTGCCGCCAACATCGACCATATGGGCCGCGCCGTCGCCGTCGATATGGGTCAATTTGCTCATGGCTTTCCTGTCAGCAGTTGCCGGGTTGCGCTCTCCACATTAGCCTGGCGCATCAGCGATTCACCTACCAAAAAGGCGCGGGCACCGGACCCGGACAATCGCTGGCAATCGTCATGGGTGAAGATACCGCTTTCCGAAACCATGATCCTGTCGTCGGGGACCAGTTTCGCCAGCCGTTCGGTCTGCTCGAGGCTGGTCTCGAAGGTCTTGAGATTGCGGTTGTTGATGCCGAGCAGGGGCGATTCCAGCTTCAGCGCCCGCTCCAGCTCGTCTTCGTCATGCACCTCGATCAGCGCGTCCATGCCAAGCGCCAGCGCTTCCGCTTCGATCTCCGCCGCCAGAGCATCATCCAGCGCCGCCATGATGATCAGGATAGCGTCCGCGCCCAGCGCCCGGGATTCGGCGACCTGCCAGGGATCGACCATGAAATCCTTGCGCAGGCAGGGCAGGTTGACGGCGGTGCGAGCGGTCACGAGATAATCGTCGGCGCCCTGGAAATAGGGCTGGTCGGTGAGAATCGACAGGCATGCCGCGCCACCCGCCTGATAGGCGCGGGCGTGGGCGGGGGGATCGAAATCCTCGCGAATCAGGCCCTTGGACGGGCTGGCCTTCTTGATCTCCGCGATCAGAGCGAAGCCGTCGGCCGATTTTTCGCGGATCGCGGCGATGAAACCACGCGGCGGGGTCTGGTGCCCGATATCGTCGCGCAGCGCCGCGGCTGATACAATCGCCTGCTGTTGCCGGACGTGGTCGCGTTTGGCGGCACAGATTTCATCAAGCTTGTTCATTGATTGGCGATCCAGCAGTTTAGCATGGCGTTGGCAAGCCCCTTGTCGAGCGCTTCTGCGGCTTCCTCGACGCCTTCTTCCCAGCTGTCGACTTCGCCCGCGACCATCAGCGCCGCGGCGCTGTTCAGCAATACGGCGTCGCGATAGGGGGATTTTTCGCCCTGCAGCAGCGTCTTGAGCGCAGCGGCATTATAGGCGGGATCGCCACCCTTGATCGCTTCCGCCGGGTGACGGGGCAGGCCGGCATCTTCGGGCGTGATCCGGCTGATCGTGACGGCACCGTCGCTGATCATGGCAATGCGGCTGGGGCCGGAAATGCTGAGCTCGTCGAGCCCTTCCTCGCCGGAAACGATCATCGCCTTGTCATAGCCCAGTTGCAGCGCCGCTTCGGCGTAGGTTTCCACAAGATCGGGCGAGGCCACGCCGATCAACTGGCGTTTGACCTTGGCGGGATTGCACAGCGGACCAAGCAGATTGAAGATCGTCCGGCGACCGATCGCCTTGCGGATCGGCGCCAGCGGGCCGAGCGCCGGATGATGGTTGGGCGCGAAGAAAAAGGCGATGCCGATTTCGCGCAGGCTTTGCTCGCCATTGGTCGCGGCCTTTGCCAGATCAAGCCCCAGCGCTTCCAGCGTATCCGCCGCGCCCGATTTGCTCGAGGCGGCGCGATTGCCGTGCTTGGCCATCGGGATTTCGCAGGCCGCAACGACCAGCGCGGTGGCCGTGCTGATATTCAGGCTGTGGCTGCCATCGCCTCCGGTGCCGCAGACATCGATCGCGTTGGCGGGCGCATCGACACCGACCATCCGGGCGCGCATTTCGGTAGCGGCTGCGGCGATTTCCGTCGCGGTCTCGCCACGGTCCGCAAGATCGACCAGAAATTTCGTGATCTCTTCTGCCGAACAGGAGCCGTCCAGGATCGCGGAAAAGGCTTCGCGAGCCGATGCCTCGCTGAGCGCGCTTGCCGGATCAGGTAAGGTCATGCCGCTTCCTTCGCTTCGATCCCCGCAATCGCCATGAAATTGGCCAGCAGCGCATGGCCATATTCGGTGGCGATGCTTTCCGGGTGGAATTGCACGCCGTGGATCGGCAGGCTTTCGTGGCGGAAACCCATTACCGAGCCATCGTCGGCGGTGGCGTTGACCGGCAGACTGTCGGGAATATCCTCGACAATCAGCGAGTGATAGCGAGTTGCAGTATAAGGCGAGGGCAGGCCGGCAAAGACGCCGCTGCTGTCATGGGTCACCGGCGAAGTCTTCCCGTGCATCAGGCCGCCGCGCACGACCTTGCCGCCAAAATGCTGGCCGATGCTCTGGTGGCCGAGACAGACGCCGAGCAACGGCTTTCCGGCATCGGCGCAGGCGGCGACCAGATCGAGCGATATGCCCGCTTCATTGGGGGTGCAGGGACCGGGCGAAATCAGGAAGGCCTGCGCGCCGGTCGCCAGAGCTTCGCTGGCGGTCAGCGCGTCGTTGCGCTCGACTCGCACCTCCGCGCCCAGTTCCATCAGATAATGGACCAGGTTGAAGGTGAAGCTGTCATAATTGTCGATAACGAGGATCATGCGAAGCTGCCTAATCGGAAATTATCGGCAGGCCAAGTGTTTCCGCGAATGGTTTGACGTGGGCGCGAGCGGTGATAGGGCAATTGCCAACAACCTGCCGTTAGCACTGAGCCTGTCGAAGTGTGCCCTCCGTCGATAGGCGTCCTTCGACAGGCTCAGGGCTAACGGTTTTAGTAACATGTCTGTTTGGAGAATCACCATGGGCGAGCCCGTCACCGTCAATATTCCGCACAAACTGGGTCTGGATGAAGCCAAGAGCCGGATCGGCAGCGGCATCCACACGCTGGGCGATATCATCCCGGGCGCCAGCCTGACCGACCATCACTGGGAAGGCGACCATCTCCATTTCACTTTGGAAGCCGTCGGCCAGCGCATAAAAAGCGACATGCATGTCCGCGAGGACGAGGTCTATGCTGTGCTCGACCTGCCGCCGATGCTGGCGATGTTCGCCAACAAGATCAAGGCGAAGCTGATGAAAGAAGCGCCGAAGATGCTTGAGTGACAGGAGTTGCCGTTCAATCTTTGCGGCGGGCACAAAGCATTACTGTGATTAAAGGTGTCAATCGGCAGAATAGGGACGATCCGGCCAGCCAGCGTGGCCGAACCGGACCGCCCCTGAAATTCTAGGCCGCATCCTTGATTTCGCGAAGCGTCACATCGAACGCGAGGTCTTCCCCGGCGAGCGGATGATTGCCATCGGCTTTCACGCTGTCCTCGCTCACGGCAACAACATAGAGCGTGACAGCAGAGCCGTCTTCCTGCTGGGCCTGAAGCGCCATGCCCGGCTGCGGATCAGCTTCTGGCGGCAGGTTCTGCCTTGGAATGTCGATGACCATTTCTTCGCGTCTTGGACCAAAGGCTTTGTCGCATTCGATCGAGACCGTCTCCTGGTCGCCGACCTTCATGTCAGCAATCTTTGCTTCGACCTGGGGAAAAATGGCGCCGTCGCCAAGCTTGATTTCCTGCGGCCCTGTCTCTTTGGTATCGCCAACGAGCGTGCCATCGGAAGTGTGCACGGAATAGTCGATTACGACTATATTGCCTTGCTTTGCATTTTGCATATATTTCCTTTCTGGAGGGGGGAGCGGTATCGTCAAACCGCTTTGTTATCGCGCATCGATCTGACGCGCAGTGGCCGAATTGTCGCAACCAGCAACCCGCTAGTCAAACATATTCTTTTTATACCCCTGATCGGCCGCGCCAATTGCGGTGCAAAACGGGCGTAGGGAATGAAGCGATCGCGGATGCGGGCAACCCTTTCGCCGCGCCCGGTATCAGGTCGTCAGCTCGATCATCGACAAGTGGCTTTTGCGTCCCCCGACCGGATTTACAGGTTCACTGCCCGAACCCGACATCCTGTGCGCGCTTCACCGCTTCTTTCGCCGCTGCCAGCAGCGCCCCGGCTTTGGCCCGGCATTCGGCCAGCTCGTAAGCCGGATCGCTGTCCGCCACGATCCCCGCGCCGGCCTGCACGTGCAGCATGCCGTCTTTCACAATGCCCGTCCGCAGGACGATGCAGCTGTCCATGCTGCCGTCGGGAGAGAAATAGCCGACGCCGCCGGCATAGGCGCCGCGGGTTTCCGGTTCGAGTTCGGCGATGATCTGGCAGGCGCGGACTTTCGGCGCGCCGCTGACCGTGCCGGCGGGAAAGCCGGCGAACAGGGCGTCGAGCGCGTCCTTGTCCGGGGCCAGCTCTCCGACGACGTTCGAGACGATATGCATGACATGGCTGTAGAATTCGACGGTATAGCTGTCGGTCACCTCGACGCTGTGCGCGCTCGCCACGCGGCCGACATCATTGCGGCCGAGATCGAGCAGCATCAGATGTTCGGCCCGTTCCTTGGGATCGGCGAGCAGGCTTTCCCTGTTCGCCTTGTCCTCGGCTGCATTCCTGCCGCGCGGCCGGGTGCCGGCGATCGGCCGGATGGTGACCTCGCCATCGCGCGCGCGGACCAGGATTTCCGGGCTGGAGCCGGTCAGGGCAAAGCCGGGCAGGTCTAGGAAGAACAGGAAGGGCGAGGGATTGATCCGGCGCAGCGCACGATAGAGTTCGATCGGCGGCAGTGTGAAAGGCGTGGTGAACCGCTGCGCCAGCACCACCTGGAAGATATCCCCGGCCTCGATATATTCCTTGGCACGCAACACCATCTCGCCATATCTTTCGGCTGGAATTTGCGGTGTGAACTCCGGTCCGCCCGGGCTGATCCCGGCCTGTTGAGCGCCTGACAAGCGTCCCTCGATAAGCTCGGGACGAACGGGGTTGGACAGTCCGCGCTGCGCCTCGTCCAGCCGCTCCTCCGCCGCGATGATCTTTGCTTCGCTATCGCCCTTGGTCTCGGGCCAGACCGGCGCGACCAGAAACAGCTCGTCGGCCAGCCGGTCGAAGATCAGGATCACCGTCGGCCGGACAAACAGCATGTCGGGCAAGTCCAGCTCCGATTGCGGCGCGCGCGGCAGCTTCTCGACCAGGCCGATGGTTTCATAACCGAAATAACCGACCAGACAGGCAAGGGCGCGGGGCAGTTCCTCCGGCACATCCATCCGGCAGGCCTCGACCAGATTGCGCAGGGCGGAGAGGCTGTCGCCGCTTTCGGGCGCAAAGGCCTCGCGATCCTGCAGCCATGTGCGATTGATCGCCGCTTTTGCGCCATCAGCGCGAAACACCAGATCGGGCGCGAGGCCGATCATGCTGTGTCGCCCTCTGGTCTCGCCGCCTTCGACCGATTCCAGCAGATAGTCGCCGCGGCCTTCTTCCATCAGCTTCAATGCAGCGGACACCGGTGTTTCGGTGTCCGCGACTTGGCGTCGCCAGATCAGGGCCGGCTTGCCGCTGTCCAGTGCCGTGCGCGCATTTTCTGTGCCGAAACTACCCGCCATGATTGCTTCAGTTGGCGCCCAGCAGTTGGTTTCTAAGCGCGGTGAGCGTGTCTTCGTTGCGCTTTACGCCGATGTCGGCCTTCATCGCATTGATGAACTGCGCGGTATATTCATTGCCGATGACCTGCTTGAACTGGGTCTTTGTCGCCTGCAGCAAGTCGTCGCGCTTCGAAGCATCGCCACGGTTGAGCTTGTCGAGAACGACCACAAACCAGCCTTGACTGCGCGGCGCTTCAAGGGACTTCGCAGTACCCTGCGCCATGCTGAACATCAGGCTGAGCGGCGCGGGCACCTGGCCCTGCTGGCTCTGGCGGGCGAGATCGGCCCGTGTCGAGCTGATCTGTTCGGGGCGGGGCAATTGCACGCCGGCATCGGCGATGGCCTTGGATAATGACGTTCCTCCGCTAACCGCCTTGGCAATCTTGTCGGCAACGGCCTTGGCCTTTTTCGATCCCTCGCTGAGCATATAGTCGCGGGTCACCAGCTGCTCGATCTGCGCCAGAGGCGGCGGCGCCGCTTCGACGATATCGGTCACATTGATCGCGGCATATTTTTCGCCGGGAATGATTTCCACGATCTGCGGATCGGAATCTTCCTCCACGGCAAAGGCGATCGGCAACAGACGCTGCATTTCGGGGATCGGTTTGTAATTTTGATCGTTGGGATTCTGGCCATTGGCGAGCAGGGCAGGGGTTGCTTCGATCTTGAGCTGTTCTGCCTTGGCGATGTCGCCAAGCGTCGCTCCGTCGGCAAATTCGTCCTCAAGCCGGATGGTCAGGTCCGCGATGGCCTCGTCGGTCTTGGTCCGGGTCAGCTCGCTGACAATCTCGGCGCGGGCCTGTTCCAGCGTGCGGCCAGGGGTTTGCTCGATATCCTGGACCATTACGATGTGCCAGCCGAGCGCGCTCTGTGCCGGCCCGGCAACCGTACCCGAACGCGCGGCAAATGCGGCGTTGGCTACGGCCTGCGAAGCGCTGTTGACAAAGTCCGCCTTGGTCACCGGTCCGAGGTCAGCGGCCGACAGGCCGACCGACTGGGCCGCTTGCGCGAGGGACGTGCCACCGCCGATCTTGTCCGCGAGAGCCTTGGCAGCCGCCTCGGTCGGCACGATCACCTGGCTCAGACTGCGGGTCTCGCTCGCCGAATATCTGTTCTTGTTGAGATTGTAAAAGCCGGCAATTTCCTTTTCGGTCGGCTTGATCTTTCCTGAAAACCGCGACTTGTCGAAAATTGCGTAGCGGATCGTCCGGCGTTCGGGGATCGTGTAGCGCGATGCATTCTTGGCGTAAAAGGCCGCAACCGCCGCTTTGGCTGGCTTGCTCTGGTCGATGAATGCAACCGATGGGATTGTCGCAATCTGTCCCTGGCGGGATTCCAGCAACAGCGACGCATAGGGAATGACGAGCTTCTGCGGTACTGCAACACCGAAGCCGGCGGGCGTCAGCAATTGGTCAGCCAGCAGATTGCGGGTAAAATCATTGCGCAATTGCGTTTCATTTATGCCCTGCTGCTGCATCGCGCGGCGGAAATTCTCTTCGCTGAACTGGCCGTCTGCGCCTTGGAAGTTGGGAATGCTGGCGATTTCGCCGTCGACCAGCCGCTTGCCGGCCGTCATGCCATATTTGGTGCCGAAATCGGCGATGGCAAAGCTGTTGATCAACCGTTCGAGCACATCATCGAAGCCGCCGCCGTTGATATAGGTCTTGAGATCAAGCGCGGTATTTTCGCGCTGCTCTCCGCGAAAGGCGTTGTTGACCGACTGGCTGAGCTCGGACGTGGACAGCTTGCTGTCACCGACCTTGGCAGCCGTACCGGAGCCGGTAACCCCGCCAAATGTGCCGCTGCTCGAGACGTCCGCCGTGGCGAAGGCAATGGCGATCAACCCGACGAAACAAAAGGTCAGAAAAAGGCCGAGTTTCGACGAAAAAATGCGGCGGAAAAAACTGATCATAAAAGAGATGTTCCATTGCGGGAGTTGGATTTGCGCTTGCTTTAGGCGGCTTGGCTGTGTGGTTCAAGCAAAAGACTTCGGAAGAAAATTGGCAAGCCGCAGGATATTTGATAGCGAGCGGCGATCACAAAATAAGAAAAGGCAAGGGGCATCATGGCAAATCGCAAATATATTGTCGGCAATTGGAAAATGAACGGTCTGCGCGCGCAGCTTTCCGATATTGCAGACATAGCGGCGATTGCCGCCAATCATGAGGGCGCCGATGTCGGCATCTGCCCTCCGGCCACCCTGATCTCCGCCGCTGTCCAGGCCAATCCCGGTTTCGCGATCGGCGCTCAGGATTGCCATTTCGCCGAAAACGGCGCGCATACCGGTTGCCTGTCAGCCGCGATGCTCCGCGAAGCGGGCGCAACCTACTCTATTGTCGGGCACAGCGAACGGCGTGCCGACCAGCAGGAAAGCGATGCGGAAGTGAAAGCCAAGGCAGAGGCGGCGCATGCGGCGGGCATGGACGCGATCATCTGCGTCGGCGAAACCGAAGAGGAGCGCGATGCCGGACAGGCGATTGAAATAGTCACCGTCCAGCTGGCGCGATCCTTCCCCGCCGACGCCAGCGCCGACTGGCTGACGATCGCCTATGAACCGGTGTGGGCAATTGGCACCGGCCGTGTGCCCGAGACCAGCGATGTGGCGGAAATGCACGCGGCGATCCGCGACAAGCTGGAAGAATTGATGGGGCAGGGCAGCGACTCCGTTCGCATTCTCTATGGTGGATCGATGAATGGTGGAAACGCGTCAGAATTGCTGGCGGTTCCCAATGTCGATGGCGGACTGGTCGGCGGCGCAAGCCTGACCGCTGCGAAATTCGGGCCGATCATCGAAGCCGCTGCCGCTGCATGATGACAGCCGGCAATTGTCATCGGGGCGAACGGTTTGGTTTGATATATGGCGCCCGTGAGGTGAGGGATTATTCAGGACAGAAGATTTCCAACATTTGATATAATCTATCCAACAGCACGCATAATAAACCTTCCTTGGCCCGAACTTTGACAAACTTTGGCTGTTTGGGGCGACGGATCATCGCTTGAATGTCGTTCGATCAATCGCTATGTGCGCTGCACGTCGGAGCGCATGCTCTCCTTATCAGTTCGGAAAATCCATGTTTCTATTTCTTACCGTCCTTCAAGCCATTGTCGCCGCCATGCTGGTCGGCATAATTCTGATGCAGAAATCCGAAGGCGGCGGACTGGGTGTGGGCGGTTCGCCATCCGGGATGATGTCGGCACGCGGCGCCGGAGACTTGCTGACGCGGACCACCGCGACATTGGCGGTGTTTTTTGTCTCCCTGTCGATCGCGCTGGCGGTTCTGGCCGCTTCCGAAGGCAAGACCGAATCAATCGACCAGAGCCTGCAGCGCGATAACAGCGCGCCCGTTTCTGCCCCGGCCGATGATGTTCCGCTGGTTGGCGACGATCCGTTGGCCGCTGCCGCTGCTGCTGCCGCCGAGAATCCGGCACCTGCCGCGAGCGCTGACGGTGATATCCCGCTCGATCAATAGGCCGTTTTCCAGACAAAAGCCCGATTTCATGTCGAACATTTCGACAGGCGCCTTGCCGTGCCTGATCGCCTGTTGCGCAATGCGTTCGCTCTGACCGATTCACAATAATATTTATTTTGTCTTTCCGGATTCGCGGGATTGCCAGATGAGGGGTTAACGGCTTAAGCCTTTTCTCCCATGGCGCGATATATTTTCATTACCGGCGGTGTGGTTTCCTCTCTTGGCAAAGGTCTGATGGCGGCGAGCCTCGGTGCTCTCTTGCAGGCTCGCGGATTTTCCGTGCGGATAAGGAAACTCGACCCCTATCTCAACGTTGATCCGGGCACGATGTCGCCCTATCAGCACGGCGAAGTCTATGTCACCGACGACGGTGCGGAGACCGATCTCGATCTTGGTCATTACGAGCGGTTCACCGGCGTTCCGTCGCTGCAGTCCGACAATGTCACCTCGGGTCGAATCTATCAGTCGATCATCACCAAAGAGCGCCGCGGCGATTATCTCGGCGCCACCGTGCAGGTCATTCCGCACGTTACCGACGCGATTCAGGAATTTGCCGAAGACAAGCTCGACGGTATCGATTTCGTATTGTGCGAAATCGGCGGAACGGTCGGCGATATCGAAAGCCTGCCGTTCATCGAGGCGATTCGGCAGCTCCGCAACAAGGTCGGCCGGGACAATGCGATTTCCGTGCACGTCACGCTGGTGCCCTATATTGCCGCTGCAGGCGAGCTGAAAACCAAGCCGACCCAGCACAGCGTCAGGGAGCTGACCTCGCTGGGGATCCAGCCGGACATTTTGCTCTGTCGCTGCGAACATCCGCTGCCCGATACCGAGCGGGCCAAGATCGCCCAGTTTTGCAATGTCCGCAAAGAATCGGTCATCCAGGCTCTCGACGCGAGCAATATCTACAACGTGCCGCTGCAATATCACAATGAAGGTCTCGACACCGAAGTGCTCCGCGCTTTCGCCATAGACGACGCGCCACCGCCCGACTTGTCGCGCTGGTATGATGTCATGGAGCGGATCGAGAATCCCGAAGGCGAAGTCATCGTCGGCGTGGTCGGCAAATATGTCGGCCTCCAGGATGCCTATAAATCGCTCCAGGAAGCCCTGTTTCATGGCGGCCTTGCGAATCGGGTCAAGGTACAGGTCCGCTGGCTGGACGCTGAATTGTTCGAGAATGAAGAGGATCTTGCCGCGAAGCTGGAACCGCTTCACGCGATTCTGGTGCCCGGCGGCTTTGGCGAGCGCGGCAGCGAAGGGAAGATCGGATCGGTCAAATTCGCCCGCGAGAATAATATCCCGTTTTTTGGCATTTGTCTGGGCATGCAAATGGCCTGCGTTGAAGCTGCGCGCAATCTCGCCGGCATTGATACCGCATCGACCACCGAGTTCGGGGCAACCGAAGAGCCTGTCGTCGGTCTGATCACCGAGTGGATGACCGAAGAAGG
>TARA_R110000772_G_scaffold8443_3_pt1 | contig 11444 bp, 21 predicted proteins | sample TARA_R110000772 | Tara Oceans TARA_R110000772 (sample SAMEA4397948) | marine metagenome | biome: Polar Biome; feature: [SRF] surface water layer (ENVO:00010504); material: water (ENVO:00002006), including particulate matter (ENVO:01000060) such as... | depth 5 m | reverse complement strand
AAACGCTCCATTTACTGACCATTTATAGTCGTCATTTATTAAACTAGCTGTAACAAACTTTTGATTTGTAGCTGGAAATGAAAAACTACCAGATGCATTTTTAGGTTGACCTGCATAAGATCCTGAGTAGTTATATGGCGTTTCGTAAGTTAGATATAAACTAGATGGGTTATCCCAATATGATTGCCAAGAAACATCAGCTCCTAATGTAAATGTATATGCCGTACCCTTAGTTAAAGCGGGTAGAGGCATTGCTTTTTGAGCTCCATTATCATCTAATGATGCAGAAAATGATTCTTGATATACTATTGCCATGTTAAATGTTTATTATAAATATTAAAAGAAAAATTCCCAACCATGGAGCACTTTATCTCTAAATCCTCTTTCCGCTCTATTAAAGCTTTTAGGTTTCATATATTTTGAAGTATGTGTTTCACCATTAAAACCTATAGAATCTTCTAAGGTATAATGCATAAATTCTTTTTCAACCCATATATTATCAATATAATGATGTATGTGTTTTTGAATAAATATAGATTTACTAACAGTAATATGTTCAAAGGGTGAAAACTCTAATCTAAGATCAGCAGCATATTTAATCTTTTCTGTATTATCATAAAACCATTGAGCGCTCTTACGATTTAAAACATAAGAATGTCCTGCGTATTGCCCACCATGATGGTATTCAGCGTTATATAAATGTTTACTAGCTTTATCACGTGTAAAAATATGTTCTATGTATTTACCATACCAACATACTCCCCAATCTAATGTGTCTAACTCGTTTCTTATAGCATTAAAATCATACTCATATATACGCCCAGTAATTTCAACATCATCTTCTAAAAATAACGCGGTTTCCGCGCCTGAGTCTAAAAATGCTTTATATGCTTTTCGATGTGACATAGCACAACATAGTATAGCTAAAGTACATCTACCAGCAGGATCCCAATATACGTCATTTATATTATTAAAAAACTCTAAGTCTTCGTGTTTGTCGGCATTATCAATACCTTCTATGAGTTCATATTTAAAACCCCACTCTTTACTTTGCTCTTCAATATTTTTTCTACGTAAATGATGTCTTTTTAGATTAATTACATAAATTTTATCTACACCAAAATCCATAACTTTTATTTTTTTACCATCTATAACCCTGATTTAATTTTCCCATAGTAACTTCTCCCCAAATCGTTCGGTACATATGTTCATTTTCACCATCTCTAGGTAATGCATTTAGGTTAATATCAAAGGATTTAATCATTGAACCAAAAGAACTTTCATCCCAATTATCATATAATTCTGTTGAAGTAACACTAGGATAAGAATTATCATTAATAAAATTAACTAAAAAACTATGAGCGTTCATATGTTTATTATATATAGCAAGATCCATCATATCATCTTCATATGGGTGAACATCAGATTCTAAATTAAATTTCTTCCACCAATAATTACTTTTATTTTCTAATGATAAACCAGCACAGTGACTCTTCCAGTTAAATTCTATATCACCACTTTGTATAATTAATACTTTATCAAACTTAGGAATAAAGGCAGATAAAAACTCAGTTTCATTTAAATTGCCTGGTAATTTATACCATTCAACAAAATGAGTCATAATACAATTAGTAGGGATTTCATCAGGGTAATTATATCCTTCAATTCCATGAGTACGTGGGTGCATTCCTCTAGGTATATCATATTCAAAACCATCTAAATATTGTTTTTTAGGGGCTTCGTTATCTAATGGATTATCTAAATAAGTATGGTTTAAATCAGCTGCAACTGCTGCGGCAAAATTACAAGCTCCATTATACGGGTGAGATAAAATAAGTAATTTCATAAAAAATGTTTATTATAAATATTAGTTTTTCATTCTAAATAACCAACTAGTGTCTTGAAATACTAAATCAGGCGTACCAAACTGATCATTTACAGCTTTTATAACACCAGGCCACTCATCTTGATAATCATGACCACCAATTGCAAGTTTAGTTTTAGGTAACCAATCAGTAATATCTCTACTAACGCTTTCATAAGTGTGGTTAGCATCTATATAAATAAAATCAAAATACTCATCAGCAAATTTATCTACCATATTATAACTGTAGTCCTTATGGTGGTGAATAATATCTCTAAATTGTCTAGTATTAGTCCAATATTCTTTTTTAACATCACTCCAAGTTTCATTAAAGTCTATTAAAGCACGCTCTTCTCCTTCCCAAGGATCAATAGTATGTATTTCACTAAACACACCTAATGAAGCAAATATGTGGGCTCCTTCACCTTTATATGTTCCTATTTCAAGCATTTTGGGTTTGTCAACACCTTGCATTATATTATGGAGTTGGAAGCCTAAAAAGTTAAGTCCTATATAATGATTATTACCATGATATCCCCAATCTTCGGGTATTCTAAATCTTAATGATCTTTTCATATTATTTAATTTATATTTGCGGAGTTAAACTCTTCTCCTTCTCTACAATAACGCATATATCGATACGTATATATTGTTTAACAGTACATCGATAATATATGAAAAATAATTTGGGATACCACACAATTGTTCGTATATTGGGGCATATGTCGAAAATGGTAGAATTAAAACAAGATAATCTTGTAGATTACTTTACGGAAGGTAAACTACTAGTAATGTTTTCTAAAGAAGGTTGTGGTATGTGTGATAGGTTAAAAAAACAACTACCAAACACTCCAGGAGAAGATCCTATAGTGGTTGTTAATGCTATAAAACACCTAGCATCTATAAAATATTACCCAAAAACCATTCCATTTTACCCAACATTGGCCTTATACGAAAAAGGTGAATACAAACGAGACCTAACAGTCGAACAAGTTATATATAATCAAATCTATTAATTAAAATCAGTAACCACATGGAAGTATTTTTATTTATTTTATCATTTATGTCTGGCGGAGTCATTCTCACCGTCGCATATACTACGTACCTCACAAACTCTACTAAAACCAAGCAGGATAAGTTAGCTTTTTTGCAGGAACAATTATTAGAGGTACAAAAACAACAATTTAAGGACTATGATACCGAACACTCTAAAGTTTTATCTGAATTAATTGATATTAGGTCGAGAATGGAAGGTGATAGTTATAGGGATTTAGTACGTACGAATCAAAGGATTAGCAAAAACGAAGCAAAAGTTGATCAATTAACTATGGATGTAGGCAAAATGCATAAAGAAAACAGAGAAATCATGGGGAATATAAGCAAAGAAACTCAGAATCGTATGTCGACGATGGAGAAGTTGATTGGTAATGAATTAAAACAAAATTATTAAATGGCGGATAAAGAAAAATACATAATAGAATATACGTGGGGTGAGAAAAATCCGATACACGAAGAAATCGAAGTTAACACTGATAATATATCGTGGACCTTAGACCAAATAGCTAGGAATAGAGAAGGTATAGAGTTTGTTAAAATCGAGAAGTTGTAGCTACGTATATATCTTCGTCGACCAAGAAATTTTTAGAAAAGTACGGTTTGCGTATTTTGACAAGTAGCCCTCTTTGGCTATTTGGGGCTCACACACAAATATAAGTATATACAATCGAGGGTGTAAGATCGTAGTCGAGCTGTTTAGGGCCACCAACCCTTTTCTCGCATATACACGCGTCGATGGACATTACCGCGTATGGGGTATATCAGTAATATGGCGGCATATATGCATACGGACGAGATGTATATTGTAGTATCCAGTACGGACAACATTAGGTGCACCGTGGTAAACATTATGTTCACGGTGTGTATTATTTTTGTATGTGGTGTGGTGTAATTATTGTGTAGTACTTTACCCGGTGCTGGATATTTGTTTATTACCGTAGCACTCCCCCTATACCTCCATCGGTATCCTATCTTATTTACACGTGAATATACGAACATTTCCTGCGGTAGCCAAATGTTACCGCATGTTTCGTTGTGAGATGTCATGAACAATGCTTGGATGTGTCATATCCTCATTGTCACATGCGGTTCATTGCACGATTAACCCATGTTCATTGTGAACCGTTGTGAATAATTTAATGTTCACAAGTATATACTCGTCGAGTCGAAGAGGTGTGGCTTGCGATGTCAAGGGGTTAATGCCCGCCTCAATTCAAATCATATACCACACGCTCAACAGGTCATATATCACTATGTTTTTATATTACAATATGTTTATCATTAGATATTTGGACATACGTAGATTCAAATGTCCACACGTTACAATATTTATTGACTAGCATCAATTTAAACGCGTTTTAACACGTCTATAACGTTCAATATTACGTTTCTAGAACCAAGACAACGTACACAACACCAAAATATATCCAGCGCTATAACACCGAGTTTATCAGATGTAACCATTCATTTACCCTATTGTCCCACGTTTGTTTAATAGCCCATTCACGTGCTACAATTGTCTTATTCGACCACCTACGAGCAAATGACCTATCATTTACATCACGTAGTAGCATTTCCTTTATCGTCGCTGGATTATTATTTATTAGCATACCTCTTTCACCCATACCAACTATATGTTTTATGTTTCCGGGTCCATTTGTAAGCAACTTTGTATTAGATAGCATCATTTCAACTCCCGTTATGCAATACGTCTCTAAATATTCACTTTGATATATCCAATATTCGGCCTTGTATTGTTCCTCCTTTAATCGCTTAGGTGATAGTGCACCTAAATATTCAATACCATCCTGCTCAATTAATCCCTTATCCCAATCACTAGCATAAGGTGGACAAGCAACTGTTAATGACAATTCTGGTCTAACACGCTTCAAATCGCTCCAATTGTCTAATATAGTCTTCAATCCACGATCTGGTGATGATGACCAAATTATCCTACCTTTAATTTTACTTGCCTTAATGTTGTTCCAATCATCTAAATCGATTGCATTGTCAATTGACTGTATATACGTAGTAGAATCACGTGGTATGTAACCGAAAGCTTTGAGTTTATCCTTAATTATATCTACATGAAACTCACTTACACACACAAATTTATCCACTTTGTCTAGCGCTCGTTTTACTTCACTATCTTTCATTACCTTTCCTCTATACCAATTATACCAACCATCATCATTGTGTAACCAAAATATTGATTTATCAAACGTTATTTTCTTACGTTTTAACTCCATGAAGTAATTAATGTATTGACCTGCTATCACTATGTCATAATGATCATAGCCTCTTAATTTATTAGCGTTGTTTACTCCAAGTGGTGATTGATGTTTTTTTAGCTGTTCAAGTGGGATATAATGTACCCCACTATCAACTGCTTCATCTACTATTCCACTAACGACTACATTGTGTCCTTGTTTAACTAATGCTTCGGCTAGTTTAATGTAACAATATTCTGTTCCACCACAACCGTCTTTAATCCAACGCTTTTTACTTAACCATGGTTCATGATAACCTGTATAAACTAATATCTTCATTTACTCAATAATAAAATTACCTGATTGTACTGCTTTAGGTTCTGTTTGCCATAAGTTAACTGCAATAGCAAATCGAGTTCCATTAGTTACATCTGTTACTCTATGTAAATGCTCACCTGCATCTAATATTACTAAACGATTGTATTTAGCTGCAATGCGTTCTGGGTCCTTATCTTTACCACTTGTATGTATTTCTAAGAAACCACCATCAAACTCATGTTCAACTGGGTAATATACTGTTCCAATTACTGGTTTAATTATTTCACCTCCATCATTACCTCCTGTAGCTAACCAATGTTCTTCATCTTTATCATGGTGTGATCCTAAACCTGGATTTGGATGACCCTCACCATAAACACCTGTCCAATATTCAAATCCCACTAAACCATTTATTGATTCATATCTAGGAAAATCCCAAGGTGAATGCCATTTCCACATATATTCAATTAGTTGTTTCTTAACTGTGTTGGCTTCACTATTCCACCAACCATCCCACCACATGAAGTTACCATTAGGTGTAAAGAAATTTTCATCTGCCTTAATACTATTTAATAACTCATTGTCTTTAATAAAATCGTCTACTATAATCATAATTGTTTATTGGTGGCCTGCGCCTTTAATGAAACTCACTACTACATATCTTGTACCTTTAGTGACAGGTCTTGCTCCATGTTTATGGGTTATGTTACCTGGATGTAATGTTGCTACACCTACTTGTTTCGGGTTAATGTTTGTTTTATATTTAGGGAAATATGTACCTCCACCTTCAAATTCACCTGGATTCAAGTTAACTAAAGTTGTTATATTACTATAATCATGATGAACCCCTAAATGTGCTTGTTTATCATGTGGGTATTTTATTACAAATGATTCGTCTCTTAATTTATCCCAATCTGTACCATCTAATTGGTACCTATTTATAGCATAAGGTCTAATATAATCATTAATTACTTTATTATATATTCCATCCATTTTTAATTCCTTTAATAGGTTATCTGTTGTTGGATAGAATTTATGTCTGTCTGTTGTCCACTCTATTGTTTCACTTAATGCTATTAATTGCTTACAAAATATTTCTGTAAATAGTGGAAATACATAAACGTGAGGTGCTGGTTCATCTGTGATTAAATCATATTCACCATTTACTAATAATGGGTTAATATATTTTTTAGTCCATGCTTCCCAATCTTGTATATCATATAATTCAAATGGGTTTACATCCACAGGTTTATCAATTGGACTGTTAACTGGTGCTTCACTTAACCTTCGTTCAGGCATTACTGATTTAAATGATTTAATATCGGTTACTTTCTTTCTTGCTTCATCCATTATCTTATCATCTAACCATTCTGGTTTATTACTACCTATTTTTGGTTTTATCATTTCATCTGATAATGTTAATGATTTTTCTGTTGTAGGTAATTGATGAACATAATTTTGTTTAAAAGCATATTGTTTAAATCCTGTACCTTTAAACACATCAATTGCATCTTGTCTATCATGTTTACCATTTAATGCTGAATAAAATTCATCTATTGCTACTACATTATTTAATATTTTTGAATCAAGTACTTCACTCATACCTTTTCTTGATAATATATAAGCATGTGTATTGTATGTATAGTGAGTGTTAACTATATTTTCGCTAGCATCTGTTTCTAATGATGGGTTTTGAGCATTTCTAGCTAAGTAAACCATACTCCAATCATCATTTAATTCTTGAAACATTTCATCGCTTGGGAATGTTTTTGTACTAATAAAATCCTCTTCCAATATCATAATATTATCATATCCTGAATCATAAGCATCCTTAACACAATCATAATGAGATAAAGTACACCCTATTTCACCTGGTGTTACTTCTCTATTATAGAAACTCATATTAGATTCTATTTTCCACCAATTAGCTGCTTTATATTTATATGGAGATTTTTCTGTACCATCGACTACTTTCCATCCATTAACAGCATTTCTAATATTACATTCAGTAGGTCTAATGTTTAAGTCTCTTAATTTGCCCCAAATAACTTCTTGATCTGAATTGAGGTTAATTACATAAATTTTATCTATTTTCATATTAATTATTTTAAATCGTCTATTGTTATTTCAAAATCACCTTCAGCATCACCATTATTATAATATTTATCCCATAATTTCTGGTCATCAACTAAACATTGTTTACATATGGTTTTTCTATCTACTGTTATTAATAATTCATCATATACTAATAGCTCAGCTTCAAATGTCTCAGATATATTCATTCTACCCCAATCAGCATCTTCACCCCATACCTGTTGTTTATTTAATCCTTTGTCGTCACAAAATTTATTAATACGGTTTTCCATCCACTCTAATATAGGAGTATCTGCTGCAAATACTTCTGGTAGGTTAGTTGGTTTGTGACACCAAGCGCATGTTTTCTTACTCATTATCTTAATAGCTTTTCATTTCGTCCTACAAAATACCAAAAATTGTTAGTATAATCATCATCTTCCCTTATTACCTCAGTAAATTGAGGTGTTGCAATTAAATTACCACTTATACTTATTCTATCTTGTCCTGAAGCATTTCTAGGTACAAAGTGCAATAATGAAGACGAGAATAAATATAGATGTCCTGGTTTAATTGGCACTTCATATGATATTCTAGCTTCATTCGCATTAGCTATAAAGTTTATATTACCTGCGTTTTTAGGCTGGTGTGGATAATAAACCCAAGATAATTGTGTACCATTATTTTCATCACACCCTCCAGCATGATCATGAACCATTGTATAACCTAAAGGTGGTGTAAAATGACCCCAAATTTCTTCTAGATTATATGAACCACCACCAAAATTATTATCTGTTATTTTTGTAATTTCAGATGCAAATTTAGCCTTTAATGTTTCTGTTATAGGACAATCTTCGTAAAACGTATGTTGTACATCTACTTCATCTCGATGTGGTCTAGAATCATCTAACTCATCAGTCATTCTAGCATTTTTATTTAAATAGATATCAGTAACTTCATCTATAACTGATTGGTTATCAATGTTCTGTAATTCAAACTCAGCATAAAATAAACCGTTGATTAGTTGTAAACTCATATTATTGTTGCTTCTTCTATTGTTCTACAAATTAATATTCTATTGTCTTGTCTTACTACTCTATCACCCTCTAAATGTTGTACCCATAACCCAATTAACTTTTGATTCATTTGATTACTACCTTTATCAGTAACAAAATACTCAGGGTTAAAATCTCTTATTATTTGGAGTAAAACATCATTAACCGTTATTAAATTATAATAATTCATTATCTTCAACTATAATTACACCTACATTATGAGCCGGAATATAATAAGAAAAATTATGAACTCCAAGTACTTCTTCAATTATCTTGAGTTGAAGTTGTTTAGATTTACCTGTTATTAATTCTAACTGACCATACTTACATAACTGGTTTAATATTAAACTATTTTCTACTTTTAATACGGCTTCTTTATGTGTTAAGCCATGTAAATCAATTTTAAGCATTTTTAAACGTTTGTTGTAATTTTTGTATTCGTTTTTTAATCTCTTGTGTTTGGGGTTTTAGGCTTTTTAGCCTAATAATTTCTGCTCTAATTTCTGCTGTAGTCATCTTCTATTCTTATTATATCGTCCTCACCAAAGTAAGAACCGGTTTGTACTTCTATAAATATAACTGGTGTGTCAGTTTCATTCCAAGCTCTATGTGCATCGCCCTGAGGTATTCTAGCTGACTGTCCTTTACCTCTAAATAGTTTTTCATCTTCTAAAATAATAGTAAGTATACCACTAACAACTGTCCATATCTCAGCTCGTTTTTCATGATATTGATATGATAATCTTTGACCTGGGTTAACTGTAATACGTTTTACTTTAACATCCTTGGCATCTAGTAAAACCTCAAATTTACCCCAAGGTCTTGTTTCAGTTAAAATTGCACCTGTTGTAAGCGATTGATTAAATTCTAGCATGTTATAAACTGTTATTTTTATACATAAATATATCGTCAATTATATAGTCTATCTTTAACATAGCCTGCTTTAATTCAACGTTACTTACGTCTTGTCTTACGTCTTTTAAACGTTTTATTATTTCATTTCCATCCATTATAAACTATTAAAAAAGTGTATTGACCATGCTATTAAACCATTTAACTGTAGTATAACTAAATTCCATTGTCGTCTAACACTAACTTGAATCATCACACATAAAAACCCAACCACAAATAATATTGGCTCTAACGTCCACTGACCACATATTAGAAATCCAGTTCCCATATAACCTACTCGTGTTGCTAATCTTTCTGTTGGTGTTAATTCACGACCTCGAACCATTGTTTGTAAGATGGCTCGTCTCCATTTTTTACTAAATATTTTTTTCTTCATTAAACCGTTTTTACCTTCCAAAATACTTGTATGCAAATTAATGCTAGTGCTAATATTAAACTTGTTGCTGTTTTTGAATTTATACCTTCGTTGAAGTAATGATTAACCATTATAGCGTAAATAACCATTCCAACACCAAACCCAATAAAACGAGCAGGCCATAATAAACCACCCATTCCATTTACTGTATATTTAGTTCCCCAAATGTAAAAGAATGATAATATAATACCAAAAGCTGCTACCCATATTTCATTTTTCCTAAACCAATCAGTTTTAAGAAACTGACCATTTAATTGGTAGAATGTTATAACATGGGCTCCAAAAAATAATGCTATCCCTATTAATAGGTCTTTAACTACAATCATTGATTATTGTATATCTCTTTACTGTCGTCTCCCCAACCATAATCATATACTACAGTTAAAAATAACACTCTAAATACTATACTGTCCCAAGGTAAATCCTCAGAATAATCATAATGATCTATACTAAACCCAACGCATATCCCATCATGAGGCCATTTTAAATTAAATTTTAAACCAAACCATTTACTTTCCATAATTATAACATTAATTTATTATTTTCTAAATACATCCAAAATCTCTCTAACCATAATTCGACTCTAACGTCTTCAATTAGATCCTTAGCTCCATATCCATTTTCACGTTTAGAAGCTACATAACCAATTCCCATATCACAATAGTCTCTTGCTTTATCTGGTTGGTTATTTGCCATCATTAATTTAGCTTGTTCTAAGCAATTGTGCAAAACTTGTTTTTTTATCATATACTATAATTAAAATAATTATATAAAGCCATACCAATGAATGTTAATATTAGGCCTATAACACTAACAGCACCTGCTATTTCATTTCCTCTTTGTTGTTTTGGATCTCTTCCTTGGTTTGACCTATATTGACGTACCTTACCTTTATTTTCGTTTTCCATATTATCCATTATAACCTGTAGAATACATATCTCTATCAACTAGTCTTTCTTGAGCTTCATTCCAATATGTTTGTGCCTGATTAAATTTCTCAGCATCAATATCTTTGGTTTGTTGATTAATAGCTCCTATTAAAGCATTAAAATCTAAAATACTTTGTAGCATCTCTTCAGCTTCTGTATTAACATTTGATTCTAACCAAGACTTTAAGTAAGTAATGTTAGATTTAATTTTACTCTCATTTGAGAATCTAAGGAAATCATGAGCGAAGTCATTGTATGTACCTTTTTTGTTTTGGTATTCAATATACCTGTTTGCTTGTTTGATTACTAAATCAATCTCTTCGTGAATTTGTACCATGTTTTATGTTTATTTATTTATATGCTATAATATACGAAAAAAAAATGCGGTAACCAAATAGTTCCGCATTTTCCTTAATATATTGTTGTTGTATTTTTATTTAAATCTGCTAAAATGTTCTCTAACATCACCCATTTTATCATCAACATAGTTTCTAAAATCTTCTAAATAGTCTTCAACATCAAAATCATCATATTGATCACTACCATTTAACCTCATATCATTATTTACTGAATCCATGTATGCTTCAACTTCAGACTGGCTATATGCTTCTC
>TARA_R110000772_G_scaffold64377_3_pt1 | contig 11482 bp, 12 predicted proteins | sample TARA_R110000772 | Tara Oceans TARA_R110000772 (sample SAMEA4397948) | marine metagenome | biome: Polar Biome; feature: [SRF] surface water layer (ENVO:00010504); material: water (ENVO:00002006), including particulate matter (ENVO:01000060) such as... | depth 5 m | reverse complement strand
ACCGACAAGATGCCGAACAATTTCAGGCATATCGGCCTGATCCACCTGATCCTGCCAAATGCAAAGATCATTGATGCGCGCCGCAGCCCGATGGATTGCTGCTGGTCGGGCTTCAAGCAGCTCTTTGCCGAGGGCCAGGAGTTCACCTACAGCCTCGATGATATCGGCCATTATTACCGCGGCTATGTCGACCTGATGGATCACTGGCATTCGGTCTTGCCCAAAGGGCGCATCCTCCGCGTCCAGCATGAGGATGTCCTGGACGATCTCGAAGGCCAGGTCCGGCGCCTGCTCGATTATTGCGGGTTGCCGTTTGATCCGGCCTGCATCGATTTTCACAAGACCGAACGAGCCGTGCGTACGGCGAGTTCCGAACAGGTCCGCCGCCCGCTCAACAAAAGCGGGCTTGAACAATGGCGCCCGTATGAGGCACACCTTGACCCTCTGAAAGCCGCGCTGGGGCCAGACCTCGCGCCTGAGGGGGCCCGCACGTGAGCAAACGATCCGAGGACGCCCTGATTGCGCTGCGGCGCATCCAGCGCATGACCGAACTGGCATCCAGGCGCCTGGCCCAGATGGCGGGACTGACGCCGTCGCAGCTGAGCGTCCTGCGCATCCTGGATGAAGGTGGCGAGATCTCTGCCGGCCAGGTCGCTGAGGCGACCCAGCTCAAGCATGCCACGATCACCAGCCTGGTCGACAAGCTGGAAGCGCGCGGCTTCGTGGCGCGGGAAAGGTGCGAAACCGACAGGCGCCGCGTCTGGCTGCACTTGTTGCCGGCCGGAAAGACCGCGCTCGCCAAGGCGCCCGATCCATTGCACGAGACGTTCTCCACGGGCTTCGACACGCTGCCCGACTGGCATCAATCCATGCTCGTATCGGCGCTGGAACGCGTCGTGACCCTGCTTGACGCCGACATGCTCGACGCCGCCCCGGTCCTGGATATCGGCGAACTCGACGAAAAGCCGGCCTGAGCTGAGGCGGCGCGGAGCCTGATACGCTGAAATCATTGGTGACCCCGGCGCGATTCGAACGCGCGACCTACAGATTAGGAAACCACCCCGGGCCTTGTCCCGCGTCGTCATTTGTTGGCGCTGAGTGTCACTAACCACCTGATTTCACTTGTCTTTACTCGACTCTCGTGCGGAGAGGAGATAACTGGAAGTCACCCGAAATCACGCCCGCCAGCTTCCTATATGCTTCCAAATATGGAAACCGCGCCATGTCGAGACTTACAAAACGCGCCATCGATGCAACCCAGCCAGACGACAAGGAGAAGTTTGTCTGGGACGGTGAGCTGAGAGGGTTTGGCCTTCGTATCTCGCCTAAAGGCCGCAAAGTGTTCGTGCTTCAGTACCGCTCCGGCGGACGCACACGGCGAATGACACTCGGCCCCTATGGCGCGCTGACCGTGGATGAAGCCCGCGACCTCGCCAGACAGAACAGGGGCGACGTTGCGAAAGGAGCCGATCCTTCGGCTGCCAGAGCAAAGGAGCGCCGCACGCCAACAGTGGCAGAGCTGTGCGAGAAGTTCCTGAGTGACCATGCTGCTGTGCGCTGCAAGCCCACGACGCAGCGCGAGTACGCACAGTGCTGCCGCAACCACATCATACCAAAGCTCGGCCCCATGCGCGTTACAGACGTCCTGAGGGCCGATGTCGCTGCGCTTCATCAGTCGCTCCACAATACGCCCTATCAAGCCAACCGTGTGCTCGCGGCACTCTCAAAGATGTTCAATCTTGCTGAACTTTGGGGGTTTCGAGAGGAAGGCAAGAATCCGACACGTCATGTCCCCAAATACAAGGAGACCAAACGCGAACGGTTCTTGTCCGCAGACGAAATTGCGCGCCTTTGGGCAACACTCGACAGCCGTGTGGCGGAAGGCACCGAAACCGTGTTCGTCGCATCGGCCTTCAAACTGCTTTTGCTGACCGGCTGCCGATTGTCCGAAATCCGGCTCCTGAAATGGGCCTATATCCAAAACGACACGATGCTACTTCCCGACAGCAAGACAGGCCCGCGCCGGATCGCCATAAGCCCGGCATGTCGCGCGGTCATCGACGCAATCCCAAAGCGCCCCGACAACCCCTATGTCGTTTGCGGTATCATTCCCGGCAATGCGAACACCGATCTTCAGAAGCCGTGGCGGCGCATTCGTAAGGCCGCTGGGCTTCCAGACGTGAGAATACACGACTTGCGTCACACCTATGCGTCTTGGTCCATTGCGGCAGGCCACTCACTATTCCTAACTGGACGCCTTCTCGGCCACACACAGGCGGAGACGACAAACCGCTATGCGCATTTGGCCGACTCAACCCAACGTAAGGCCGCAGAGGCGGTCGACGATTTGATAATGAGTTTTGTCTCACCTCCACCCCAAACCGGAATGCTGCACTAACACCGGAGGTTATTGTGCCGAAAAAGCAGTATGACGAAAGCGAACCGGCTTCGGTCTTCGATACTGAGTTGCGCCAGCCGGTATCTCAAGACGAGCTTGCAGCAATTTGTACGGAATTCGATATCGAAGACTTCAAAGCTTTTTCGTTGCGCTTTCACCAGTGGTCAGCGAACTACCGAAATTCACAAAGACTTTTCCGCGATACGCCGTCGACTAAAGTTTTGGAAGAAAATGCGCGCCACATTGAACTCGCAGCTCAGGCACTAGCAAACGAGCTTTCTAAGACAGGGTCAATTTTATTGAACGCCCTTACTGTGATTGAGGCCGAATGCCCAACGGGGGCCTCGAACCCGGAATCAAGCGAACCACACAACGCCGCACCTATTCAATCCGGCACAGGCTGGACACGCTTCGATCTGAACGCTTTCAATGTCGCGCTTATCCAATTGACCCGGCGCGCTACACAACTTCGAGAACAATATTCGGGCAACTATGCAGACGGCCTAAAGAAGAACCCGGCCTTCGACATGGATAGGAGGGTCCTTATTTTGAACATCCGAAACTTTTGGGAGACCGAACTTAGCAGACCATTCAAGAGGCGGATTGAACCACGAGAAGACGAGCGCGGTCGCCGGATTGCCACGCCGCTGAACGACGCTTCGAAATTCACGGTGTTATGTGCTCAGTCCATCGATAAGGCACTAACAGTCGACATTATCGATCAGCTAATGAAGGACAATATCGAAGCCGCTTTATCGAAAAATGCCAAGCAGGGGATTATTGGTCCCTAAGCGGAATTCTTTTCCCCTGTGACTACTGGAGTCATACCTGCGATCTCGGGGTCATGAGGTTACGCATAGTGCGAAACCAAGCATGACTTAAGGAGCCGCATATGGCCCTCAATAAGCCCTTACCAAAACCTGAATTCAAATTGCTCGCAGAAAAGCAGGCGGCAAAATTACTCGGACTGTCTGACCGAACACTCCGGAACTGGCGCGTCCGTGGCGGCGGCCCGCCATACGTCAAAGTCTCGCCCCGATGCATTCGGTATCGCGCTGCGGACCTCGAAGCCTGGGCCGCAGGAAATCTGCGCAAGAGCACATCCGATCTCGGAATTCTCAACATGCTGAAATGAGTTTTTGCCCGGTCGGGGCTAGCCGCAGCGGCCGGGATTTTTGGAGGCGGATGTCTTCAAGGGAGCCGAGCTCGCTCGGCTCCCAACAAAGACGGCTTGCCGTCTCCAAAAACAAAAGCGGCTTCTGCGCGAAGCGCACCTTCAACAAATCACACAACGAATGAAAGAAGACACGAATGACCGTAATTGGAAAATTCCGACACACACGCGCTCAAGACCCACTCTCAGAACTAATAGGTCAAATCCACACCCTTACCTTTGATGGCAAACTGGCAATCATTCGGGAAAGCGCTTCCGACAAGCCAAACGCCCCAAGTCACCGCATCTACCTACTGGATGAAAGCCGAGGTCGTTTTGAAGTTGGCGCGGCCTGGACCCAAAAAATCAAAAGAGGCGCTCGTGAAGGCGAGGAATTCCTCTCGGCAAACATCGATGATGAATCCTTTGCCAAACCTCTGAGCTTCGCCGTGTTCCAGCATGACGAAGACAGTTGGTCAGCCACATGGCGTCGCCGCCTATCAAACGCACAATAAGGAGTAACTGTGGAAGGGGGTCCATGTACCACCCCCTTCTACAAATACATCTCATGACTGACGATACTTTCACCATCCTCCGCTCTGGATTCGACACGCTAGAAATCGCTTATCGCTGCGCCATTCCCGAGGCATTTTTGTTCGCGGTTGGTGAAGCAAAACAGAAGGCGGAACTCTCCCGCAAAGAAGAACCGCTCTCCTATCTCGGCGAAACATTTCTCGTTGGCGCGTCGGGAGCATCAGGAGGCTACGCGTATGTCATCAATACGGGACCTACAAAAGCAATCTGGTGCTTCCGCTCCAAGGTCGCCTCGCCAAGTGACCCTTGGAGAGCGCGCGTTAAAATTCGTTCTTACTGCCTAGCACTGAAAGGACTGATCGCAGCAAAGAATGAATGCGACCAATTCCTCATAACTATCGGTGCGGTTTTTGATTCCAACGATGCACGTGTTTCCAGGGCGGACTATGCCGTTGACGTCTACTGCCCGCAGTTCAAAGCCATTCCTGAAAATTTCGTCGTTTCAGCTCGAACGACTAAAACTGAGATTATCGAAAGAAGCTCCACCGGTGATCGCTGCAATTACCTTCGAATTGGGAAATTGCCGGGAAAACAATTATGCGTCTATGATAAAGGCTCCAAGATAAAATTAGATAATGACTTGATTTGGAAAGCAATATTCGAAAAGGCGTTTGCAACTAGCGGGATTCCCTATTGTAAAGCGGGTCAATTGAATGGCGTTTGGCGATTCGAATTAAGGACGGGTTCAAAGTATCTAACTCAAGCGCTGGGAATTCGGAGATGGGACAAATTCATTTCCGACCACAAAAGCGCATTGCTTTCGATCATTCGTGCTATCTCTCTAAGAGTTCCTAGCGCCGATACTAACCGAGCGAGATGGTTGCCCGATGTCCGATGGAATGCGCTGGAATCTCATATAATAAGGCAGCTCTCGACGGAGCCCTTTGGTGAGCTACCTGCTGAAATCCGCAAATTGTTGAAGGACGAATTTCTTACGGGAATCTATGCCCAGATAGCTGGGTGCCTGCTCACCACAGCAGCCGCCGAAAATGTCTGCCAAGACAAGTTGGGTGCCTTTGTGGGCCAAGTATCACTACGCTCATTAGAGACCTTACTTCACAACGAAAACCTCGCCACCGAATTGTCAAAACGTCGACAGCGCGTGAACTGGCATTTGGGGGCTAGCGCTGCTTAGCGTTCATATCCTCATAATTTTCATCAACGCATGTTGCGTCTAATTCGAGCAACTCCGGACGCATTTCGGGTTGTGGTCAAACCGGGCGAAATACTCTATCTAAAATTGAAGGTGATTTTCTGAATGGAGGCACTAATTGGAAACGGTACACAATCCTGACCGATCCATGGCTGATCTGCGCCAAATCCTTTCACAAGGCCGAAAGCGAATCGGATTGCTAGTTGGAGCTGGCGCGCCGCTCTCTATCAGAATTGATGAGACTGGAAATTTAAACCCATCCGGGAGCCCGTTAATTCCCGATATGAATGCGCTTACTCATCGCGTGATTGAAGCACTCGAGCCAAATTACCGCGCCGTGGCACAATCAATCAGGACTGACCTCGGCGAAAACTCTAATATCGAGCTCATTTTATCGAGAGTGCGTCTTCTTCAGCAAGCTATTGGAAGTTCAGAGGTTGGTGGCCTCAATAGCGAAGGCTACGCTGAACTGGGTAGTCTCATCTGCACTAATATTGGGCAGGTTGTTGGCGCTGTTTTGCCCGAACAGCGCACAGCTTACGGTGAGTTGGTTTCTTGGATTGGGGGCACCCTTCGGCCACATCCAATTGAAATTTTTACAACTAACTACGACTTGCTATTTGAGGAAGCTTTCGAAGTTGCTCGCGCGCCATATTTCGACGGATTTTCCGGTGGAACCGCTCCATTTTTTGACCCCGTGACAGTTGCTGGAGACGATCTTCCCTCCCGGTGGTCACGCCTTTGGAAGCTTCACGGATCCGTGGGTTGGGCCATCGAGAAGAATGCTGTAGTTCGCGGACGAGGCCGAGAAGCCACGCAGCTCGTATATCCAGATCACCTCAAGTATGATTTGACGCAAAAGCAACCTTACGCGTCGCTGTTTGAGCGGCTGAAAGACTTCCTTCTTACGCCTGACACTCTACTACTTGCGACCGGGTTTTCATTCCGTGACGCGCACGTCTGCGCCGTTTTGGATGAGGCCCTAGCCATGAATGCCAATGCGTCTGTTTTCGGCTTCCAGTATAATCACCTCGAAAACGAGGAGCCCATCTGCAAACTGGCATACAATCATCCCAACCTCTCCGTCTACGCAGCGGACAAAGCTGTCATCAATGGAGTTGCAGGAGCTTGGCGCCCAGGGGAACTCCCGAAAAACTGGGCGGAAATTCGGGCAAGCTTTTGGGGGGCTAGAGCTCCAAACGAATCGCCAGTTTTCTTACTCGGTGACTTTGCAAAGTTTGCGCGCTTCTGTGCTCTCTCACAGGCAAAAGAGTTATCCGCCCGATCCTCGCCGCCCGAACTTGACGATATAGTGGCAGCACCAGATGCCCCCTCGACGTTGTCCGTCGATGGCTGAGACAGACCCAACATTTCTAGGACGAGTTAGTTCTGTGACGGGGGCGTCCGTTACAGTCGCTCTCGCTCCGTCACTGGCGTCTGGTTTGGCAATAATCAGTGGCAGAACATACCGGGTGGGCCAAGTAGGCAGCTTCGTTCGCATCCCTCAGGGTTACCAAGACCTATTCGGAATAGTCATCGAGGTCGGAGCGTTGGGAGAAAAGGGCGGATCCAAATTTCCCGATGCCGGGAAAGACAGATGGATGCGCGTTGAGCTTGCTGGAGAATCGATCGGTGAGCGATTCGAACGCGGACTCAGCCAACACCCTAATATCGACGATACGGTGCATATCGTCACTGAGAGCGATCTAAAAAAGATATACGGCGATAAGGGAGCGGACCAAGTTGTAATTGGCAGCCTTTCCAGCGCAGAAAACATCTCCGTAAGCTTATCATTGGATGCTCTCGTTACTCGCCATTCTGCAGTTCTAGGATCGACTGGGTCCGGTAAGTCAACTGCCGTCGCCAGCCTACTTCGATCTTTGATTGCTCCTTCCGACGGCGGACTAGGATCGCCCGGTGCCCGAATATTGCTGCTAGATATCCATGGAGAATATTCGTCAGCGCTAGCTGATCTGTCGACTGTTTACAGCGCCACTCCAAAACCGGGAGAGCAAAACCTACACGTACCGTTTTGGGCCTTGGATTCGAGTGAGTTGCTTGATCTTACGGTTGGGTCTTTGAGCGACCCTCAAGAGACAGCCTTCAGCGACGAAGTTTTCCGGCTAAAGGCAGAGAGCATTGCTGCCCATCCTCTGCCTGGCTTAGATCCGGTGTCATTAACCGTCGACAGCCCTGTTCCATTTAGCTTGAAGAAACTCTGGTACAATCTTCTGAACTTCGAAACAGCGACCTATACAGGTCAACAGCGCGACGTGCCGGCCCTTGAAGTCGCCGGTGACGCAGATTCGCTCACTCCCCCAAGATACACGCCACACGCCATGGGAGCGGCTGGCCCATTTCTCAATCCAGCAGCAAAGGGTATTCGCCGGCAATTGAACCAACTTCGCTCACGGATGCTGGATAGGAGATATGATTTTCTGCTGCACCCCGGACCTTGGGAGCCCGATCTCGATGGTGGCGTGAGCGAAGACCTTGATGTGCTACTTCAGGGTTGGCTGGGTCACGACAAACAGATCACTATTTTGGACCTATCCGGCGTCCCCAGCGATTTTTTGGAACGCATCATTGGTTCCATTTTGCGCGTGGTATACGACGCTTTGTTCTGGAGTCGCGAAAAGACCGAAGGAGGCGTGCTGCGGCCATTGCTTGTCGTTATGGAAGAAGCGCACCGTTACTTAGGCCCCGAAAATACACAGGTAGCATCAGGCATTGTGAAGAGAATCGCTAAAGAGGGCCGAAAGTACGGTATCGGCGCCATGTTGATTTCTCAGAGACCCGCTGAACTGGATGAGACGATACTTTCCCAGTGCGGGACGCTCGTTGCTCTGAGACTTTCAAATCCTGCTGATCGGGCTAGAGTAAAGGGCTCGTTGCCTGACAACCTATCCGGACTCATGGATTTGCTGCCCGTGCTCCGAACAGGCGAAGCAATTGTGGCGGGCGAAGCGGCAAGTCTGCCTGTGCGCTGTAGAATTAGAATTCCTGAGCCAAAGCACCGGCCAAACAGTGCAGACCCGGAAGTCACAGAATCTTGGAAAACTCGGCGAGTCGCGGAGGGGTATGATCGAGTTGTGGCTTCATGGAGGTCTCAAAGTACGACAGCAGTCGCTGTGCCCGTCGAGATCACTCGAGCATCAATAGAAGAAGCACCTACAGACGAAAGTGACTCCAATGGATAGAGTTCCGATTTCATCCACTAACATAATTTCCATCGGTTATGATGAGCCAACAGAAACTCTAGAGGTCGAATTCGGCAGCGGTCAAATTTACCAATACTACAATGTTGGTCCGCAGTTACATGAGCAGCTGATGGCCGCGCCTTCAAAGGGTCAATTCCTGAACGTCTATATCCGAAATGCTTATCCCTATTCGCGTGTAGGCTAATTAGTCTCGAACCGACTAATGGCTTCGAATACAGAAGAAGCGCTTGGCGCTCGCTTTCCCACAATTCGTCTACTCTAAGCCAAACACAAAAAGCATAGATTCGACCACACCGACGAATATGCGCGCGAAGAGTGCGCCCGCCTACTAGCTCATTGCTTAGTCCCAAAAATATTGAGACGTGCTTCCGATTTGCTTCCAAATTCCGGCCCTCATCAGACCTCGAGGCAACCCGGTTACATAATAGGCTGTTTTTATTCGATTAAATGGTGACCCCGGCGCGATTCGAACGCGCGACCTACAGATTAGGAATTTATACTAGGGGTTGAATTGCATTGTTGCGTTTTGAGAATATCCAATAAAAACAGCTCTTGTTTTGCCTCACTTTGATATACATTGTTGGGTCAAGTTTGAAAAAGTTACCAAAGTTACCACGGAGCCCGAATTTTCCCGAAAATACAGTGCTCATGTCTGTAGGTCGGGTTACCGCGGGTTACCACGGGTTACCAGATGAGCGCCCTTGGCGTTTAAGCGGCCTTGCGACTTTTCACAATGCTGTTTCTAGTCTCCGCCAAACGCCTCTGAATACACGCTCTCTACCTTCTCGACCTCCGGCGCAGTCAGCAACGCGAACTCTCCTTCACGGGCCCGTTTGGATAGCCGCCCATCGTTCTGGCTGAGAAAATGGTAGAGGAGATCAATCGTCTTGTCGGGCATTTCGACAAGCGCTTCCACACCGGCCTTGAAGCGATCATAGCTTCTCAGGAATGCGACCTCCCTTGGGAGGTCCGTTTCGATTGTCTGGCGCACGCATGACATCAGGAATTCCGCATGGGGCGTCGCATCGAAATATCGATAGAGATCCGCCGTGTCGTTCTGCACGTCGACATTGCCAGCGGGCGTCGCGCGCCAGTCCACGAAGGGCAGTATCCGGCGAGAGTGGGATTCCAGCACGCGGCGGTATGCCTCGATGTGCTCCAGGATAGCGCTCGAAATCGGGAATACCAGGCCCGGCGGGTTGAACCCAGCCCGCGCGAGGGCGTGGTGGATCAGGTACCTGTGCAACCGGCCATTTCCATCCTCGAATGGGTGGATATAGACAAATCCGAATGCCAGGACGGCAGCGGCGACGATGGCGTCCATCGAGGACGCATACTGATCGTCAAAGGCCAGCAGCCCATCCATCAAGGCGGGCAGATCCTCAGGCCGGGCACTGACATGGTCCGGAATTGGCGCACGGGTCACGCGGTCGTGCGTTCCCACGAACCCGCCTTCATTGCGATAGCCCTTGTGCACAAATCGCGTGTCACCGAGGACGAGTTCCTGCAAGCGCAGGAGTTCTGCATGGCTGAGCGAGCGCCCGCCCGCTTGCCCGATCGCTGCGCCCCATCGCTGGATCCGGTCCTGCGGCGGGCTTTCGCCCTCGATCGCATAGCTGGCTCTTGAATCATTGAGCAGCAGGAAAGCGGCGGCACGCGTAATCATGTCCCCTGGCACAGATCCGATTGCGGCGGCTGCCTCGGTCTTCAAATCCAGTTTCAGCAAGGCCTCAATGTCCGCCGTCCGGAAAACGAGCGGACAGAATGCCGGTGTGCCGGGGAGATTGTCACGCACACGATGACGACGGGAATTCCTGGAGCGGCCGGCAAGTTGCTGCGTCTCGTCGATAGCATCCACATAGTTGCCCGTCAGGGCATCGGGCAGGTCCACTGCTTCGCCGAGAAGCCATTCATAGAGAAACCAGGCACGGCGTGCATACTGGCTGGTCGGCGCTGCTGTCACGAATTCTTCGATCGCACCGGGGCCAACGGCCCGGAACAGGGATTTCAGGACGAGCAGGTCCACGCCTTCATACTTCAAGGCAAATGTCAGGTGGCCTGCAAGGCTCGGCTCTGGCGCGTGGCGCTTCGTGTAGACAGTCCAGTCTGGCACTTCCACCACTCGGTAGTCCGCGCGAAAAGCTGAAAGCAAATGGGGAGGCGGGATGAAGAGGTCATATGCCGCTATCAGCGCAGCGTAGCCGACGGGCTGCGTGTCCTCCGGGACCATACGATCCCGAATAATTCTTATATCTCGTCCAAAATCGATATCTTTGTCATTCATTCCGAAAAGTCATTATATTTGGAGCCATTCACGTTTTTCTATATAGTCGAAAAACGATTACAAATCTCGTAAATTTTTTATTATTTGTGATTTATTCGAAAAATTATTATTCGACGCTATGCTGGCAGATCTGAAGCAGGGCCTGATAAATCGTTTGAATTCAAGAGAAGGAGCCGCGCGCGATGCGTTACACCACAATAGAAATTCCCGTGGTGTAACTGCCCTGCCCCTCCTTCGCCTTGGCGGATAAATCACACATTTTCTACCTTTTGTAATATACATTTCTATTTAATGGCGCTTTTGGCACGCCTCCTGCTTGGGCCCAGTCGATAGACAGGAGTCAGGTATGACCCAATTCATTTCGCCGCTGGACGATACGCTCATCCGTTTCGATGCCGCAGCCGCGCTTCTGGCGAACCGAGAGCCCAACGCGACCCCGGATGCCATGCTGGAAATGCTTGTACAGGCAGCCTGGCGCGGCGATTACAATCCGCCCTGCCAGTATGAAGATAATGACTATGATCACTCACAACGCGATGATCCGGACAACTGGCTGCGAATCCCGATCGAAGCACCGTCTGCAAGTCTCACCGAAGGGCAACTCAGTCTCAAACCGCGACCCTTCAAATACTACGAAGGCGGCTGCGAGACCCTGCTGAGCGTCATGTATTGTATGAGG
>TARA_R110000772_G_scaffold11572_4_pt1 | contig 11497 bp, 12 predicted proteins | sample TARA_R110000772 | Tara Oceans TARA_R110000772 (sample SAMEA4397948) | marine metagenome | biome: Polar Biome; feature: [SRF] surface water layer (ENVO:00010504); material: water (ENVO:00002006), including particulate matter (ENVO:01000060) such as... | depth 5 m | reverse complement strand
GGATCAGCAACCTCATCCCTTAATTTCTGAATATCTTTCTTCTTTTTCTTTGTTGTTAATTCCTTTATTTCTTTTTTCTCTGCTGCAGCGGCACGGCGTTTCGCCAAACCCTTTTCCCTACCGATCCGTAGTCTTTCCAGTTGCTCCTCTGTCATGACACGTTTTCGTTTATCCTGTTTAATAGGAGCAACAGACAATTCTTTTTTAACCTTCTTATCAACAAATATAGATTCCTCGGGGATCACTGCTTTCTTCTCGACTGTTGGTAATATAACCTCCTCTATAACCTCATCCTCGCTGTCGCTTTCTTCCTCCTCTTTTAGTGGTTCGGGTGCCTCCTCAATAAAATCACTTTGAACTTGAGGTAATAAATCCATTTTATAATATACAAAAGATAATAATTTTATATAGAAATATTTAAACAATTTTCTATATCTTTCTACAAAACGATACTTAATAAATCTAATTTAGAATAACCACCAAGACTTCTGTATTTCAACCTTGGCTTCATTATCTTGTCTTTCTTTAATCTTTGCTTTGATAAATAGAAGATCAATTTTAATATCAGATAAATCAGAAGATATGGTTTTAACCATTTGAGCGATTTGCTCGATTGGTTTAGGGGGCTCAGAATCTGTATCAATATCCATTTATAATTTAACCTATAAAATAAAAATATTAACATAATATATAAAAATAAATATGAGCGAGGAAGGTAGATTACAAAACTTCTCTGTGGATCAGGCTGCGGGTGCGGTGGTATTGGTGCTTGGTGCGGTAGCGAGTTTATTGTTAGTTATATGGCAGTCCAAGTGTCATTGTAAAATGAATCTATGTTATATATTTCAGTGTGAGAGACGACCACCAAGTGAAGAGGAAATGAAAAACCTACAAGATCAAATACAAGAAAAGAAAGATAAAAATAAACAGGATAAAATCGATAAAGACGAAAAAAAGAATACACAAGAACACCCGATATTTAATCCGGAACCCGAACCTCTTGTACCACCTCCAGCTCTAAATCCCGAACTACCATAAGACACGAACAGCCCAGTAGTTAGCGGTGTTTTTATCCTTCCAAGTTAATTCTCCTTGTTTATTCTTGATCCCCTTTGCCCTTGCTAAATAAGATTTTCTTCGCACCGGATCATTATGATCGAGTGATTTATAATCCCCGATTTTATCTTTGAAATGCTGGTATCGTTTATCTCCAAAATGAATAATTTTATCTCCCTTGACATAAACCGAATATTTCTTATTCTTTGCTTTACTAGGAAACGGTTTATAAAGTGGTTTATCACTCATTTATTATTAAATAGATTTTAATTTAAGACCTATAATTATTTAAAAAGGAAACCCTATGTTATATATAAAAGGTTATGCCGTATAAAGATAAAGAATACGCAAAACAAAGAGCAAAAGAAAGAAGGGAACAAAACCCTGAATTATATAAACAAAGATCAAAAGAAGAATATGAAAGGAACAAAGAACAATATAAAAAACATAACAAAAAATATAGAGAATTAAATAAGGATAAATTAAATGAATATAATAGAGAATATAGTAAAACTTACGATCAGACATCAGCTATAAAAAAATATCATTCTTCAGATAAGGGAATAAAAGCATTAAAGAAATCAAAGTGGAAACAGAGAAATGTAGATATATCAGATTTTGATATCCTGTATGAAAGATATATTAAATGTTCTAAATGTGATTTTTGTAAAAAAGATATCACCAAGTATAAGGCATTGGAACATAATCATTATTCAATGGAGGTAAGGGGAATAGTATGCAGAGGATGTAATAATAAAATGGCGTCTAAAGATAAAAAATTTAAAAAGGTAATGGAACAATTAAAAAACGCGATATATATTTAAAGTTTTTTTAATATATACAAGTATATAATACAAATGTCTGAAATCAATGATTCTGCACGCATTCAAAAAATTATCCAGCAATATGAAACGAAAAGGGCAAAGGAAAAGGTACGATATAATTTAATAAAAGATACAGAAGATTTTAAGATAAAAAACAGACAAAGGGCAAAAGATCATTATGTTCTAAATAAGAATATTAAGAAAGAAAAGTATGAATCGGATAAGGAGTTTTTGAGTGCTAAGTCCCAATATAATTATTATAAAAAACTCGATAAAATAGATATCTTTAAGGAAAAATACCCGCATAAAATTGAGATATTATCGCAAAGAAATCAACCGATTTAATTGTCGAGAAAATTAAACTAACACTACTTTTTTAAATTAACATTTTAAAATTAACTTTTATGTCTTTAACCAGTCATAAAAATAATTAGACATTCAATCATTACTCGTTCTTTTTTCTCTACGCGTAAATTACTTAAAGATTATTATCTATACTATAGTATATAATAATGGGTGAAAATAAGATTTACAAATTAATTTCTGAACTAAATGATATGAACGATACATTCAGCCTGAAGGAGAAATATGATATCTCAAACTCTCAAAAACTCCTTCATTGTGATATTATCGACGACGAGACTAAAGGATCATTAAAGAAATATCTTAAACATGGAAAGGGTGGATCTGTTGAGGTAGAATATAAAGTAAATGATATTGGAAGATTAAATATTAGAGTCAAAGGATTAAAAGAGGAGGACGGCTGCAAATGTCAGACATTTATGAAAGGTTCAGTCAAATCGGCATTATGTAAGAAGGCCTATGTAGATCTTGATATGGTTAATTGTCACCCTGTACTATTAGAACAGATCTTCAAAGAATTAAAATATGATACTCCAGTTTTATCGACCTATAATAAATCCCGAGATAAGTTCTTTAAGAAAATGGAAAGATATGGAATCAATAGAGATCAATGTAAAAAATTAATTATGGTTATATTTTATAATGGAAAGATTTCGTCTTGGTGTAAAGACTTTAATATAGAAGAGGAAATATTAAAAGGTACTGCGATTCATGCTCTTGAGATAGAGATCAAAGAAAACACAAAGAAGATCCTACAGACGAATGAATTATTAAAATATCGTTTAGAAGCGACCCAAAGAAAAAGTGAAGACCAATACCCTAATATAGAAGGGACGGCTATGGCGTATTTCCTGCAGACAATGGAGAGTCGCTGTATCATGGTAATGTATAATTACCTGAAAAAGAAGGGTAGAACAGTGGGGGCCTTAATTCACGACGGGCTTCACCTTGAGAAAAAGAAGAATGACGATCCTGAATACAAAGAGGATTTCACTGGGTTAATAGCTGAAATGAAACAAGAGATCAAAAATAAAACAGGATTCGAAATGGATCTTAAAATTAAAGATTTCCAAACAATCGAGGCACTGGATAATATTATCGTAGTGACCTCTGATAAAGAGGGAGGTGATTACATCACAGATCAACTCAAAAACGATTACGTAATCAGTCAAGAAAGAATCTTTATGAGAATTCATAATGTATGGACTAATAATGAAAAGGTGATCCGTAGAGGATTAATTAAAAAGATCGGAAATATGAATATCTTTTTTGGAAAAGGTGAAGAGATCATCCCATATTCAACTATGGCGAAATCATGTAATCAAATGCTTCAGTATGTTGAACCGACAGAAGACGAGGATTTCATTGATAAATTATGGACGAGTAATCTTCAAAAATTATGTTTTAAAAATGGATATTATGATTTCAAAAAAGGAGAATTAGTTGATTATGATATTGATACTCATACAACAATTAAAATTAATCGCAATTTCAATAAGGGAGAACCGGAATACATTAAGCAAGTATATGAAAAGATTCTAAATCCAATATTCAATAATGATACAGATCTTATGAATTGTTGGTTGAATTATATAGCCCGAGGTGTAGCAGGGCATATCGAGGATAAAAACTGGGGTGTTGGTATGGGTGAGCGTGATTGTGGAAAAGGTGTATTAGTTGGATTATTAGAAAGTTGTTTCGGTGAATATTGTCGGGCAACTAATTCAGAAAACTTCTTATACAAAAACAACGGTACGGATTCAGCCAAGGCATTGTCGTGGTTGGTTCCATTTGAATTTAAACGTCTCCTACTGACAAATGAGATCACAAGGGATAGTCAAGGGAAATATAAAATCAACGGCAATGTATTAAAAAAACTATCAAGTGGCGGAGATAAAATCGAGGCACGAGTGAATCATAAAGACGAGATTAATTTTAAGATTCAGGCAAGGGTCTGTATGTTCTGCAATGATCTACCACCGATCGAACCTGCCGATACGAGAGAGACTTCTTATATGTTTAGATATCCTTCGAAGTTCCTTAATAAAGGAGACGAACGATTAGGGAAACCATTAATGAGACCTAAAATCATTATGAAAGCGGACGACGAGATTGAATATGTTCTAGACGAAAACGGTGAAAAGGTATTGGAGAACGTCTGTAATTTCTATGAGAAAGACGACGATATTAAATACTGGGCGAAATCAGAGAAGGTACTAGACGCATTCATTGACATCCTATTCAGTCACTATGGTAGCCGTATTGATATCCCTGAATGTATGAAAGAAGAAATGGAAGATTTCAAAGAAGAAGAAAAGGAAGAAGACAAGTTCTTATCTCTATTCCGATTTATTGGAGATAAGAACTGGGACGAGGGTGGGAAAGATTGTGTATCTATCGATCAAATATCTCATTACCTTCGAAAAGCACACATTAATTTATCAGCACAAAAATATAAAAATTATCTAACACCAAAAGGAGCGATTAAAGGAAAGAGAACAATCGATAATAAGAGGGTAGCCTGTTGGTGTAATATACAAATAGACGAGGATAGAATTCAGATCATGGCGGATATGGAAGATTAGATCAATCTTAATATTTCTTTTTTTTAACTTTTTCACCTACGAATATCTTTTCTTTAATAATTTTTCTTGTTTTTTTAAATTCAAGAATATCATTCTCCATAAGTTTCGGCATTGGCTTCGGAACACTAATATTTTTCTTCACCATTTATACTATCAATATATATAAAATTTGATTCGTCAGTTTTTTCACTAACTTCAACAGCAGTTTTTTCACTAACTTCAACCACTACCTTATCAACTTCAGCAACTATATCCTCATCCTTTAAGTCCTCCGCAGCGGGAGGACGTAATCCTTTCTCAACTTGAGATTTATGGATAGCGTCCGCCCATTCCTGTCCTCTGCGATAAGTTTCAGCTTTAATATCGGATATGACTTTTTTCACCATGTTTATTTATAATTATACAATATAAAAAAATTATATTATATAAATTATAAATAAATGTCATTAGTAATTTGCTCCAATGAAATCCCCGGATCAAGCGTCAGAACAAGTCAATATCAGGCACCCTATTCATTCCATAATCACTTGGATCAACCGTTGAAAATCCCAGCAAACTCGGAGGTAGCCGTTCAATCATTGAAGGTTAATAAAGAAGGATCGGCTTCATTAAGTCCCGCAACAATATGGTACCAATATTTCGGCGTACCCGTTGATACTGCTGGAGACCAAGAGAAATACACTTCCATACCTCATTATGTTGATTTAGGTATTGACGGAAATACAGAGGCTACAACCGATATCGCTGCACGTGACTATCTTGCTCCTGCACTTAATAGAGGCGTTCCAAATCCCGAGACATTTGGTTTGGCGACAGCTACACCGAAAAGAGACATTCAAGGGAATGATTTTGAAGGGTGGGATATGACATTCCAGCAGAGAACCACAGGTAAAGGACTTGATATAAAACCGCAAATATGGGACAATAAGTTCGGGACAACTGGGACTGCTGGTGGTCTTTCATTTAATTCTGCAAGTAATACTTTAACGCCTACAGGAGGGAATGACGACAATAGCACGGGTAAAAATCAGGCAATCGGAGAAGATACCCCACTCGCTCTTAATGAAGGTGAGTTCATTGTGGATTTATCGGGATTAAAAGACGCAGGCGGCGGTGGGATAGGTAATACTAATTGGGCTGTTGGTTTGACACGGTGTCAGACAGAGGAGCATTATGTTAATGATTTATACAATCCACTAACGAGTGAAATGTACTACCCCGAGATAGAATGTGATTTCGTTGTTGGTGGGATTCAAGACGTAGGGACGACTGAAGGGAATCGCTGGTTAAGGGCATTCCACTTGGTAGAAAACACTGACAGCACTCTCTATGATCCCGATATACCTGTATCAATGAGAGATATAGATTACACAGATAACGGATCATTTGCCGCAGATTATAATTGGAGCACGGATACTCTCCAATTCACAAAATTAAAATATACAGTTAAAAATGAAGATATTAAAGTTGAGTTGTATTCGGGATCCTCGAAGACGTGGCATGTGCTTATGGATACGACAGGGGCGAATGCTACGAAAAATAAGAGATTCAAACCAGTAGCCGATACATGTAGAAATCTTTATCCTTTCGTATTTATTCAGGGCAAAGCAGGAGCGACTCAACCATTCATTACTATCGATAAATGGAGCGGACGGCAGATCACTAATTTCACATATGCGGCCCCTGCTAATGATTGGTGGGCGTATGTCAATTCCGTCAATCTAGAGCACACACTTGGGGATAAGGTGGATACCCGTATTTATAATCAGTTTGATTCGGTTGGTATAAATACACAACACGATTTTAAGGGTATTAATGCTTCGGGAATATTTGAAGATTATGAGTATATATTAGTCGTGAAACCTGATACTGATTTCTATGGTCCAAGTGATAGAGCGAAAGCGAGTGTGTTCCTTGGATTTGAGAATCAGTCAATAGTTGAGAATACGTCAATCAATGCTTCCTCGGTGGTGTCGTTTTTATCTTTGACTGCTCCACAACTTAAATCAACAACAAATATTTTTGTCAGATTAAATAATTACAACGTCCAGTCATACAACGCAGGGCAATCGACCACAAGCAAGATCATATACGCCGCCCCGAGATTCTCAACAGGTACAGATCAGTCAGTAGGTGGCCTATTCTTTGAATCGCCTGAAAGGCTATATATTGATCTTAACAATCCGAGTGACATGGTGTCTAATATGTTTGATATCTCACTAGTGAATGAAGACAATACATTAGCTACTGATTTACAGGGCAAGACTGTTGTCATCCTCCACTTCAGGGAGAAGAGGTGAGGGTGTCCTCGGTGTCCTCAATGTCCTCAAAAATAATTAAAATATTTACTCTTTTTTACTTTTAACCCTTCTTAATTTAAGTTTATCTCTACAGAAAATCTCAAAATATATTATTTATTTTTGAGGTCTTTGCGGACATTGAGGACAGATCTTAAAATTAAAATATATTCATACATTATAAATGGAACTACCTAATATTTCGATCCTCACACCTACATATAATCGATCCAAGTTTCTCCCTTTGTTTATTCATAATTTAAAAAAGCAGACATATCCTCATAAAAAATTAGAGGTTGTAATAGACGACGACGGTACCGAACCATTTACAGATAATATTGCAGGATTACAAAGTGAAATACATCCTATAAAATTGGTATATCATACTGAAAAAAAAAAGAGATCAATAGGAGAGAAACGGAATAATTTAGTTAAATTAGCGAGTTCTAAAATATTGATAAATATGGACGACGACGACATATACAATCCAGCTTATATAGAACATTCATTCCGTGTTTTAAAAGAATTAAAATGCGGATTAGTTGGATCAAATGAAATGTTATTTACTTATCCAAATAAAAACTTTAAAATGACAGCAATTCGTTGCGAACATAAAATTCAAATTCATGAGGCAACTATGTGCTATACTAAAAAATATTTTAGATCAATGAATGGATTTGATAAAAACTCACGGGGAGAGGGTGCGAATATGGTTCAGAATCAAGATAAAAATGTGGGATTAACTGATATCCGCTTGTGTATGATATGCGTAGCTCACGACGGCAATTCAGTAGATAAGAATCAATTTGATAATGATAAACAAACACTCAACATGAATTATGAAGGGATAGAAGCTAAAATATTAACGCAAATATTAAGTCTAAATTAAATATATTTAATATAAATATAATACAAATGGAAGCAACAAACTCATATGTTGATTTAACTATAATCGATTGTAATAGACAACATTCAATACAAGCAATATCGGGTAACGATACAAACCCAGCATTATTTACGAATGATCTAGGTGGGGGCGTTGAATTAAATGTCGGTGATAAGGTAGCAGTTCAGGGAGCATATATATCAGAGATAGGAGCAGGATCAGACACTATTGAATTGAAAGGTCAATCATTAACCTCAAAAAAAACAATAACGTATATTGAAGAAGAAAACCTATATCCCACCTCATTATCACAAGCAGGCATCCCGTTGATTAATGGATTCCAGCGTATAGAATCAACAGAGGTGACACATACATTTTTCCCAAAGGATAATGAGACCTCTATAACTACCGAATATTATTTATCAGCAAATGGTGATAGTGGATATATGTTTTTACCGAGACGATTTGCTTGGTCTGTACCTGACGCCAGTGAAACAGACGATCTTAAAGTGAAATACTGGGCGGATAATTGGTTAAAACATGATTCTTTAGATAATGGAAGACCACATTACGAACAGAGAGACGGACAATTTTGCTCTGACGATTTTATTTATGTAGATACCTCCGCCTCCACAACCTCAACCACAGGATTTTATAGATTGAAAAGTGATAATTCGAGATATACATTAATGAGAGCGATCAACGAAACGTTTGATTTAAGAGAAGTAATAACTACAGATACAGGGACGATCACTGCCCCCATAAGCGGGCCCAAGACAAACACCCGATTATATAAAATATTTAGAAATAGAATTGATCTGAAAGTATCTGCTGGATTTAATAGTCCTTCAAATCTATCAGCTGAGATAACGAGATCTTTTAAAAACACACAATCACCAAAAGTATTCCAGTCAGTTATAGACGGTATCACGCATGATCTATCTATAACATATGATACCCCAACCTTCAAACCATTCCTATGTGCTTCAAGTAGAACAATGTCAGAAGATAATTGGACTAATTGGAACTCAGCCACGAGTGCTTCTACTGCGGATCAAAAACAAGGGAATCTCGATTACAAAAGTAATTTTAATAATGTATATTGCAAAAGACCCGAATTGAGAGAGACGGGACAGGCATTTGATTCAGACCACAACTATTATTTATTCACTCATATAGACGAAAACGCGGCAACTTATAAAGAAGTAGAGACAACAATCCCGTGGGAAAAATTAGAAGAAATGAGAGATTTTATAATATCTCAAGAATTATATCCTGAATTATTTAGTAATAGTAACGCTCAAGCAATCCAACCTCCACACGCAGGCGTGAGAAACTCCGTTGATAATATGAGATTTATACATATGAATAAAAAGGATAATGCCATGCTTGGAAACGACGAAACAGATATCGCAGCGAGTGCGGAATCCGGACAATCCCTTCCTCTATTTTTTTATTATCAAAAGGAAAATAGGGATAAATACACAGAGGGAACAAGTAATGAGGATTTGTCGTATGGATTTGCTAAAAAAAGAACACCACTCGGAAGTGCTAATTCTTATATTAATTTAGTCCCTTCAAAAATAGGTGGTATAAATCTCGGATTATTTGTTAATAGTAGAATGGAACCCTTTAACAAATTAGGATTTGATTATCATTTCAATGCTTACGGAATGGCGTACATGTTAGGGTTCAACGGTCGTCTCGAGGTTGATTTTGGTAATTGTAATTTATGGGGTATAGGTGATAAAAATAGAACAATACAGGCAGACCAAGCATCCCAACCAACGACCACACCAACAGCGGAACATTTAAGATTTAATTATGTCGGTGCTAATAATCCCAAGTTTGAATATGATCCAGTAGAATCAAGATTTAGATTTACTAGATTACACACACCCGAACTCACGGGTCAATCAGATTATGGAGCAGGTGACACAGGGACAATTGCGGATTACGCTATGCCACCAGACAACACAACAAACGCAAATGCTGTTGTGTATAAGATAAATAAAAGGATCAATGAATATGTTTATAGTCCTGATATGAGACCCTATGATAGATCCTTCACAACTAACTATCCATTCCCAGCACCAAATAAAGCAGGGTCGGGCAAAGCGTATCCTGATCCTACGGCAACTCCTAAATTAACTGAACGCAAGATATCTGATATGAATAGAAACATTTCACCTTGGGCCATATTCGATTCACCCACTGGGATATTCATTAATGATTTAGGATATACTGAAGAACAATTCCCGAATAGTTTATGGGGTCTCCTTGGTTTTACATGGGAGTCGGTTCAGTCTCCAGCGACACCATTAAATAATCGTCAAAAAAGAATCGATAATTCTAATAAAGGAACATTGAATCTATTAACAACAAACGCTGATATTGTCGGATCAGATACAAGAGATTATATCGTAAATCAGTTTGGTGCTGTATATTTCACAACACAGATTCCAACTCCGTCCTGTGTCGGCCCCGATCCTGATTACGCACACGTATTGACAAACTCCCGCCACCAATATACTCCACCCATATCACAGGGAACAGTATCTATTAATTTGGTAGCCCCTAACCTTCCAAGGAAAATGTTAAAACCATATTACTGCATTAGATCTGATATTATAGATCGTCCTCATTATTTGGGAGGTATTGATAATTTAGGAGTACCATCCAAACTCCCTGTTGTTTCTATTTGTGATAAACAATATTCAGGTAACGATTTCATATTCAGTTCGGAATCAGACTATGTATTTACAATAACCAAAAAGAAAACGATAACCTCAATAACAACAAGCATACACGATCCTAACCAATCCTTCTCGAAAGTAAATAATGATTCCTCTGTGATATATAAGATCAGTAGGAATATAACGAATCGATTAGATATAGCCGCTCAAGTAATGGAAGCAACAGAAGGGAAAAAGAAATAAGGTTAATTCTCTGAAATTAAAATATATATAATATTATAACAATGGATAAAGTAAATGTTGATATGGAAGAACTCAAATCTTTTTTAGCCAAGCGAGGTGAAGTGGATATTTTAAATTTAATAAAAGAAGCAGAGGAAGAATATTGTAAGCATATAGATCCTGATTATAATCCTGACACCGATTCAGAAGATTATGATTCAGAGGAATCAAGTGTAGGAGAAGTTGAAGAAGAAGTTGAAGAAGACGAGCACGGGTTAGTTGTTGAGGTCATTAAGGTTAAGAAAGTATGTGAGAACCATTGTGCTATCGCTTAAATCCTATATTATACCTATTATAATCAATAAATATGTCAAATATACACTTTTAATCTTATATTATGTCTCTTTAAGTGATATTTACCCTATTTAAAGACATAAAATTATAATTTTATGTCTCTTTAAGTGCTATTTTGCCTCTTTAAGTAGTAAAAACCTTGATTAAGACCATATATTAGGTATATAAGTGTCATAATATCGGTTTAAAGATAATATTATCTTATATATTAGTT